>Ga0116227_10010001_pt1 | contig 16852 bp, 14 predicted proteins | sample S1TSphgellanicum_FD_89693 | JGI IMG/M metagenome (GOLD analysis project Ga0116227, IMG submission 89693) | Host-associated microbial communities from peat moss isolated from Minnesota, USA - S1T2_Fb - Sphagnum magellanicum MG | ecosystem: Host-associated > Plants > Peat moss > Unclassified...
AAGTTCTAAAACCACCAAGTCCCCATCAGAATCTGAGTTCTATCTTCTTGCACTAACAGAATCATCCAAAACCAATAGAGCTAGAAGGAGCAGGGAAGTAGCACACAACACCTCAGATTAGCATGACAGTATAAAATCTGTGCCTACAGCAGGCTGGGTAGGCAAGCTACCTCAGTGCACAAATACTCCTGCAAAGGCTCAATTTATATGCTTTGACATCACTGGTGCTTGTACATAATTTGAGAAAAATCAATGCACAACTGTGGGATAAATTTCTGCAATCCTGAGGTACAGTAGAATTGCAACACATGAATGTGTGCATGAGACAGAAAACCTGCAAGCTTGAGCAAATGAGAACCCTCAGCTCAGGCTCCTTGCCTTCAGTGCATCTTGTCTGAGTGCTTTGGGCAATCAGCCCAAAGCCTTGAGCAGTGTCTGTGGGATTGTTGCACACAGATGGCAACAGAGTCCATATCAATTGCACACAGGACTTGGTCAGCATTTCTTCATGACAACAGGCTTTCCATCAGCACAATATGGAAACAATCATCACCAAACAAGATGCAGCATTGTTTCTATCCCACTTCCAATGGTACATTCAAAGAACAAGGCAAGAATTGTAAGCCTCAACAGAAGAGACAGCTGCAGAAAGATTGCTTTGAACGCACGACTTGTACTCTACAACAGAAGCATCCTGTTAGAAGCTTCCCAGCATACCTGCGAAGGGAGTCAAAATAGCCATTTGGAGACACAAAAGTGATGATCAGCACTGTGACTTCTGTCAAATCCATGCCGACTCATGCTCATGAAAGATAATTGCGACCTGATCTTCTACAGAGCCCTGTCTCTCCCCAGAGACAAAGCAGAGACCCCAACCGTCCTGGCTTCAAAAGATACCAAAAGATCAAACGGATCAACCATGTGATTCTCTACATCCCAGGTGTACATGCTACCATATGAAGAGGGAAAGTCAAAATGATCTTCTGCATCAGCGAGAGAATTTTGCCAAGGCAAATTGCATTTTGCTTACTTTCTCCAGCCTACTACTGCTATCCCGCCAGTGCAAAGAAACTGACAAGAATTCCTGCCAAAGGTTGGACCATGACAGGATAGCAACCAAAGAGAGCGCAACAAGATTGACACCAACAAGAGCTAGGGCTGCATTGACATGTGAACTCTGACAGGATTGATATTCAGTTACCTTCTCTGGTTTGTGATCCCACCATTGCGAAGGATCCGAAAGAACTCCCGCCACAGTCTCTCTCTCTCTCACCTTCAGGAGATGCAGAAAAACTTCCTGTCGAAATTACGTACTGCGATTAGAAAGAAAGACAAGATTGGGGTATTATTGCATCTTGCATAGACTGTGTTCAATCCTTCGATGTGCCTTGGGAAGACATCACTGGAATCAGGTCAAGAGTTTTCGGCAAACAAAACACACCTGCTGTGAGAAGAAGGCGGTAGAGAAAGAGAGAAACAACACAAGAAAGCTTACTTACAACTGTCTTGATCTTTGAGTGCCGCCTTTGTTCCTATTCGATGTGCTCTGCTGGGTACTAGTGCTCCGTGTTTGTCACCCTGAGGATTCCTCCACTTGCAATTGCCCTAAAACGCTCTAAAACCCCGGCACCCTAAAACCTCTCTAAAACCTGTGTTGTGACCATCTAGTGTTGTCAGTATAGGAGAAGCATCTGAAAGTAGACCCTTTTCCCTGCGCTTTTTACTCTTTTTAGAAAAATAGGACGCTTACAAAATTCTATAGGTCCTGGGACCTATCTTATGAAATCGTAAGGTCTTGTCAACAGTATTAGGACCTGACAGAACCTTACATGTAGGGTAAAGCCCTATGTCAAGGGCACTATCAAAATAAGGGTACACGAGGCAAGCAGCCTTTTTTTTCTGGCGAGATTTTCCAAAAAGAAAAAAATTTAAAAGAAAAACTCGAAAATGAAGTGATTTTGGAGGTTATCAATGGCCAGAAGTGAGAAAAAAATTAGTAAATATCGCCAGATTTTTATAATGGGCTTTCAGTGTGTAGCCAAAAATATAAAAGAATCATTGAAAATGTGTACTTTGTATCTGAACTATAGCCAGATTTGATTGAATCTTCTTAGGGATGATCGTCACTTTTTTTACACATTTTTACGGATGTTAGTCACTTTGGCTCTTAACAAAAGTTCCTAAAAAGAACCTTGTAGCCAAGTGCAAGCCTGATTTTGGTAATGCTATGGACCGAGGGCTTTATCCCATGTAAAAATCCACTAGGAATTCAGGAGAGGAAATGAGGTGAAAGAGGAGGGGGGCTTTATGTATAGAGGAATGCCCTGAGTGGAGAGCATTCTTAATGGCAATTTCAATCTGCATTTTGTACTTATGTCCATTTGCTTATGGTAATTATGATAAATTAATTACGGGAATCTTTTATGATTGTACAACTGCAATAACTAGGCTAACTATGATCATTTCTCTTTTAGTCACAGTAATTAGGGTCAATTTTTATCATGGTCATTGTCATAGTTGCATTCTGAAATTTATAGTCATTATCTACATATGATATTGTAATACCTTGGCCATTTCAACAAATGTCCATTGAATAATTTATTTATTTTAAAATATTATTTCAACAAATGAAATATTCCTAAAGATTCAAATATTTCCTTTGCAATAGTTTGTGATTTGGAAGAAGTACTTTCTGAATTTTTTAACGATTCTAAAAATAATATGATTAATGTCAAACTGGCCAAGGTACGAGGGTAATTTGTTTGGGTAATTTAAGTTCTACCATTATTTTGATGTAAGGTTGGTAATCCCAATTCACTTTATGTATGGTCCTTCAGTTTTCATGGAATTTTTAAATTCATTACATAGCTAGTGGTAAATAAATTATGTTAATTTGGTTTTGGTAATGTCATTCTAGTAATTTACATATGTAATGTGCAATGTGTTTTTCTTTGGAGAATTTTTGCCACTTGCAGATTAGAAATCTCTGTGACTCATACAAATTATTATTGAGAAAAAAAAGTGCCTTCTTTTACTTTACTCTCTAAAATGTAGCCAAAATTGGCCCATTCCTCTTGTGGATGATTGCCAATGTGGCTGCATCACAAAACTGGATAAAAACAGTGGTGATTTCAGGTAGTGATTTTTTACTGTAACTTTAATGGTAGTTAGGCTAATTTAGATTACAGAAGCCTATTTTTTAATTCGTTCCATTTACAATTGCATATAAAAGTTAAAATTTTCAACTCATTTTATCTACATGAGTTCAGTTTAAATATTTTTAGGATTATTTACTTAAGTAGTGTAATATATTAACACAAGGACGAAATGAGGATTTTTTTGGCGATACTGTAACTTAAAATAATTAGAATAGGTTAGCTAATTTCCTGGTATATGGTAATCTCATTAAACTATATTAATTTCATGTTTTGATTTATTGTTCTAATTCAATATCAGGTCCATATATATGGTAAACTAACTAGGGCAATTTATTATGGTAATTGACAAATTTTTGTATTAGCTTACTAGAATTACAATAAAATATTTTTAAAATTCAGATTTTATACTAATCTATTTATAGCAATTTAATTACCATAATTCAATCCACATTAATCTGTTATGATAACATAATACAATATAATGTAGTTATGCCGAGTTTAATATTCATTTAATCACTTTTTTTAATTTACAGAAACTATATATATATTCTTGTCATTGCCATCAGAACGGCTCCACCGGTGCTCGGTATATGGCCCTGCACAGGAAATGTGAATTGAAAAAAGGTCACCCGTACTGTTTTGGCTGAGTAAAAATGGTTTTGGCTGTGCATTTTCGCTCCAGATACGGTAGGAGATATGGAGGCAGACAAAAGGCTCAGAAAAGGATAATATCTGACGTTGGTTGGTACATAGACTTTTAGATAAGTGGTTGGTCCAGGTGGGTTACTATTATTGTTCACCCAGCATTTGTAGGGTCAGTTCTAGTCTAATGGGTGCGGTTGGAAAGAAACAAAAACATAAAGCTAGATTGGGGACATAATGTCGCCATGCCATATACCCAGTAGCCATGGAGCTGCTCTCATAGTGGCTGGGGTTCGCGGCAATGTCCCCCTCCCCACCAAAAGGGTGCCCAGATGGGTTCTCAACCCTTTTAGTTAGGGGCTATTTAAGGTAACCCTAATAAACAGCATAATCATTGTTAAAAAATAACATCACTTAACATGAGGAATTATCTAAATTGAATGTTGAAAAACTAAAAAAAAGGTTTAATTGAAATGCCAGAAAACAATTAACTTTAATTTTACAAGTTTTATGAGTGATAACACAATTATTGCACCTTCACAATCCCATGCATCTCACATGCACCCACATTCAACCAAGCATGACTTACACTGCACATTTTGACAAATCAACAGCACCAAGCTCAACATCTCACTTTGAACATTGTTATAACATAAAGTATAAACTTAGAGCCTTAGCTCATTTTAGATTTCTCCAAAGTCTTTCTTTTCAAAAAATTTATGTTTGTGAATGCTATCTACAATAGGTTCTTTCCATTTTTTTGTTTGTTTTTCATCAATTTTTTTATACAAAAAGGATGTAGCTTTTGGAAATCTATAAACTAGGGTTTTTTATTTAGACCTACACTAAGTTTGAAAGAGATTTTTTTTTTCTTGGAGCTGCCAATATTTGTTGTTTGGCAAAATGTAACTAGTTACCAATGGGTAACCGATGAGGCATATCATTTCGAGAATTTAATACAAGTAACTAGTTTTGTATAACTGGTAATAGGTCTATTATGTTACCAATATGTTGACAAAATGTGGCCAATAGTCATTCTAGTTTGATTTTGAGCCACTAGACTATTGTATCAGCTAGTGATTGTTGAAATTGAAATAGCACTATGTTTTAGTATAAGTAGTTGATGTTTAACAAGAAAATGATCATTATGATTTGAGAAGAATTTTTTTGAAAAAAAATTCTTAGATCTAATTTTGATCTATTTTGGATTTTTCTTGTAACATCTGTGCATTTTGTAAATATGAACATCTTCATTTCTAATTTGTTTTCTTATTCTCATATTTAACTTTAAACATACATGTTGATGTTTGTATGCAAATAAAATTTTGAATATAGGAAATAGTTTTTTGTAATTTGAAAGCATAGAAAAGAACCCTTAACATTTGGTGACCACGTAATGAAACAAAATTGAAGCACAAACGCCTTAATCTTTGGTACTATGAATGATTTGTGGAAGAATCAAATTGTAAACATTTGCATTTACAATATCTAGTTTTAGAATAAATTTGTAAGAATGAGTTTGATGTACAATTTTCTATAATTATTTTAAATGAAAATCTAATGACTTTAATTGCAAAAAACAAGAGTGATCAAATATTCCTTTTCCATATTTATTTTTCACTTTTGTGCAAAATTTCAAACCCAATAAAAGAGAAATGTGTATTTGAATGTTTTCATTGTCATATTTTGAAAGAATTACATGAATTTTGCTTGTGATGGGTGCCATAACCATTTTTTCAAAAAGTAGGTTCACTTTTCCTAATCAAATTAACATGAATCATCTCCCCTAGTTTCTAGGGGGTAAAAGCCCTTGAAGCTACTATATTCTATAATGGTTCCCAACATAGTATCCATGCCTTACAAGGTAGGCCAATAAATCAGCCCTCTAGTACCAATAAAATCTTGTAAAAATGTAAAACTCAAGGGCATAAAAAAAGACCAAGGCTAAATGCAATCATGTTATCTGTATTGTTGGGTGCTTTCATATATGGATTGGTGATGTCATATATACATTAATATTATGTTAGTATTAGTGATATATATATATATATATATATTAGTAACCTTTGTTACATTAACAACCTATGTTGCATTAATATTATGTGGGGAAATTAATAGATGTCATATTAGCATTAATATTAGTGATATCTTATGTTGAGCACAAGTTGGAACAATATAAATGCAATGTTGTATCAATTTGCTATGAAGCAATGTCAAAACAATGATTATAGTTGATTCAATACTTGGTTTTTTCTTCCCATACTACCTTGTATCTCCCATACTACTACCTTGTGAGAGATGAGTGACTAGTTCGGTGAAGATTTCATTAGCACCAGGATTGGAAATTGCATTCACACATAATATCAAATAGGCTATTCAAGGCAACTAGAATTTGAAATGTGGGGGCAATGAAAGGATAAACATCATTGTGCACATAGAGACATGCATCAATTTGGCAATGGGGCAACCATAATAAAAAAAATTGGCATATCTACAACCATTGTTTACACTTGTAGTTAGTTTGATTTTGAAAACTCACACTTCCATTACAATGACCAATAGGTACAAGGTTTGGCTATCACAACAAAATTTACTATAGTAAGCTTAGTGCACACTTGCTTCTCCATGATAGTGGGTCCAAAGTTTTACAAAGAAAAATAGATCTTTGATGGTCTGCACACTCCAATATTAGATCCTTAATCATATCATTTGTTAACATGTTGATGATCTATTTACCGGTTATTGATTTTTCAGTTCACTTTTAGTTGCACATGACAACTTTGCTTCACATCTTCAATCTCTTCTAACATGGATCCTCACACAACCTCCTATTTTTTTTTTCTAGATACAAGGTGAATGCCCACGCAAAACCACATGTGCCCTTTCTTGGTGATACAACCCCAAGGACAATCTTCCACACCTTTCATTTAGTCTCAAACTTGGACCAAATTAAACCAATTTCCTTGTTTGGTCACAAGTAAAAATTGCTACACAATCAATAGCATGCCTTTCAAAAGAGAATGCATTCTGCAAGTTCTCAAAGATGCAGAGTCCAACAAAATTGTGACTTGGAAATTCAAGTAAAATTTCCATTATTAGATCTTTGAGATGTACTGGCACAACAAAACAAAAGAAGGAGTAAACTTGAAAACAAGTACATGTTTTGAAATCGCTGGATAGAAATAGGGGGTAGAGAAAAAGGGGCAACTCAACAATTTCACCTCCTAACCAAGGGGTACATGTGCACTGAATGTCAAATTCAAAAAGAATAAATCAAAATAAAGTTGTAGAGGACAAATAGAACTTGTGTCACACATTGAATACACCCCATGCTATTTTTTCTTGAACATGTTGTCACATGCATAATGACTAGATGGAAATATGATATAAAACTTACTAAATGCTAAGATTTTCTCAATATTTATGGCAACTAATAAAGAACTTGAAAAGACTTTGGAAGTCACCTTCTAATAAGGAAATGTGCATATTGCACATTTGACAAGGGGACATCAACCATCATCAATAACAGAAAAGAGAAACTAGACTATGAAATATAACCAATGAGCGATTCACAGCCTGTGCTTATGACCTTAGGGAATAAGAATAAAATAGAATAAAAGGTCAGAAAGAAAAATCCCGACAAAAAAAATGAACAAAAGATAAAACAAAAAGAAGAAAGGAGGAAATGCCATACAAAACTAGAAATGCCATTCATAAACACATGTTATTTTGCAAAACATTTCCCATTACCAAATGTGGCCTACATTCCATTTTGCATGTAAAAGCATTAGTAAATCAAGTGATTGATAGGAAGCTCACCTGACTCTTAGTGTATTGCCATGGCAAGCTCAAAGGTTGCACCTTATAATCTAGAACATGAATTTTATGTTTTTTTTTTTTAGGTGTTCCTTTGTTTTTGCAGGCCATGCATTCCATGTGCTTTTAGTGAAGAACATAAAGAGGACTTGCAAAATCAACAAAATAAGTAGCAAGATCATATATCAAGTTAAACAAATCAGGAACATCTATAATTGAAAATTACAAGACAGTTATACTTGGGCCCAAATAATACAGTTTGTTATGAAGATCAATCATGTCCCATATCCACACAGGAAATGCACAACAAGACTTTCAATGTAACACAATATGTGGAAACACATTGCAGTAAGCACAATTGCAAGCTCTAGTTGCTTCAAACATAATGCACGACCTAAATTACTCTTATTGCAGAATAGGACAAGTAGATTTACCTCCAAGATATCACCTAAACTTTCTTTCAATGTTTGAATTGCAATTTTTGTTGCTTTCTTGTGTGGATACCTATCATTTACACCTTTTATCATTCCTTTACATATGATTTGCCCATTATGGGCATAGTGGCAGGGTGCCAAGCACCCACACCCCCCTAAAAAAGGGGCTGTAGTGGCAAGGTCTGCCCCCTTGTAGTGGTAGGATCTCCTAGCACAAAAATATGGTAGTCGAACCTAGTTTTAATATTTTTTCCTAGTCTCTAAACCCATAGGTCTAGGATAAAATCAACAAATTGTTTGTTGACTATTTTAAACCTTGGACAATCCAATTTAACGTGAAATGGACTATCCAATGTTTTTGATAAAAAAGGCGCTTGGGGGGGGGGGTGTTGAAAGATTTTTTAATTTCCTCTTCAGGGTGGGGTTGGGTTGGGTTTGTTTTTTTTTTCTCTCCATCCTCTTGGCTCCTTAAACAAGGTTTTATTTTGATTTTGAAGTTTCTAATGTTTGGGCTATTTGACTAGAAGGGAGTGGGGGTATGTGACGGTTTTCTTTTTTGGGTTTGGAAGGGAAGTGCACAAGAGGTGAAGGTTATTTTGGAAAAAATGTAAAGGTGGCTCAATGTTGAAATAATAGAGTTTTTTTTCATAGATTGTGAAGGGTCAGTGATATATTTTTTTCTTTTTCCTTAAGGGGGGACTTCTAACTTGCAAGTATTTTTTGTTTTGTTTTGTAAATCTTCCAAAGTAGGGTGTTTTATTTTGGTGTTCAGGGGATCATAAGCACCCATTTTGGATTTTTCATTTTTCTTCTTTGTGTTTTTTTCTTTCCTTATTTTCTTTTGTTTTTTTTAATGATTTTTTTGTTTAGGTGTTTTCTTGTCTTTTCCTAAACCCTAAACCCTAAACAATATAGGGTGACTTGTTCGCCCTTACCATGCTCTTTCACAAGTCCTTGGGCCCTAATGGTAATCTCATCCCCATGAATAAACTAATAGCTAATTGAATTTGAAATCTTATAACAATATTTGGTCTGGTTCTTATTTTCGAGCTTCATTTGAAATAAAACTTGGGTCATGTCCCACTAATTATGTCATTTCCAATCCCCCCTTTTCACAATCTCTTATTTTCTTCTTCTATGTACTTGGTTTTTCCCCTCTTTCATAACTTTCAAAGGATGTAATGTAAGGGCCATTTAACTTAGCTTTTTATTTTTCCATTTTCTCACAAGCCTTTGAGGATGGAATATATGATGCATTCATGTTTATTTGTTGGATCTTTTATTTTTATTTTCCACTATGAAAAAAATGGGTGTTTTACAATTGGCCTTGCAACTCAATTTTTGAATTAAAAAGGACACTTGCAACTCACCGTTCATATGGTGCAACTCATTACAACTCATTGCAATTCAATTACAACTCAATCAAAAAAACTCATTTCCAACTAATATACAACTCCATTATAATTACACCCATGATGTTATGTTCACGTCATTAATTATCATCCATCTATTAAAATTTGACACATGACATTATAAAGATTTTTGGACATAATTTCTTTTTTCAAAATATTGATTCCCATTGTCCATTATGATTGTTAATGATGGTTCAAGATTGAACATGTGAAATAACAAAAAAATTATCACATCACATATTAATTATATTTTGAAAATTAATTTTTTTAAAAATTTAGTAGTTAGGTAAATTGTATATAACCATAGGTAGGTAGGTTGGAAGGTCTTAAAACTTACATACCTATGTATTTATCTAGAACCCAACTATCTACCTACTTACCTACATAGATAAATAAAAAGTTAGAACCTACTTATTTACGTAAGTAGATAGATAAAAAAGCATGAGACTAAATGCATTAAATAATAACCATGATTTTTTTTTTTTAAATTTATGTTTTTCCTTTAGCTTAGTGTTTTTAAGCTCATTCCAAAATGACACATCTATTTTAATGTGAGAACATAAAAGAAATATGACTCTCCACAAACTGTCAACTTTCTAACATAGTAATAGAAAAAACTGAGAGGAAGGATGGACTGACTGCAAAAGGATGACTCCATCCGACAAGAAATGGGTCCAACCAATTGGACTTCTGTTTGGTTTATTCTTCCACTTGAAGCATTGCGGCTAGATCCTCAACAACAATGCACAGATTGCTGCCAACTTGCTCATGTTCTGCCCAAGGAAACTGTCGTGGCAAATGTGGCAGAGGCGGTCTTTTCAACCACACGGTACTACTGCTACTACTGTCAAGAGTGTCCTTCCACCATCTAACTGATTCGTCAACAGACTTGCTTGGATCCTTGGGCAGCTCCAATTGGGACAATGGAGTTGCACCCAGAGCAGGCCAGACCATAATTTGTAAGGACCCAAGATCCACCACTAGCGTCGCTGATCCAGTGCTGCTGCTGTGACGTGATGCTTTGCAATTGCCATCTCCAGGGTCAGTTGGCGGTGTAGCTGCTGCTGTGAGCCGGAACTTTGGACTGTCGACCACAACCGATAGCTCTAGAAAAGACTCCGGAATTGCAGTTGCAAGTGAAGACCTGGAATGTTTGATTGTCTTTGTCCGTATAACATTGAGGGATGATGATGTCTCAGGTTGCACAAAGCTGCTTGGCGCAGCAGTGGCACCTCTGCTTTCTGGGTGGTGGGGGGGCTAGGAACACCGACATTCAACAGCTGCACCAGCAACGGACTTAGCTGATAACTTATTCCAGAATCAACAAAGCATTCCAGCTGACCCGTACCCATGGCACAACTGGTTAAGCCACAGAGATGCCCCCCTCTTTCAACAACATCTGCTATCTGTTGATCTTCAGCAATAAGGAAAGGGCTTGCTGAGCCAGTTTGCAGTGGTGCCATCATCTTCTTCAGCAATGTAGTACTACTGCCAGTGGCAGCGGCAGCAGCAGTTCCTACTCGTACAAGCCCACCACCACCCAAGACATGAGCGGACGCAAAAGAAAAGGCGAAGGCATAACTTACCGCCTCTACACCCCTCTTCTTTTTCGCCTTCATGATTGGATCTAAGAAGAAGCGAGAAATCACACAGCACAGCAGCAACGAAGCATCTCTCTCCTGTACTTTTTCTCTGGCTCGGTCTGTTGGTAGGGGTTCGCGATTCGGGTTATGAGGAGGAGGAGGAGGGAGGAGCTCGATCCCACGGTTCGTTGGTTGTGGAAGAAAAAGAAGTAGCTCCGAAGCAGCCCAGTCAAAGGAGCAGCCGCTAATTACAACTGCAAGCAGAGAAAAAGGAAAGGCAGAAGGCGATGCGATGTGATGATCTCAGGCCAACAGCAGCGACGACGACGACGACGACTGGAGGCGTCCGTTGACTGACCAAATTGTGGTCAGCAGTTGACACTTCGACCATTTTTCCAATTGGGAGGACCACGCCATCCCCAAACCAAGAGTTGAGTTGCTTCTTGTAAGATTGGAAACCTTTATCTTCTTTCCCAAAATGCCTCAAAAAATCAGACTGCCCCTGATTTATTTTTTCTCTGGAGTCAGTTACATATGAAGTTACATCTGGGGAAGCTCCAGGAATTTTTCAGGCACTGCCCAGACAGACAGACAGACACCACTGTTACTTTAACATATAAGATAGCTTTTGCAAAAGTTATGCCAAAGTTATGAAAATTTCTTCAAGTTATGCCAAACTTATGGAATTTGGTTCAAATTATGCCAAAAATTCAAAGTTCTCCCAGGTTTTGTCCTAGTTTTCCTGTTTTGCCAAAGTTTTCATGGTTTGCTCAAGTTTTGCCAAAGTTGTGACATTATGTTAAGTTAATGCCCAAAATTATGAACTTTTGCCCAATTATGCCAAAGTTTTCACATTTTGCTCAACTTATGCCAAAGTTATTGAGTTTTGCCAAACTTCTCACATTTGGTCCAAATTATTCCAAAGTTATCAAGTTTTGCCAACTTATGCAAAAAATCTTAGGTTTTGCCCAAATTTTCCCAACTTATGCCAAAGTTCTTAGGTTTTGGCCAAGTTATGCCAAAGTTATCAACTTTTCCCAACTTATGCTAAACATTCTCGAGTTTTGCCCGAGTTATGATAAGTTATTAGCTTTTTCTAACTTATGTCAAAAGTTTTCAAGTTTTGTTGTAGTTATGCCAAAGTCATCAACTTTTCCCAACTTATGCCAAGGTTATCATGTTTTTCCCTAGTTATGCCAAACTTCTCACGTTTTGCCCAAGTTATGCCCAACTTATTGAATTTTTCCAACTTATGCCAAACTTCTCACGTTTTGCCCAAATTATGCCAAATTTATCAACTTTTTTCTCATATCATGCCAATTTATAAAGTTTTGTAGAAAACATGATATCTTCACATACACAACATATAACCCTGCATATAATCTTCATATATAACCCTGGCCCCCTTCAACGTATATATATATATATATATATATAATTTAAGAAATTTAAGAAATTTTAAGAAATTTTAAGAAATTTAATTTATTTTAGGTTAATTTAGCTAAGTTTGGGAAAATTTCAACATTTCTTAAAATAATATAATTAATGTTCAATTTGCCTATGTACCATGGTATGTTTTCCTTTCAATGATTGTGCCATGGTTTACTAAGTGAATTACAAATTTTGGAGGACCTATTTTGTTGCTTGTATTCGTCCGTTCCGAGCTTGCCTCCTGCTCTTATTGCTTATAAAAAAAAAATCCGGGTCATGGGCCTCTTTCGTAGACCCATCCATGAGAAGGAATGTTCCTACTTTGTCCACTCCCAAAAATTAAAATATTATGTAATGTTCTCCCTTTTTTCTACCTATGTGAATTACGATGTTACAATATTGTTTTTTCCGGTCCATGGGAGGTGAGATTACATTAAGAATGTTTCATGTTTTCTACAAAAAAATTTTTTGTAGAAAACCCCTTTCCTCCCTCTTCCTTCCACATTTCCAATGAAGGGACCATAAAAAAAACTCCATACCTTCACCCCCCTCCCCTCAAGAATAAAAAAATAAAAAATCAAGGTGCACCCTTTCAAGTTCCCCCTTTGCACAATGAAACCCAATAATTCCCCTGGCCCAGTAAAAAATAATTTATCATAGTTACCAGCAGTAAAAAAAAGTACAAAAAGTAACAAACCTCACCCCTTTAGACAGTAAAAAGTACCTTCCAAAATTTACAAGCAATAAAAAAAATAACAAAAAGTAACAAAAAGTGAAAAAGGTCAACAAAAAAAGCCTGCCATTACGGGAGAACAGCCTGCCACTACGCCCCTTTTTTTGTGGTCAAACACCTCCAACCTGCGTCCTTACAGGCGTAGTGGCCAGATCATATGTATAGTCACTGGCTTTTCGAATCAAAACTTATGGATTGCGCTTCTCATTACCGTTTCTATGTGGACTTTGTTGTGCTCCGTAAATTGATGGGCTGTGTGTTGGGGACTTGCAATTACTAAAATATCATATCAAAGAAATGTACCAATAAAATAAATAATGAATTCAATTTGAAAACTATATTTATGGACTTTTAAATAACCTAATAATGACCATTTTTTCATAAGTCCATATCATATTGGACCAAGAAATATTTTATGATTTTTTTTGTTTACATGCTTTAAAAAAATATAAATTCTACGTGCGCCATCAATGATATCGAAAAATGTGGAGCAAATCGATGTAAACTAGTGCAATTTCCAAAATTTGACCCTTCTTTTTCATAAACACGGACTTTGGTTCTTTGACAAATCAATCCCCCTTACCCTGCATCCTCCGATTATTACATACAATAAAAAATCTTATTCATTTCAATATTTTAACCCCACCGGATTATATGTTTAACGATTCACTGATACAATTTGTGCTATTTTTCGTCGCAGCAACCCCCCTCGCCGTTGCTGATGCTCAGTGCGCGTGGCACGGCACTCACCTCTTTCGTGAACGAGGATCGCGCAGCCCTGACGAATTTTCGTCGATTCGCTGCTCCCGAAGAACCCGATTGTCTCTTGTGTTGTGTTTACAGCGGTGATGGAAACGTGCGTCACCCCAGTCAAAATTGTTCGTTGTTGCTGGACGGTCGTCGATGCTTCAAATGTCTGGGACCGCATCCTAGGTCGGATTGCCGTAATTCCATTCCCCGATCACCCGACGTTTGTCCCAAGTGCCACCTTTTGCACAACGGGCCAGCGTTGGGCAACGTCCCCTTGCACGAAGGAAGGTACGGTGTCGATTGCCCGGGTTAGATCCAGGGCGAATGATATTGGATTCTTATTTGGGCCATTTGGCGTCACAACCCGTCGGACGTGCGCCAGGCCATGCCGGAATTGATGAATATCACTCGCGACGAAGAGTTGGCTCGATGGATGGGACTGAAGGCCTTCGGCCGGTCCGTTACCAACTTCGCACGATTAGCGGATGCATGCATTCGAATGCTGGAGCGGGACCATAGATGTAAAAAACGATTTTAGGATTGCAATCGTAAGTTCGACGATTGGTAGCCTCCTTCGGGCGTATTGTTTGTGCCTCCTGCGGTTGCTATCGACATCTTGCTTCGTGCGCACCGGCAGGAAGTCGACGAACGTTCAACCATCGGAGTCTGTAAATTAGGTGGGGTTGCGACAGCGTCGAGAGCTTCTCAGAATGTCGGATTAAAAAAATCGAAGGGAATTGGATTACAATATGTGGATATCTGTTGGTTCTGCACTGATGACGAGATCATTGTTGATATGGCAGCCAGCATTTCCAAAAGGACTCGGTGCTGCAGCCGAAAGACTAAGAGTAGCACCCAGCACCCCAATAATATTTGACGTTCAATTGTTGTACATACCTAATGTCTCATTTTCTATTGGTGAGTAAAATGTTGACGACCTTAAGAACCTTCCGATTGACAGAGGAATCGGCTCACCATTCAGGCAGTGCATTCGAAGATCATCTTTTTCTTAACAATGATGTTGTACAAATCGTGTGGATTCTCTCCTGAGGTTCTTTTGGCCATTTTCCAAAAGAGATTTGAAAACATTCACCAGAAATATAGAAGGTCACCTCCCTAAAATCTACAATTTGTAGAGTTGTCGCTAATGGATGCTGGATTCTTTTGGGAATGGTCACCAACGATGCCGCAGCTGTAGGACCGAAAAATAGTGGATTGCACTTGAATTGCAGACACATTTTTTTTGCCACAGAGCATGCACCTTGTACTTTGCTTTCATGTACCAGGAAATGCAAACTACACAACTGTATCAGCTCCTTCATCCACTTCGTACCTGGAGCTTTCTTAGTGAATTGAAGATGCTTCAATGACTCCATTCCGAGAGTTTTCTCATATCTTGCAATCTCCTAGTTTGCTAAACTTCCACTTCACCTCAATTCATCATAGATCGATACCTCAAGGTTCTATCTGCACTCCAAACTTGACTGTTCCAAAAAGGGTGGTTAGTGTTACCAGAATAACTGGCACTGTAAAGGGCGTTACTGGTTATGTTATTCTTGACTACGCAGAATGTCACAATCGTGTTGTGACCACGAATGCTCATGCAACCTCCATTTTGACTTGTGATAGGATAGCCTCACAGCATTCTGGAAGAATTAGTAAATCGTACAGCAAAAAGATGAGCTGGCTTCACAACCGGCGGCAGTATTGTCTGAGGTGCGTTCCTTGAAGGAGCCTATTGATTCAAAAAGGTTGAAATTGACTTCAACATGTCATTTTCTAGTGGCGAGTACAAAGCTGACGACCTTAAGACCCTGAATCCGATTGATAGAAGAATCAGCTCACCACTCAAGTAGTGTATTCGAAGATCATTTTTTTCCTTAACAATGGTGTTATACAAATCTTGTGGATTCTCGCCTAAGGTTCTTTTGGCCATTTTCCAAAAGAAATTTGAAAACATCCACCACCGGAATTATTGAAGGTTGCCTCCCTAAAATCTACAATTTGTACAGTTGTCGCCAATGGATGCTAGATTCTTTTGGGAATGCTCACCGACAATGCTGCAGCAGCAGGACCGAAAAATAGTGGATTGCACTTGAATTGTAGACACATTTTTTTCGTCACAGAGCATGCACCCTTTACTTTGCTTTCGTATACCAGGAAATGCAAACTACACAACCGTATCAGCTTCTTCACCCACTTCGTACCTGGAGCTTTCTTAATGAATTGAAGATGCTTCAATGACTCCATTCCGAAAGTTTTCTCATATCTTGCGATCTCCTAGTTTGCTAAACTTCCACTTCACCTCAATTCATTACAGATCGATACCTTAAGGTTCTATCTGCACTCCAAGCTTGACTGTTCAAAAAAGCTGGTCAATGTTACCAGAATAACTGGCACTGTAAAGGGCGTTACCGGTGATGTCATTCGTGTTCTGATCACGAATGCTCATGCAACTTCAATTTTGACTTGTGATAGGATAGCCTCACAGAATTCTCGAAGGATTAGTAGACCGTACAGCAAAAAGATGAGCTGGCTTCACGACCAGCAGCAGTATTGTCTGAGGTGCATTCCTTTGAGGAGCCTATTGATTCAAAAAGGTGGAAATTGACTTCGACGTGTCATTTTCTATTGAAATTGGACGTTCGAGGGAGCAACTCACATAAACATTCACATTTCACCGAGGTGGGAAAGAGCCGACAACGAATCAAAGTTCTCGTTCAAGGTGAAAGTACCACGTCGTCGGGTCAAATGGTAGGCTGGGCAATCTCTGAATCGATGCACCAAGAAGATGCAACTGGTGATCTAATTTCTCGTAGCCCCAGCCAACATGACTTACTCCTGCGATGTGTGCGGTCCCTTCAGTTGCCATACCGGCAAGGATTCCTCCTTC
>Ga0116227_10010002_pt1 | contig 16851 bp, 14 predicted proteins | sample S1TSphgellanicum_FD_89693 | JGI IMG/M metagenome (GOLD analysis project Ga0116227, IMG submission 89693) | Host-associated microbial communities from peat moss isolated from Minnesota, USA - S1T2_Fb - Sphagnum magellanicum MG | ecosystem: Host-associated > Plants > Peat moss > Unclassified...
TAGACTTGCACAAACTAAACAACAAGTTGATTAGTGCATAGTCGAAGCATTTTTGCTACACGGACGAACCACGGGCAAACACAGATTCACAAAATTTAGCACAGCCTAAACTTGGGGGAAGCCACCACCTTCCCCCTCATAGTGTACTCTATGCCTGGCCACGAGACCAGCACCCAAATGTCATTTTGTTTTGAGACTGACAAGTGGGAGTCTTGAAATTCCCAAAATTGGGATTACCACGACTTTGGAAGCGCATAACTTTGTGTGTAGACCTTCGATTAAGGTGAGGTCTAAAACAAAGTTATAACTCTTGTTGAGAGCTTTCCAACGGCATGTGGCACGCTACCTGCACGTAAGGAAGTCAAGGCAATTCCCAACTTTTAATGGTTGGGAGTCAAATTACCAATTTGACTCCTAACTTTTAATGGTCGAGAGTCAAATTGGCAATTTGACTCCCAACCCTTCTTTTGGCCATAACTTGTGTTTTAATTACCCAAATGGGTCATGTGAGCCCATTTTCAACATCTAAGTTCTAAGAACTTTTCAATGATATAAGGAACTCTTCAATCGAATGGGTTTTGACCCTTGCAATCGCTCTATGAAGATTCAAGAATCCATTGAGACTCCAACTCCCAAAATGTGAACTCACTTGGGAGTGTGGAAGTTCATTCCCTCACACTTTTCTACACTCCCAAGAACATGAATGTGATTCCTACGCTTTATCCTTGGCCCACACCTTCACAAGCCCTTGCCTCGGTCGTGAGCCCAAAGCTAGGGTTATAACAACGTAATTTTGTGTTTTTTACACAATTTTTTTATAAATAATTGTAAATTGAAATAAGTTTAAAGTTTTGTGCATTATCAAATCTAACATTTTATTTTATAAATGTCCAAAATATGAAATTATTTCATCAACATTTGGACCTTCAAAATTAGTGTAAAAGGACTTATAACCACTATTCTTAAGTAGTAAAAAGACTTATAAATGGATTTGGAAAACTTTGAAAATGATTTTTTTTTGCAATTTTTGAACACAAATTTAACAAAATAATACAAAGAATTTTCTTAAAATTTTTAAAGACTTTTTTTTAAACTTTTTCCAAGAATATTTTAAGAATATTCCCCAAAAAGTAGTCACCTAAAGGGGCACTAATGGCTCCTTTAAGCTCGTTTACACCCATGTATGTTTATTGAATTTTTCCCCTTAATATATATTTTTATTCAAGCTTTTGACAACCCGTTTTTGTTTCAATAAAGTTTTTCAATGGTATGTTCCAATCCTATTCCCCATACCTGAGAAAAAATTAACCACTGGTTTAGGTAAAAGATACTATCATTACCGCCTAAACAATTATGCATCCAACCCGTAAACGCAACGACCCAATTGCAAGGGCTGTGCTCTACTAACTAAACTATATCCCTTATACCCGAATTGAGTGAAGCATGCATGAACAAATTAGATGTTTTTTTTTTAATAATCTTAATCCATAAATATTTTTGTCTAATTGATGATTTTACATTGCGTTTGTGGCATTTGAATAGAGTACACTATGTCGAAAGTCCATAAGGTTGCAAAAAATGAACCATTGTAGCTTGCATCTACCTTGCATCATGATGGAAGTGCCAATAATTTAGAAATTCAAGTTTTCCAAAGAAATATTTAAATCAGATGCCCATTCATACACCACCACATCTTATGTCCCATTCAATAAATTTCAATACCATTGAACACATCACCCATGTAAACATTTTGGGGGTTAGTGTACCAATAATACAAATCTATGTGACACAAATTCATAGCAACAACAAAATCACATACAAAGCACTAGCGGGACTTGGAGAATTTTATCAACTCATTCAACCCCACAAGCAAAGGCATGATATAAAAAAACCCAAACATTACCTCCAAATCGCAAAACAACTCCAAATTGTTGGCAGCTTGACTAACAATGCCAACATCCTAATGCATATTCAAAACCAAGGCCAAATATTCAGATAGAATTCTTTTAGTTGGGAGTAACATTGAAATCCAATAGGTTTTGATGTTCCTCAAAATTTGTTGGCCTTTTACTTCCACGATGTCAACCAATTCAATGAACTCTTAAGTTTTTTTTAGACTATGTGAGAAATATGTATATAGGATCTACAACATAGCTTCAATTTTTCCCACGATGCTAAGCTTGGAAAGAGTCTAGATCAACAAATTACTATGGTGGCTTATGTAATGCACACTAATTATGAATGGTGCATTCTGATTTTTCAAATGGATTATCACACCTATTTTGACACCCTGAAAAACACTCACCCCACCAACTCCAAAAGTGATTAATTTAGATGTAATGATATCCTAATTCAAGTCACCAAAAAAGACCATGGCATCCACCAAAATGCGCTTTAAATTATCAGAAATGGCCCCATCAACCACTTGTTATAAGGATAATAGCAATGGAATTCATTATCAATTTTCAACTACATAGGCATGAATGCAAACCCAAGATTATTGATCAAAAGTTGTCACTTCATCACATGAAAGGGAAATGAACCTAACAACTTCAACAAATGTTTTGGTTTTGTTGACAACCAAATCATTAATGCAAGATGCCATCTCCCAACCACTTGTGTTTGACCAATGGGTTTTGGAAAGTTGTTGACATCAAGGAAATGCAGTATCTTATTCATGCTTTCAAAATCAATCATAGGCCTTCCTTCAACCAATATGTGAAAACACATAGAAAACTGCATTAGTTTTTTTTTCCTTTCTCCAACAGTGGGAAGACAAACTTGCTTGAAAATTGAATCCTTCCTAGCTACTACATATAACCTTTCATTTTTAGCATGGACAAAGTTTTTATTCATGTAATATTCATTGGTAGCACAAACTCCAAGGTCTACTATTAAGGCCTTCCTTCTTCTAACATGTTTTCGGAGGCTATCAATTTTAGGGGCAAGCATCTTGTCCTTACCATTTATTTTTGAACAAACCTTATATATCACTAAGTGTACCTTCCCTTGTTCATCCACCACAAACTCAACTCAAGGTAGTTTAACACTCAAAACATCTTTAAACACTTTATTTTGCTCATATTTTTTTTTCCTCTTGGTCTCCTTAGCAAAAATCCAAAGTTCTACATCAAAGAAAAGTTCAATAGTAGGGGCAAAAACTAGGGATTAGTTAGTACTAAAAGATGCTAAATTATTAAACTTTGTATATAAAAAAACTTGTTGAACTTAAAGTTCTTTGGAGGTTGCAAAAGGGTCATGTTCCATGGAAAAAAAAACCTAAATCTTAACTTAAAATTACAAACAATCAAGAATATCAACATAGTCACAGATTGGTCACACACCCAAACTCCTTGATGGACTCAACTACGAATCCAAAAGTGAAGACAACGGAAGAAGAAGGAGTTGGGGCGCGTTCCTTGGCTCGTAGCATTTCGGGGGGTAGAGGGGCACACTTGAGCTCCGAGATGAAACTAGGAAGATTAACAAGCACTTCAATTATTCACACGGGCCTGCACAAACCAAACAACAAATTGGTCAGTGCATAGTTGGAACGCTTTGGTGCACGGACGAGCCACATACAACCACGGACTCATAAGACTAACTATGGCCCAGACTTGGGGGAAGCCACCACCTTCCCCTTTATAGTATATTTTGTGCTTAGCCACGAGACCAACACCCAAATGTCATTTTGTCCCGAGACTCTCAAATGGGAGTCCCAAAATTCCCAAAATTGGGACTCCCGCGACTTTGGGGGCCCATAACTTTGTGTGCAGACCTCCGATTGAGATGAGGTCTACATCAAAGTTGTAGCCCTCGTTGAGAGCTTTTCAACACTATGTTGAACACCACCTGCATTCGAGGAAATTGGGGCGATTCCCAACTTTTAGTGGTCAGGAGTCAAATTGCCAATTTGACTCTCGGCCCTTCTTTTGGCCATAACTTGTGTTTGAATTGTCCAAATGAGTCATACGAGCCCATTTTAGACATCTAAATTCTAAGAGCTTTTCAATGATATAAAGAACGTTTCAATCCAATGGGTTTTGACCCCTACAATCGCTCTTTGAAGATTTGAAAGTCCAACGGGACTCCAACTCCCAAAGTGGGAGCTCATTTGGGAGTGTGGGGTTCATTCCCTCACACTCTTCTACACTCCCAGGAGCATGAGATGTGACTCCCGGGCTTCCCTCTTGGCCCTCACCCTTGCAAGCCCTTGCTTTGGTTGCGAGCCCAAGGCTAGGGTTGCGACAAGGGTTGCGACATCTTTGGAGGTTGCAAAGGGGCCATGTTCCATGAAAAAAAAACCTTAAACCTTAACTTAGAATTATAAACACTCAAAAATCTCAACATAGTCACAAATTGGTCACAAATGACAATGGGAAATTGTAACGTGCTTGAAAATGACTTTGGAATCTAAACTTTATAATGTGTACAAAATGTAATATTGAAATGGACTTAATGTAAATTTGCAAAAATCACAAGAAGTAAACAATGGAAAAACACTTACCTTTAGAGTCTACATTATATAATAACATCTTATACCTTGGTTCGACTCCTCAAGCTTTGTACTTGCAAGCACAATACAAAGTCCACATTGTCCACATTGAGGAACGCTGCTAACAACAACATCTTACAACAACCTTACAAGTTGCAACTTGCAAGTTGTAAACAATTAAATCAAAAGATAGGGTTTAAGATTCTAAACCCCATTTTTTCCATTGAAAGTGATCCAAGCAACAAGCTAGAACATTGAAGTCTATAAAATCATAAACAATTTTTTTCATTGTAGCACTTGCTATTAAATCCAAAAACATTGTTGTTGGTCAATGATCTCATGAATCACGACTCACTAGGTCCATCACAATACCAAGTTTGACAATTCCCAAGCTCATCATTCCAACTTGCTGCTCTCGCTTTCTGGGCATGAACATTGAAGATGTTCATTCAACTAACAAATTTTTAAATCTAACAAACAATTCTAACAAGTTAGAGAAACTTGGAAATAGTGGCAATGGTGATCATAGTTGCATAGCCAGTGATGGCAACAACCACTTCTTTGCACTCAACAACAAGCAACAAGTGATAGACAACAACAGGGTAGGTTGCAATGAATGTAGATAGTGTGATGGAGCCATTTGGCAATGAGAAAAGTTTCGAGCTTGCCATTAATGGCAATAGCTATTAAGGTTTAGGAGAAATGGTAGGCGAACCCTATTCCACCCTAATTAACCTTTTAACGATTATACCCTAGTCTGACATCATTATTGCTTTGATGGTTAGGGTGCAATTGTTTTTTGGAGTTGTTAATAGTTTTCTACAATGGCAAAATCTTTTGTGGTTTGTTGAGTTGTAGGCTATGTTTGTGTAAAGGCATAATTTTTTTGGCCCTTCTCAATGTGTTGTTCTATTTCCTGAATTTAATGGTTGTTTTACAAGTCTACCAACTTTCTAGACTTCAATTGCAATTGTTTCTCTTCTTGCATTAATTTCTGAAGTTGGAATTGTATGCTAACTTGATTGACACTGTAGGTCATTTGTGTTGGAAAGGCCAGTTTTAGGGGTTCAATCCCCCCGCAACTACTTGTGTTCACTAATGTTAGGAGTTACTTTTAGTGCATTCAAATGAATCAATATCCTTGAAAATTCTACAGTCTGCCCCAAGTAGTTGCCAAATTCCGACAACAAAATTTCACACTGTGCCATATAATCTCCAAATATGATTGTTTAATAGCCAAAAAAATCTATGTTCATTTTAGATCTAGCCAGCTTTTTTCACCCAACAATTTTGTGAAGGGGTCAAATAATTCACCATAAAAATTGGAGTGACAACCAGGTTTATATAAATAATATGCTAGTGGGGCCATAGAGAACTATTACACCAGCTTGCTTTTAGCCAGAGCAGCACCAACTGTACATTCTAGGTGGCCACACTGGCTACTTTGCAAAATTGGGAAAAAAAAAAAAAACACTGGTTCGTGGGTGCTCGTTCACTCGAGGAGCCACACCAGCCGACTTCCCTCTAGATAGGAGGATTGAGCAGGTGACTGCCGCATGCAGCAACTGAAAAGCTACAAATACCTTGAATTATTGTATATTTTCCACATTTGTGAAACGGGCCTGGTTGGTTTATCTAGGATGAGTGCTTACTTACTTGCAGGCTGCAAGCAAGCCCCCAACGTTGGACGCTTGAGCATTGGATCCCTCTTGAGTCTTGACTGATATATATTTTGGATTCTTCGCAAAGAGCTGACTGTCTCTCCACTGACACAAAAACATATATAAAAGATGAGCTTCCCCGCTAATCATCAGAACTGATTGCTCAGTACAGTTTCCTGCAACTACCAATAATTGGGACGTATAGCTATGTACTCTAGAATATCTTAAAAGAGCTTACCGATCATTATTGTCTTCAAAACAGTCCGTTTGCTTTAACTAATTTCTATTGGAGATTGTAGCCTACAGGATGTAGCAGCTGCTGTCCTGACTCGAGGGAGAATATTGTAGCTTGTAGGATGTAGCAGCTGTTGTGCTGATTGGAGACTTTGTGAAGCTTTCCATTAAGAATAGCTGCACCTCGAGCTTTGGAAGTTTCATTCATCTTTTTAGACTCTAGATGCTCGGCGTATGCTATTCAAATGTGCAAGATTACCTGCATGCCAAAACCCTAGCTGCACCCTCAGATTGGAAATTTAATTCATGCCTATGGAAAGCAACTGAACCTTTCAAAGTTGAAGAGCTTAGACTCCATGGAAAGCAACTAGAACATCTCCGCCCACATCCCCTATTTGGGCCTCTATCAGTGTATGAGATTATCAAAATAAACTATAAATGTCAAACTAATTCTGCTAGAAACAAAGGCAAATCTGCAATCATACATTCACATGGATTGGATGCCAGATCCTTCAATCAACAAAGCATTGGATGCTTGAAGTCCCATAGGTATATAGTTCAGACCAGTGTCAGGCAGTTCCTGAGCTTTATGAAGAACAGCCAATTCTGGTTCTTAAAAGAAGTTTAAACAGTTCTGGTTTTACACAAAAACCTGGAATCTGGTTCTGGATCTAATTCTTCAAAAACACAAAAATCTGGTTTCACTTTTGAGAATCAGACCTGGTTCCAGTCTGGCTCTGGGTAACCTGAACTGGATTGACAGTTAAATCCCAGTTAGCCCCAGGCCTAATTTTATTTTCAAAAATTCTTGTTCTAGTTTCGTTCTTATCCAGTTTTGGTTCCACTTCCAGAACCAGTTTGAAAAATCAGACCCAGTTCTGGTTTGAACTAATCAGAACTGGAACTGTCAATTCGAACCAGCCAAACCAGGTACACACCCAAGACTGGTTCACAACTCAGACACACAGACCCTCCCTCATCATCTAGATCTTACTGCTGTGGTCCTGATCTTAGCTGATCACCCTCAGTCACTCTCAGTTGCAGCATGCTGGCAAAGAGTTGCAAACAAGGTAACACCAGAATCCTACTTATAATACTCAATTGAGTATGTGTCAACCAGTGTTGGTCTGGTATCAACTTTTGAACATACCAGCTGATCCCAGTAAGTAGGGTACTCTTGAAAACTTTTCAATGCCAGTCTGGTCTTAGTATTGGGTCCAAGACTGAAGATTCTTGGTTGGTATGAGGAAGGTATATATCTCTCATATTGAAACTGGTAAGAAAATTACTAGAAGGCTGGTGGTACTACCTCAGGTCCCTAGGCTACCAGGTGGGTACTGGTCTCAAGCTAGCTAATATTGCCTCGGGTCATACCAGTCTGGTTGGGTCCAAGTGCTACCAGTATTGGTACCAATGTTGATACCAAACACAAGCCTATATACCAGACTGACATGACTGGCATCAACGAACAGTCACACTCTAATTTTCTAGGCTTCAGTATCAATCACTCAATACCCACATTGATCAGGTGCAACCTATAGAAATCTAATTTGATCAGATGTGCAGCAGAAGTTCTTCTGAACTCATCAGTAGCACTGTAGGTACACTCTGCAAACTCACCATCCTGCATAGAGTGCTTTAAAAGAAGTAAACCCTCTATTACAAGAATTGGAACTTGAAGTGATACAAAGTGTCCCTGCTCAATCCATCCAAATTACATTATTGAGTCCTTCCTTCTCTACACCATCACGCATTGTACATATGCATAGTGCTACCCAATGTGTGAGCTCCTAAGGTCTAATTAGCTATCTATCCCCATCACCTTCACACTCTGCCCACCAGCAACCTATCTAAAAACCCTCACAAACCTCAGCTCTTCGCTCCAAAAATTGAAGCTTCCAGAATGCCAAAGTTTAAGAACCCAAGCAGAATTGCTGTGCTCTTAATAAGCTGCCACCCAGCATCTCTTCATGGTTGCCCTATCATCAGCCCCAAACTGTCGGCACTTACTGACTCAGTAACTGACTCCTCTTCCCTTCAATAAATGTAGCTTTATTGTTGGGGAACCCCAACCAAACAAAAGATGCAAAATACCCCCCTTACAAGCTCTATCCAGGAGACAGTGCGGCGGCAAACTAACTCATATACCTGAGAGTCAAGATACACTAAAGGAAACTGTGCAGCCAACAGTTTGGCATCCTTCCTTTGCTGTCACACTGTCAGACAGCTTGGAATTGAGTGAACTTTCAACCTACATAAAGGATACACTGAACATTGTCCTTCAAGTGATATGACCTTTCAAAAATGCAAACATCAGGGGTGGGGGCGCGGTTTGATTTGGCCATCCCTTGTGGTCTGATTTAATAGGCTGAATTGGCCATCAATGCGAATTCCGCTGTTCCTGGAGTTCACCTGATATTTTACACCATATTGAACCTGTTATTCAGGTCAAGAAACAGGCCCTTGGTGCCTGATTCTGTCAGGCTTGCCGAGTTACCACTTGCGTTGCACAACTGGCCACCAAAGTCCCTTTGCACAGGGATTGCCTAGTGACCACCTGCCTGGCAGAATTGGCCACCAAAGGCCCTTCCCACCAGGCTTGCCTAGTGACCAGTTGCCTGGCAGAAGAATCAGTCACCAAGGGCCCTTCTAGAGTACAAAGCAGACCCCATAAGTAGCACATACAAACTAGCTAGGCATAGTACAAAAGAATCCTCATTGACAAACTTGGAATAGGAACTTGAGAATGGATCAGGTTCCAGAGAAATCGATTTGCACAGCTTATAAGTGAAACCCCTGCAAGCTTTATTATTCTCATGTCCACGTAGGTGGGTAGGGTAAAATGGAAGTCCTTTTCATTCATGTTGTTGTCAACTATATCCCATCCTTTTTTCCCAATATATTCTCATATGGTTTTGAATAGTTCATTTTTTTTTATCCCAAATTTTAATATTATGTCTTTTCATGTCCATGTAGGTGAGTAGAGGAAAAAGGTTAAATAGTTAGACTTGAAAAAAATAAGTTATTAAATTATTTTAGTATAATTACATGGATGTAAGAAGACATATTAACATATTAATATTAATATTTTTTTTGTGTCCATGTAGGGCAAGGAATGAAATAATTGAACTTGAAAAGATGTATGTATGATCACATGAAACATATAGACACCATTTTTCAAATGCTATTAATTGCCTATAACATCATTGGAATTGTCATTAATTCTCATTAAAACATCTAATTTGAATCATATTGTTGAAAATCATTCTAACATTCATGAGATACAAAAGCCCTTTAACACACATGAATTCATTGAAAATGATTTTTCTTTTTGAATTCCGCATAGCAAATTGGAAAGGTACACCACAAATTTAATATCTTAATGCATAAATGTTCTAAAATTGCAAAAAGAACTTTTAATCCCTACTTATTGGAATTAAGATAAAGTTGTAACATTGTGGTGACCTCAAACATCCCTTTAAGTAGTGAAAAAAAATTGATGTTGATTGTGAATTCAAAGGAATGCCTTACTACCAAAAGAGACAATGACCTGCATCAAAAGGGTAATATTGACCACCAAAAGGTTCCCTGACATTATCTGTTCCATGGGGCTTTAATACAAGCATGAGAATCGAGAGGTTTAACAATACAATCATGGGGCTAGACATGCTAGTTGAGTTCATGAAAATTTTGAAACTTGCTGTGGGCAAGGCACCATGTTTATGCCTTTGTTATGTTTTGAACTTTTGATGTTTTGAAGGAAATGTTTTTAAAAAATTATTCAAAAAAATATTATTTTTGGTGGAGTGTCACATGTGTCATCAAGGTGTATGTTTGTTCATGTTTCACATCACCATGCTTCATTTTTGGTTTGTAACACTATTTTGAATTTTTTTCTACCTATTCAAAAACTTTTCCTTATTAGTCATTTGCTTCTTCTTTTTTATGTTCGTTGTTTGATTCTTGTTGTTCTTGTCCAATTTTTGTTGTTTTTTTCTTTGGTGTGGTAGTTTTAATCTTCTTGTGTTTTTTTCTTTTCATTAATTTTTTTTTCTTGCTTTTATTTTTCTTGTTGTTATTTTGACTATCTTATTTTCTTCATGTTTGTTTCATCTTTTTTTGTTGTTATTATTGTCATTCTTTTAGTTTGTTATTTTAATTTTCTTAAATTTACAAATTCATTCACAAATTACCTAGGCAAACAAATTGGTTGTGGACAATTGAACACTTCAATGATATGAACATTTGAAGAGACTTTGTAGAGCATCTCTTGGCACTTTTAATGTCATTTACAAGGTAACATTTGGGTTAGAAATGAAAAAAATATTGCCAATCAAAATGGGGATTTTGGTTATGGCACATTTCAATAATGAGAGGGGCACAACATCTTGCTCTTGATCAAATGATCTTAATGTTTGAAAAAACTTTGTGAAACATTTATGGGTGTTTCCAATACCATTTACAACATAACATTTGGGTTAAAATTGACAAAGATATTATTGGTCAAACTAAAGGATTGTGGTTATAAAACACTTCAATATTCAGCGGGACAAAGATTTTTTTCCTTGTTACCAAATGATCTTAACATGTGAACAAAGTTTGTACAAGATCTTTAGACGTTTCCAATGTCATTTACAATGTAACATTTGGGTAACATTTGAAGAAGATATCACATGTCAAAATTAAAAACCCTTATAATTTGCTAAAGGTGTCAAAAGATTTGAAATGTGATGTTTCAAGTTTAAAACATGAGTTTTGAGAGAACAAAAGGAAGGGCTTGAGTTATTTGCCCCCACACTTGCAATGACTAATTTCATTGCTCAACTTCAATTAAAATAAGTCAAATGATGCAAGTTAAGGTGAGATGTTAAAGAGAGGCCTAGGGTAGTATTTCTTATGGAACTTGTTGGGTGTAAGCCCTTGTGCTTGATTAGGTGCCAATGAGAAATTTGGGCAAGCCAAAATTTTCAAATGGCCATTGAAATGGGCACAATGGCCTACATTGACATGTTTCTTTTTGTAATGGTTTTCTAGGTGCTTGTGATGAATTAGAGCCAAAATTTCTAAGTGGGCACAATGGCATGTACTCCACATGTCCCTTAAGGAAATGATTTTCAAGGTCCTGGTGAGTAATTGGGTGAAGTTGATAGGCCAAGCCAATATTTTTTACATGGGTAGTGAATGGGCACAATAACCCTATACCGGCTATACCCAACATGTTTCATAATGTACTAGTTTTCAAGGTGCTTGTGAGGAATTTAGGTGAGCTTGGCCGCACAAGCCAAAAATTCCAAAGAAGCAGCAAAATGGGCACAAATGGCATGGGAGCACTTTGGTTTGTGCTACTGAATAGGTGAGTGAGTGAAAGAATTAGCTTTCCAAAGCTAGACTATGGAGAACCAACAAGAAAGGGAGGCAACAATTTTGTATGTATGTCCTTTTGTAAGCATGAGAGCTTGGGTCTAGAGAGTGACAAAGTGAGGTGAAGATGAAAATTAAGGTTTATAGCTCTATGTGTCCAAAGGTCTATAATGGGGGTGGAAGTTGAAGGGTTTTCTTCAAACAAAAGGACACCACTCAGGTATTGGGCGACATCGAGTGATATGAATAAAAACTCCCGAAGCACTTGCCTATTGTACTCCACATTCTCAATGTTGATGTTGGCCTGTCGCTTCCCAAGTGTCCCGATGCTCTCATTCACTACTAATAGCCCCTTCCTACGAAGAGCATGATCCTCCTTCCCAAAGTGCAGTTGTATATAATTTCATTAGTGAGTGGAGTTATTAAGGTTTGAAAGTGTAGGAATAGGGGTAATACTTCTAGTAATATTAGTGTTTAGGGCAAGGCAAGGTTGAACAGATAGGGTGAGGCAAAGCGAAGCAAGAGCACACAAGGTACTTGAACAAGGCCTTTGAGTAGCTTCATACAAATAATGGCAAATTTGCAGCTAGGTCCACTTGTTGTTCCCACTCATTTTTTGGTCCTCACATGGCAAACCCTATGGGTTATCCATTTCCGAAATGTTGTTGAGCATTCCAACTATCCTAGTTGTCCCAATAGGCACTCAATGGAAAGCTAGCTTGCAACTTTACCCTTATGCCCATGTGTGCTCAGCTTCCATCCATATGCCCATCATTCCCATCCCTCCTAGTTTACCTCAGTTAATCCCCTCACCCTCTTTGGGTCCGTCGGCCCCTTTTCATCTCGCCTACCACACCCATTAAAAAAATTTCTCGTATTCGTTATGTGAACCTTTTTTCCACAACTTCGTGTTCCTTGTCTTTCTTGTGGTTGTTTATTCAATGTTGGGGGGTTTAGCATGACACCAGTTTTCATGCACCACTCTTAGGCAGTCATCTATTTTAGGGTGAGTGTTGCCCCCAACTTTGCCATGTTTTCCTCCTTCTTTAGCATGGACATGGATTACATCCATAGACATCATTGATGTTTACCACTAAGGTCTACCCTGTCCTTATTTTTACCATCATATCCCATATGTGCTTTGAATTGACATTCAATGGGCTTTGCATATCCCTTTATCCTAACTAACATCTGATCCTTCTAATGTTACAACATGGCATTTTTTGTTATTCCCTTTTTATGTTTGTCCTTCCGTCCACGAGCTGGTGAAAAAAGCCAACAAGAGTCTCGCGCTTGCTTACATCAATACATGGGTGGCAATTGGGAGGCATTATAAGAGGAACACATGATTAAAACATTTATTCTAACTTCTCACAGATGTTTGGAATCGACTCCAAATCGTACCCCACCTCCATCAGCACGATTATGTCACACACAAGCCCTTGCTCGTGTAGAGGACTACGTTCAAGTAGTACACGCATTAACTCTGAGCACACATGCAGCCCCATCTAATGAAACCGTGGGAGTCCTTTGCCTTCTCCACCCACCTGCTGAAGTTGACCTCCCCCCTTTCATGGATGATTTCCATCTTGAAATGAAGGTTATTTTAGATCAAGAGGCATTTATTTTTACTTTGGCTTGTTCACCATGTCTTTTTTATGGTGACCTTTAGGGTATGGTGTATGAGCTTCTACGAGATTGTTTTGTTCTAGATGATTTTGCGAGTGGCTTCAACCTCTTCTTTGAAGTATGTGGGCACATTGTTCAAGGTCATATTCCACCTTCAATATCACGTTCGTTTTCTACATCTCGACTCTTAGTGTTAGAGAAGCAGTTTAAAAGTATATGTCCCATTGCGATCGGTGAAATGACTTATCATTTAGTTGCTCGCATTCTAACTATTTAGTTTAGGGATATTTTTGCAAAACATTTTAATTTTCATTAGTTTGGTGTAGCAATTTGTGGCAAGTGTGAGACAGTGGTTCATGATGTTTGAATGATGTTAGATTTGCACCCAGATTGGGTGGTGCTATAGGTGGATGTTTGTAATGCCTTCAATTCAATATCATGATAAACCATTTTTCAAAAATTATGATATTCACTCGGTTCTTTGGATTAACTCTTCCCATTTGTTCAATGATTCTACACATGTCTATCCCCATTGTATTTTTCCTAGGCTTCCTGACATGGGGATCTCATAGTCATTTTGTCGACATTAGGTACATGACAAGGGGACCCATTGGGAGGAACGTTGTTTATTCTAATTCACTTTCACGTTTTTCACCCTACAGTAGTAGCACACCTTACTTGTGTTTTCCTTTCCTTGGCAAATGATACACATGTAGTAAATCCTGTGTCAGATGTGGTTCTTATGTTTTTATGATTACAAAAGGAATTATCAACATTAGGTCTTCCAATGCAGCTAACAAAGTGTGTAGCTTGGTCTCCTTAAGGGTTGGACCATTCTATATCACTTCTTCATGGCTTTCTTACTCATGATTAAGGTTTTCATAATTTGGGTGCACCGATGGGATCCACATCATTTGTTGAATCGTTTGTAGCTGAAGTTTTCTATGAGGATCTTGGGATAATATCTAATCTTCTTATGTTTATAGATCCTCAAAGGCCTTTTGTAATACTTTTGTTGTGCTACGCCTAGTGTTTGAGCTACTTGTTTTGTACAATGTTCTCATCTTTAGGCATCTTACGGCATTATGCTGAGTTTGATATTCGTACTATAGCTACATTGGAGAAATTACTTGGTGCGGGATCTTTTGGTGGTTCTCTTGGTCACCTAGTTCGTTGTCAAACCACTCTTCTTATTTCTTTGGGTAGACCTGGCCTCCCTTTTGTGGTTTAGACTATTTCTTTGGCATTCTTGGGGTGTTGGGCACTAATCGCTCTTACACTTGTCATTTGTTTCTAGTAGGATGATTGTTTTTTTCTTTTAGATGTAGTAGCACATGTTGAGACTGACACTTCTTCGTTCTAGATGGCACTACGAAATGTTCGAACCATTGTTACCCTAGGGCGTCTACTTTCATGTCCCACCCTTTGAGAGCCTAGTGGTTCAGTCATACCCTTAATTGCAGGTTTCTTTGGTGGATTGTTTACACAAGCAAGAATTTGTTTCCCTTCTAGTAGACATTCCTTCGAATATTGCACAAGCACGTCTTTGCTCATGTGTGGGTCTAGGGGCAAAGGTTTGGTTATTAATTTGTCCCACCACACCAGCATTTCGTTTATCATTAGCTCATTTTCTTACAGCACTACGTACCCGTCTTAGCTTGTCACATCCTACAATGACCCACCTTTCATGGTGTTAGTGTGGTCATACCATTGACAATCTAGGTACCCATTTGTTTTGGTGTCCTTGTGGGAATGAATGTACAACAAAACATGATACACTTCGAAATACTATTATAACTATTACTTTAGAAAGTAGAGCATATGTTCAGAGGGAGGTCTTGCACATTTTCCCTTGCCACATTCAATGGCGAATGGATATTCTTATTACTATAAATGGTTTTCATACTTTGACAGACACTATCATTGTTAACTCGACTCACACAAATATGGTGCAGCAAACATCAACAATGACAACACATGTAGTGACAATGGTTGCTCAAGAGAAGACTCATCCTACGTTGAACGAACACCAGGCAATGACTTCATTCCTCTTGCTATTAAAACGTGTGGGTGTTTTCATTTTCATTTCGACTCATTCTTGATCGCTTGTGCATAAACCATTATCGTGTGTCATTAACGGTCTTCTTTAGTCCCCTCGATGCTCATTTCCCACTATCAACAGTGTGTGTCCATAGCCCTATAACGTGTGCAAGCCACAATGATTCTTAAGCAAGTTGCTGCATTTGGTTGGGGTTCCTCATATCTTCCACACATTATAGCTAATGCACTTATCTCACTAGTTGATTTATGGCAGACAACAACTTTCTTGTCTTAGGTCTCCTTTGTTATCATTGATCATCATTTCCTAACCTTGGGTCCTATTTGCATAGGGTTTTCTTTTCCTTATTTTTTTTCGATTGTTTGCTTTCATTTTTTTTCTTTGGGTTGTGTCTACTTGTGCTTTCATTTGCCTTGTACTCGGGAAAAACCATGTATAAAGGGACTATGTACTAGAGAAAATTAGGGCACATACCTCATCTAAGTGGATTACCATACCTCATGGGCCTGTTAGGCCAAAATTATTTAAGAAAATTTGGCCTAATAATTATCTGAGCAGTTAGCATAAAATGTCAAAAATTATGAGGGCAATTGACCTAACTTCCAAAAAAGAATCAAAAGTTTCAGAAACAATAGAGTTATCCATAAAGTAACCCTGTCTTCACCCTATCTTTGGGCCTCCTTTCACCCCCTATCTCGTCTTTTAGTGGTATCTACAAAGTAAAGACATTTTAATAAATCTCAGTTTGAAATGCTACATTTCAGTATAGTAGTTATACAGTTAGGAGCACTGAAACTATATGTAACAGCAATGGAGGCACTCAAGAAAAAGGAAAGATAGGATGAAACTCATTTACCACCAAAATTGATGGTTTTCTGAGTTTCATCCCCCCTTGAATGCTAATGTACTTTTTTGCGAGTTTTTTTTTGAATGTCACTATTTGTATGACCAAACTCAGGGTTCTGGTGTTGTGTTTTTCTTACTTTACGAATAACTCTAATATAATTAGACTTCTTGCAAGAAGTAGTGAATTTGGTAGTAACTAATTTTCATTCAAATTACAAAGACATTAGAATTATCTTTTAAGCAGTCCTCATTTCGGACCAATTTCAGGTTGTGTTTTTACCTAATTACATGGGCATCTCTCATTAATAGATGTTGGTTAAGGAAACAAATTTGATTAAAAGAGAGCACCAAATGTTAAAATGAAAATTTATTGCACAAGATTCCCAAAAAAAATCATGAATGATCAATAAACACAAAGAAAACATTAGAAAAATATGATAATGCAAAATAAAAATCTAAGATTAAACTAGTTTTTTCACCAAACTTGGTGGTAAAAGAACTTGTTGACCTAGGATAGAGTACATTTTGTGATAGTTTTAAATCTCAGCTGTACTTTTTAGTCAAAA
>Ga0116227_10010004_pt1 | contig 16848 bp, 12 predicted proteins | sample S1TSphgellanicum_FD_89693 | JGI IMG/M metagenome (GOLD analysis project Ga0116227, IMG submission 89693) | Host-associated microbial communities from peat moss isolated from Minnesota, USA - S1T2_Fb - Sphagnum magellanicum MG | ecosystem: Host-associated > Plants > Peat moss > Unclassified...
AGTTTGTGGAAAAAATTTTCCAAATCAAGAAAATATTTTTGATTTTGTAAGTTTTAAAAAATTAAAAAAAAAAAAAAAAAACCGGTAATGCACTGCCTGGAGGGACTCACAGGTTTGAGCCTGTGAACAGGGCAGAGCCCCAGTGAAAGGGGTGAGAACTCATGAAGCATCTCTAACACTGCATAAAACGTTTTGGAAAAAAGAAAAAAGATGTTAATTAACTTTGCCAAGAGACTGGGTTTGGGTTAGACTACTGTAGCATAGGGTCAGTTTTCACATTGACAAAAGGAATAATTTTTTTTCAAAAATGAAATTCGTTTTTAAAATTTGAAATTATATATTATTCCTTCATCTACTATAATATTTTATTCGAGTAGTGAAATTATTCAGAATGTGAGATATGAGAATGTCGATGATGTTCAACATGTCAACTTCATATTTTCACAAAATTTCATTTCACTATTTTGAGGATTATTTAATGACGAAACTGACCTTAGGGTAAGGTATGTGAACTCCGGCCAGGCAGGTTCATGGGATTAAACTAACTCCAAACCCAAAGGGTTTATTTTCAAAATGCTTTATGTACCTAGTTGAAAACTTTGGGGCACCACAATATTTGTCGGCAGCTCTGGTGTGGATGGAATCATGCAATTTTTCCAGCCCCTTCAAGGAGCTGGGTGATTTGGCCCATTATTTTGGGAATGCCCCCACAATGAGGTTTCACGCTAGACTAACCAGCCTCCCGATTTCCCACACAAAAACCTACATACAAATTTCCTAACCCTTTCTTGCAGTCTGGTTTTTCCACACTAAACATCACATATTAAACATTGTAATGGATGAAATCACAAAGTTTATCTCTTATCTCACACACTGTGATGAGCTGTCACCTTTTGTGTGAGAAAAATTACATTTTCTTGTAACGTGTTTTAAATTTTTTGATAATGTGTCTTAAGAGAAATTAGGGTTCCTTTTAAGGAAATGAAGGTGATTTCCGTTCTAATTTGACCTATTTGTAGGCCAACTTTGTAGGGACCAAAAGGGTGCTTATGAATAAATGGGCTCATTAATATAATAATACCCAAGGGCACTCCTAGGACTCATGGTCTGCCAATTTCACCTCTGCAGTTTCGTAAGGACCAGGGAGGGAGAGAAGCAAGGGTAATACTGTGAATCTGCAGTGAACAATAGTTACTGATTACGGAGTGTGCCTAATGGGCAAGCCAAAATTTCCTATGGCCGGAGAAACTGACGCAATGGCCTTTAACCAGCACGCTCCATGACATAGTGGTCTTCATGATTCACACAAATGGGCATGTACTTCGCATCTCATCATCTGGATTTTGAACAATGCTTAGGTCAGGTGGACACTTGAGAATCTATCCATAGTAGCCTGTTACCCATAGTGGCTTGTAACAGGACTAAAACGAGGCAGAAAAACCTTATGACAACCATTATGTGTAGGGCAAAGACCCGGGGTGGGGGCATTCTCAAAATAACTAGTCTAGGATGAAGCATTAGTTACCCTGGTCCCCACATTAATTCTCCCACCCGTGGCTTTAGCCATTGTGAAGCAGGAGGCCACTATAGTGGACCTAAAAATATGTAGATCATGGATAGGAGGATTCTTACACTTACTCCTTAGTGAGAAGGAGCTTACATCTACCAGTAGACATCATTTCCCTGTCACTCTTAAGGAGTAGGTGTAAGATTCATCTTTTTTTTTGGGGAGGGATCGTCATGGATATAAGGTACCTTCCAAACATACTAGGAATTTTGTCTCATTGCTTCACATGCTTCGGTCAACTGCCTTGCTCCAAAGGCTTAACTTGCCATAAAGAGAGAGGCTCACCTATATGAGGGACTCCTCCACTGTTCAACAGTGAATTATGAAAATGTAATTTCCCACCTGTACTCATCTTACAAGTGGGAGGCTTGACCATACGAGGGAGTCTTGCATAAGGGCATTTTGTGATTGAAACTTTGAAATGCACTCCCCTTAGGGGAAGACGTCTTCCTAGGAATTATAGGACAAGTGACCCAATGATGTAGCCTGAGGTGAGGGTTGAGAATCTTGTAATTTCCAAGGGAGGATCCCTTTCCTGGCGTAAAAGCCTGACAAAGATTTCAACCCAATTTCCACCAGTCAATTCGATTAGCAGGACCTTATGCACCAAACCTGCCCTCATCAGCAGGACCTTATGAGAAACTACGCTTCCCCCAACGGCCAGGAAATTGGATATGACAAGGTCCCACAAATAACAAGGAGAAACCTTTGTCGGGGTTTTACGATATGCAATAGACCCTGTCAGGCCTATTACTGGCCCTTAGCCCTGTCAGCACTTTAAGGGACACCGTTGACCTAGCGACCCCACTGCGCTGAGATGGGTAAAGGAGCCTAGCTCCCTTCCATAGGAGGAACTGTTGTGCTTTGTAACACGGCCTGCAAACACAGGTAGGGCTTTCTGTGCGGTCAAAAGAGGTGCATGAGCAGAGGATGAATATGCGACCAAGTGGAGGAACTATTACACTTTGTAATGTGGCTTGTGGTAATGCCAGGAAAACATAAGTAGGGCTTTCCGCGTGACCTAAGGAGGCACATGACCAGAATCATTCCCTAGGCATTTTTTGGTAGATTTTCCCAGGAGAATAATATTGTCAGCTAGAGATGCCCACGAGTGGCGCGTTATCAGAGGCCACTCATGGGCACCCACTGTTGTAGTCGCTTGTAAAAATGTCAACATTCAAAAAGTTTTCCATAGGATGTCCCCTGCCTATTTCGCAGTATAGGGGGACCCAGTTGCAATGGCCCACCTCTCACACACCGAACACACAAGGTATTTTGACTTAGTGGTATTGACGATTCCCACTTGCTTGACCTTTTGGTTCGTCAAATGCAAACCATTAGCACCTTCCTTGCATTCAACATCCTAAAATCCTCTAGAGGTTGTTGATGACATTTTCAGAAAATTTGGCAGAATTTGTATAATAACATTTATGCAAGAGGATTCGAGATGACAGCTGTGGACACAAATTCATTAAAAATAAAAATTAATAAAAATATCTGTGAGAAGTTTCTAAAAGTGGATTCTGATACAAAGAATAAAACCATTTCATGGAGAACCAATGTGTGTTAGGGGTGGCAGAAAAATCACTTGGGCTATCAATCACGCAATCACCCCAATCATGATCCGAAGTGGTAATTAATTAGTTTTGTTGACTCAGAGTTCACTCTATAAGAGAGATTCTAGAAGCAGTTTCAGATCTATCTCTTCAGCAAGGTGGTTTTGTTTCACATTGAGATCTCCCAAACTAGGGGTGCTTCATGCTGTGCTCTAGGTAGTGTTGGAAAGCTCTTGATGAGTAGGGGTGTTTTAACTTGGTTTGAGACTGTTTCAAGCTACATCCTGGAAGCTATTGATCATTGAACCATTTTCTCAATCAAAATTAAATAAAATTGAAACTGAAAACTGTATTGGAATCTTGGGGGTGTCCTTGGTGTTGTTGGAAAGCCCTTGGCAAGTGAGATTTAATAGAGTTTGTTTCACAATTTTCAGAGCTAAGGTGTGGAAGATATTGATTTTTGAGCGGATTTTGTTGCTGGAAATTCAAACAAATTGCAAAAATTGGGCTAGAAAGGAATCAGTTGAGCCCTCAATGTGTTCACACTTGAGCCAACAGCACAGGCTCCACTTACAAATAATAAAACAATTTCATGAAGAATCAATCTGTCCTAGGGATGGCGGAAAGATCAGTTGGGCTAAAAATCACCCAACTGTGATTGTAGATGGTAGTTGACTAGGTCTATTGTCTCAGGGTTGAGTTTTTATTAGAAGTTTCTAGAAGCAGATTTCGATAGAAAGAATAAAACAATTTCATGAAGAATCAATCTGGATTAGGGATGGCAGAATAATCAGTTGATGCTATCAATCACCCAATTGTGATTGTATGTGATTAGATCTGTTGCCTCAGGCTTAACTTTAGAAGTGCATTTTCCTATTTGATGCAATTGTTTTCTTAGGGGCCCATTTTGGTATCTTTTGGACCTAAAAATATGACTTGGACCCATACAAAATATTTTTTGTGGAAAAAAGGGCCTAAATTTCTAGATTTCCAAAAAAATTAAAATAAAATCAGAATATTTCTACAGCAGGTTCCAGTAGGTAGTCAAATTTATAGACGGATTCTAACAATTTTCCACATTCATTTTTGGACTAGAGCCAAATTTCACTACATATTCTTGTGGATGATTGCCAGTTTGGCTACATCACAAAATTGGAAAAAATCCCCTGGTTCTGATCATTGTTTCTTTTGTGATGAAATTTCACACTGTGGCAACAAGAAAAATCCAGTGAGAGGGGCACAAAGATTTTTTTTAGGGAAGAAAAATACCAAATTAGCCATATTTTGAGGAAAAAAAGTCTGAAGTTGTTGTAATTAAGCAATGTGATCTTAGAGGTTCCCAAAAACCAAGAAGGATTCTAAGAAAATTCTACTTTCTTATCTTACCTCTAGCCAAATTTGTCTCATTTCTCTTGTCCATGATTGCAACAGTCCACCCACCTCACAAAATTGGAAAGAAAAAACCCATGGTTCTGACCCATCCCCCTGGAGTATTCAATCCATGAATTTCAAATTTTGATGATGAGACCAACTATTTACATATGGATATTTAATATTTATGTGGGAAACAATAGCAATGTTGATTTGACTAATTGTCAACATCTGTGATCACCTGCATTTGTGGTCAGAACCTACTAAAAGTTAAAGTAACTCAAGTCGACCATGACGTCAACGGTGTACTACCTATTCAACTTATCCAGAAAGTAAGCTACCGTTTCAAATGACCAAGGGATACGCTATATTATGCCCCCTCTTTGGCGCCCTTTTCTGTATGTGCTTTTGTACCTGGTATGGTTCTGCCCCATCTGTCCAGAGTCCTTTGGGGCTTGTCCTTTTGTGCCTTGCACGGTTCTCTCATCCAGCCTTTTTGAGCTATGCATCCGGAGCCCTTTTGAGATTATCCTTATGTGCCTTGCATGGTTCTGTCTGATCCACCCTTTTTGAGCTATGCAGAAAGTGCAGCAAAGTGAGGACCAGGGGAGATACTAAATACCATTGTTTGCTGGATATTGAAAAATCACCCGGTTACTCACGCAAGTCTAGGTTGAACCTTTTTTATTTATACATAAGCATTCTGGATTTCAAACAAGAGAAATAGAAAATCAATTTTAGGTCTTCAAACAACAAAATTCAGGCATTTAACACCAAGCTTCATAACAAACAAGAAACTGGAGATCTTACACACATCTATCACCTATGAACTTATAGCTGACTAATAAACCTTTTTGTTTTAACACCTTGTTGCTTTTAAGCCTATTTTTTGTGCTTGGAAACCAAAGCCCTATTTTTCCATTAGACTTTGAATTTGAGGGTCTTGATTCTTGAAATGATAGTTTTCAAAATCAAACACCTATAAAAAATTTAAGTGAACTTGACTTGTTGCACCAAGAACCACAATCACTCACTTTGTTTGTTTCTATTTGTAATCTTGACAACAAATTCTTAATCATTTTTGGAGTTTTTGAAAATTTTCCACAAAATCAAAATGCAGATGACAAAGATTGAAATATTCAATTTGAATGAAGACTTGTAGCAAGATTATGATGATGTTGATGACTTGAAAATGGGGAATTTAATTGAGGTTTCAAGGCTGGTGGTTGGTTCAATTTCAATGCCAAGCAAGCTATTAATGGGGTTTCTCAATTCCCATTAAGGTTGTTCAACTTCTGATTTTTTTAACAATAGGTTCCTAAAACAATGAACAAATACATTTAAACTAACAAAACTAGAACTATTCACAATTCCTAAACTAACATGTACACAATTTACACATAGTTTAAAAATATATATTGTTAAAGTACAAAAATGTTTTCATTTTTTCAATGAAAGAGAAACACAAAATCAAATTAACATCAAAAGTCTCATATTTGATTGCAAATCTCCTTTCCTAAATTCTGAACATGTATAAACTACTCAATGCTAACGGGTACTCCAACTTGTAATGAAAATACAAAACTGTATTAAGAAATCAAAGTTTGAACATTAAAATTTTCAAAAAGTATGGAAAGTAGAGATCTAATGCTTCTCATGTTCTACCATCCCTCCTTTATATTCTAAGTTTGAACTTTGAAATGCTTCATGCAAATCACCTAAACAATAACTAGCTGATAAAACACCTTGTTCTAATCAACTATTAGAAACTAGCTAGTAAAATTGTTATAAACAACCAAAAATTTCAAAATTTAATACATGTTTTATTAACTACATGTTCTGTCAACTACCTATTCAACATGTGTCACCAATTCATTTACTATTGGTTCAACAAGTATCACTAGTTCAATTAATACTGGTTCAACATGTGTCACCGATTTAGTTACTACCAATTCACAAAGGGTTTTAGTTAACACAAGCCATTTGTTTTTGAAAGCATTATAACCCCAAGCAACTTGGAAGTGAAAGTAGAAATTGCATGGGAGGTATTGAAAACTCAATTGACCTTGAATAAAAAAGCATGGGTCCTTCACTGCATGTTGTTTTTACCTTAGCATTTTTATGCGATAAATGATGGTAGTAAGTCTAATCACGTTATGCGTCAAAACATGAGTTGTGTGATTTGATGTTATGTTTCCCAAACTTATAGTTTTGGTAGTACCACCAAGAAGAAGAAAGATATGGGGTGAAAAACTATAAGGTGTACCACTCAAAACAAAAAGGACCTAATTTTTAATGAAATTTTTTTCCCTTATATTTTGATCCCCATGAATATTAATGAATAAAAATTATCAAATATTTTACAATATAATATTTACAAGAAGAAATATTTCCCTTTCCCACCCCCACACATTACAACTGTTATTTAACTTGACTACATTTTAACCACATTTGGCCATTTAAAGTTTGCAAATGGTTTGTACTAGTTCATAGTCAATATTCTTCATAATTATAACATTGATTACATTGTTCACTTATGAGTATAATTTGAACCTTTTTTTAAAAAAATAATTTAATATTGTTAATGTGAAAATTGAAATAGCCTTTAACTTTATTAACACGATATATGGGTGAATAGTTTTTTTGACATCCTTTCAATTGTCAACATATGTTCATGAGTCGAACCATTCATTTTTAATATGTTAAAACTATTGCCCACATGTTGCATTTATTAGAATAGATTGGAACACTTGCAACTTGATGTTTTGCAATTATATTTGAATGGTACAATGGTTTTTTCACATCTCTTGAACTAATAATATTTAAACATGAGTTGAATCATCCACTTTGAACCTATTGAAACTATTACCCAAATGGTGCATATATGGCATTTACTAATATACATTAAAACACACACAATAACTTAATGCTTCACATAATTTATACTTGAACATCTTGGTGAGTTTTTTCACATCTCTTGAACCATTTTGAATGTTTTAAATCCATTATTCACAAGTTGCATTTTGCATTCATCATAATTTCTTGAAATGGATGTATAAAAATTTGATAGATCTCACATTTATATTTGAATGGGTTAATGATTAAATCAAAATGTTCATGCATGCAAACTACAAGATGCATGTAAACCTTTAAATTACATTTTTTTATATTTTAAATTCTTGTACATTTACATAAATTAGAATGTATGTTTTTCCCTTAATTTGTTTTATGCATCATGAACAAGATTTTTATTACAAATTTGAATGATGCCACACCAAAAAACCCCAAAAATAATCCCTATTTTTTTGTGGTTTATGAAGAAAAAAATCCATGTTACATTTTTTGATTAATTTTTTATATGTTTTAATTATTAAGATTTTAAAAACATGTTTTAACATTGTTTTAGAAATTTAAAAATTTATGTTGAAATATTCATAGATGGATTTTCAAATTGAATTTTCAAAAATCAATAAATGAATGAATTAAAAATGATGAATTTTTAATAATATTATAATATTATAATTCTTTGATTTTGTTCAAGATCATCCATAAGAAAATTCAACCATGTTTTGGTTATAATATATGGAAACTTTTAATTCCTTTTATATTTTGGTTATAGGTCCAAGAACTCATTGTAAAATTTTAACCTTCAAAAAATAAAATTTGGTGTTTTTTTTAATATATATTTATTTTTATTATTTTAATTGTTTATGTTGATGGACCTTTTAATGTTCACAAAATGATGGAAATTCACCACAAAAAATACTCAGTTCAATTATTAATATTTATTTCAAAGTTTTCCAGAAAAATGGATAAGGTTTATAATAGTTTCAAAGATTGCTTAAATGTTTTGAAATAAGTTTGATGTTGGAATTGTTTATGGGTTTAACATTGCAATTATTAAAATTATTGTTAAAAAATTATTCACTAGAAGTAGTTTTTTTCTTTTAGATTTGTCATACGAAGTTTTTGGCTATTATTGTTGTTTGCATTTTTCCTTGAATTCGCACTATTTTCCATTTTTTTTCCCAAAACAAATCACCAAGTTCCAAAAAAATAACACTTGAAATATTTTGGTGCCACAAATCTTTACAAAAATCTAATGAAACACAATAACAATTTTTTGAAGGTTTAATGTTGTATATTTGTAAGTGGTACATGGTCCTTTCCACTTTTGAAAATATTTGGTTATGGAAGTTAGTCTTATGGCAATGCTCACATGTTGTTTTTCCTTATTATTTTGCTTTGGTGGAAGAAGTGTTCCTTGCAATGGTTTAAAAAACCATGAAATTGCTTTTGTTGTTATATTTTGTTGAGGCAACAACTATGTTTGCCAATTTTGATCTTTAGATGTCCAAAGGTGGCATGGACACATTTGCCTTAGTAACTAATTATATGAATGATTCTTGAACCACTATGCAAGCTACTATTGGTTTATTTAAAATTTATGAAAATATAATGCTTTCCATGGTTAGGCACTTATGTACTTTACTTGAAAAATATGATTTGATGTGTTATGTGATTGGTTTTGTGAAAGATGAAGGTAATAACTTGATGCTTATAGTGACATCATTACATTCCATTATTGATCATCACCTTTTAAACTTCAATGGATTTATGAAGGTATAGGTTTTGATCACATTATGTTTAAAGCTTATTTATATGCTACAAATGATGAGAAGGTGAGTGCAAATCTAAAACATGTTAATGTGAAGGTTGGCCAAGGGAGTTTATAGAAGACAAAATCATATGGACCAAAAAATCGAGAATAGAAAGGCAAGAATGGGAAAAGGCATGTGTTGAAAAGGTGTTGTGACTTCAAAAACTTAAGACCTTAGTGAAAACTAGATTTTCCAATAAGTTGATTATGTTTGAAAAAACATTGGAATTTGTCATTATCCTGTGTTATGGGTTGGAGAGGAAAATCATTTTGCAACAAGGAGTTTTTAAGGTTGAGATATGGATAATTGCAAAAGCGTTTATAAAGGTCTTAAACCTTGTTGTCATTGCTTGTGTGATGAACTAGTCATGAGGTCATTAGCTATTATTTGATGTTCTAATTACATGTATCATTTTGACATTAACTTTGGAAGCTAAGATGGGACGGGCTATTAATGCTCTTAATACCTTTGATGTTGATGTCCTCATCTTTCAAAATAACATGTAGGTTGAAGTTGTTGAGGTGATCAAAGTTTTTCTTCAATTTTTGAAAGCTTATGATTTACATCAAGTTCACAATATGCTCACCATTATGTTTGATCCATGTTTCAAATCTTTGCAAGTTGTGGATAATTATGTGGGATGTGGGGATTATATTTGCCTTGCTTTTAAGTATGATGCAAATGTGATGATCCCTTTTCTAACAATGATTTTTGAAGTACTAAACCTTACTATTCAAGCATGTGCATTAATAGTTGGTGGATTAGTTGCTAGATCTAGTGATTTTATTGAAGAAGACAATATATATAAAACAGTCTTACCATGCACTTCTTGTTGGAGAACTATCTTTGTTCAAAAGGTTATTTGTAATTCATGTTGCATGTGTTGACCCCCTAGCTTGTGGTGCAATCATGAAAGTCAATTCCCAAACATTGGTTTCCTTCCCAAACAAATCTTAGTAATTTTAGTGTCATAAATTGAAATTGAACATGTGTGAGTCTTGCTAGTATGTTGGTAGTTTTAAGATGTGAATTACAAATGAAGAATTTAAATCACATCACATCATGGTGAAGAATTAGTTTGATGATCCCTATTTAAATTATTCATGACATAAAAATTGACGAACTTCATGAAAATTTATTAGTTGAAGAAAATTATGACTTGATTGAAAAATCAAACTATTTTGAATAATTGGAGTTGAATAATGATTAGGTTTAGCAAGATGAAACCACAAATACATATATAAAAAAATACAAACACACCCAACCCCACACAACACAACCAAAAGCCATCATCCCTATTGTCGGTGAACTCCACAAGTAAACCTTACATGAACATAATGACTAAGTTCTTTCAAATCTAAATGACAATCTTTCACAATTTAAAGAATCCAGCAACTAATTTAACTCTCCCTTATTTCCAATCGTTTCCAACAACCAATTTACTTATTCAAACTTGTTGAATGTTTATTCTAAAGGCCAAAAACATGATCTAATTCTCTTTCTACACTCTTCTAAAGTAGAACGAAGACCTACTAATGATTAGACCAACCAAAAAGGAATGAAATACAACCTGGTTGCCGTGACTCTTTCAAAACCCTGAATTTTTCTCTTGATACAACTATGTTTTGTAAAGATAAACTTTTCACCTCCTTTCTCTTTTCAACACATGAAAGTGGTGCAATTCATGAAAACATCATCTTCAAACCTCCATTTCAACTTGGAACAAGTCAAGGAAAAAAAAGGGGAAGTCATTGAGGTGGATAGATTAATGTTGTCTTTTAGGGTAATTTCCATGATTTCTTACCCAACCATTATTTGTATCACCTCACATTCAAATAGTTTGGGTTTTTTTATGTAAAAATGTTAAGACATTGGCCCACTATTTTGATGCATTTCCCACCAACAATGCTATGAAACGAGCACATGAGCATGAGCATGAACCTGTGAACATGAACTTGTGAGTAAGAATGGATATTTTTGGAATATTTTGATGATGTGGAAAAAATATTACTAAAATATCCCAACACATAGGAATGACATGGAAAACATTTTTCTACATGTACATGGATGAAAGTCACAAAATTGATGAACATTTTGGATGAAACTTGAACATCAATAACTTTTTGGATGATAATTACAAGTTGACGAATAATTTAGATGAAACATTTGATGGATGGAATTAATTCCAAAACAATTATGACAGATGAAAACCACATCTACATGGATGAAAGCTATAAGAAGGATGAAATATTAAGATGAACATGGAACATGAATGAACTTTTGGATGATAATTGGAAGTAGGCGAATTATTTGAATAAAACTTCTAGTTGGTTGAATGTATGGATGAAAATTATTGGATTCGCATAATTTTCATGTTTAATTTCATTTGCAAAGGCGAAATTCAATGGAGGTACATTACAATGTAAATGGGTGAAACAATAACTTATGTAAGTTAAATCAAATCACACAATAAGTCAAGGGTAGAAAGTCCACATAATGATGCAATCAGAAAATGCTTGGGAAATTAGTGAGTAGTGCACTACACACATAATGATGAAAAATATTGTCATTTCTACAACAAAATAAATTCCAAAAGAATAAAACCCATAATGGTCCTATTTAACACAATTTAATGACTCTGTAACCTAAATTATTTCTAGGACTTTGGCTCGATGTAATAATCTATGAAGTACATTCCAGCTCCAAGATGGATAGTGGATGAATGGTTCTTTAACCTAAAATACATGGCATATTGCAAAATGTAATACAAGTGCTCATAGGGCACCCATGGCCCTTGCTTGCCCAAGGACAAAACCACTGTGGAAGCAAAATCCACACAATTGTAAACTAGGTAATCACTTATCATTACCTCATATTGTTTATGGTTTTCTTGTGGTACTGAAAGGAGGAGGTAAATCTGTCCATATCTTGGAGGAGGAATGTTTAAGGGAATTAATAATTTGGTTTTAAAAATTTGCCCACCTCCCACTTGTTTTCTTGCAGAATGGATAGCTTGAAAATGTTAAAATGATGAATCTTCTTCCCATTCCTTGATTTTGGCCAAACATCTAAATCCAATGGCTTATAGATTGGGGCAAAAGTACCATCATTAAAGAGATTTCAAGGGGCACATCCGGGAGGTTGTTTCACATGTGCAAATATGTTGACCCCAACCAGATTAACGAGGGGACATATTGGTTTTATTGAGAACAAAAAACGAGCCTCTTCCAAATCTAGCACCTCAATTTGAGTGAGATTTGTCCCTTTTTGCATAAGCCATAAGGAAGGCAAGGTTAGCCTATCGAGTGCATATTTTTTGCTTGTCCTTCCCACATAACGCATAAGGTCATCATGAAAAAACCAAAATTTATGTAGTTCAATTGATACAACTTTGGCTACAAACCAATAACCAACATAACACGGAGTTGGAATACTATGATTTATTTGTTTTGAAATGATTTTGGCTTTGCAATAATGTTAGTGTCTTTTTGCAACACCGAACAACAATTGTTTGATTTCGAAGGACAATGTTCAATTTGCCAAATGTTGTTCCCAAAAAAACATTCAAAGACCTCAACACCATTGTGGGTGATAACATGATTAATGTCGTTGCCTTTTCCCACGTCAACAATTGATTATTGGTTGATTGGAGCCGTTATATTGGCCAGTTTTGGATGAGAAAAGTTCATTCGATCATGCCAATGTGAATTTGTTTTTGACCCAAGTGGAAGGTCTACTTTGCATTTGGGCTGATCTAAACATTTTTCAACTTCCAAGTGCAATATTCTAGCAAAAAGACCTGAGCTTGAGGTGTACTTGGCAATTGCAACAAGAATTTTGATAAGGTCCCCAAACTAATTGGCCCATGCAAGCACAATTCATTTTTGTCCAAACCGATCCCAAATGCACCTCCTTGTAAAAAGGCATAATACAAGGAAGACTGCTTGAATTCTTACACGTGTGCATTCCAACATTCCCAGAACCTATGTATGATGGATTTCTCCATATTCTCACACAATAGACAACCTTCATCCCTTGTATTTGCAATTTTGGCTTCTCTAGACATTGACTACAATTGCCTTGTGCCACACCGCCCAAATTAAGGCAACTTCCTTCTTACTATGAAACTTATGTCATGTATTAGTGCATCTAAGCTTGAAACTTGGAAGCAAGTTGCCCAAGCCACCTCTTTTCAACAATGTTAACTTTGGGCTTGGTGTTTCTAAACAACTTTTGACCCAAGATTGTGGAATATGCCAAGAGATCTACTCCTCCCTTCCATACCTATAGTTATGGGTCAAAGTCCAATTCACCCACTCTACCACAAGAATGAGTAGAGGCATTCTTCTTTGATCCTCTCTCAATTTTAACTATTATGACTTGAGTGACCTTCCATTCTAACCTATGGTTGATCCCTTGAGCTAGAACAATGGCAAATTGTTAGTGAGGGTTCTGGTTTGTCACTCAACTGGAAACCTTCCACAAAATTTGAGGTGTCCACGCCATGCACCCCTTCATTGTACCCAAACTGAATGAATTAAAGGCTTCTAACACAACAAGGGGAGTAGACTATCGCCTTCAAAAATCCCTACCCACTCCTTAACAAGGTATACTTTGTCATGTGAACACAACACCTCCCCCCGACTTGTTTGAAGCTTCCAATGTAGAGGGGTTCTAGCGTAGGGTGATTCTTCATCGATAGAGATCACAAATTTATTCTTTATTTCGTCCCTAGAACAAAGTCTACTCCCATCAGCTGCCCAAATGTGTAGTACCATTGTCTGTCAACCTAATGACGATAATTCAGCTATTCTACCCCTCCAAAACCCTTCTTCAAATGGCTGTACAATCATGTTCCAGCAAAAACTAGTTGCCAAAGTGTCCTCTGACATTATGGGGCTCTTCATTTCTAATTGTTTTACCATCTTAGGCCCAAGCCCTCCCTACCATGTTCCATGTCAACAATCTAGGCATTTTCTTATGCTCATGATGCAAACACCATGTTGGACTGGACCTAACCATTTCCCGCCCTTTATGAGGCTAGTACTTCCTAAGCCAATATATCAATATATTCCACAAATGAAAACATTTAGGTTCCAATGCATGGAGGATCCATTTTGTGAGGGGCCTTTCAGTGGCCTCTACTAGATCCACCAAATTTAAGCCTCATAAACTTTTCTTCTTCCAATGTTGGTTCCAGGCCACACGATAGCAACAATTATGGGAAGAACTCACCCATAAAAAAATTTGACAAGAGGTTTGTTGTTATGCCCTTCTTAATTAAGACCCTGCCCTTCTTGGTTCTGGCTGAAATGTTGACAAAATACCAAAGTGAGGAAAAGGCGGTGCTATTTGCCACCAAGTACTCTCATAGCCCAAAACATGTTTGTTTGACAACCAATATTTAAGCTTGTGTTGGATTTTCTCCAGCAAAAAGGAGTCTGCACTAGCAAAATCTAGGGACAAAGCCAAATGGAGTTCCAAGTAGCTGGAGACCATATCACTGGTGCCTAGCTCCAGTTAAAAGCTCGAGGCCATTCTAGTCTTGCGTCTCTCCTCCTACCTATCCAAAATGCCTTTGAATTGGTGCTATTTATTTCCAATCCTAGGCTGGACAAAACAGGTCTAGCACCTACACCATCTTCAGGGTTTTGCCCTTAGTAGCCCTTAGTGTAAAAGTTGGTGTCACCAAAAATTTGATTTTTTTCCTGCTCATGCCCTGTAGTTGTCATGTGTTTCCTTACTGGGTCTAGAGTGGAGACTCCAGACCCAAGACCCCTGGACTTTGCCATAATATTTAGTGTATGTAGGATTAAAGTTCCAGGAACGAGTTCCAGCTTTTGTTTTGTTTTAATCATATGTTTGTGGAAGGTGCCTGAATGTTGAAAAGGTCATTTAAGTGTAGGGTAACACCCCAGAAGGGGCAGGAGGGGGGCATTCCCCTGGTATGCGGCCACCCAAGGTGGCGCCAAGGGGTGCTTTACTTTGGCAATGCCACACTCTGGGGGCATTACATGGCATAAAAATTATGATGTTATTTATTTTTTCATTTTTTTGGTGATACCTGGTGCGTATGATGGGAGAAAAAGAAGGTGGGCATTTGGAGCATTCCGTTTTTGAACCGGTTACCTCTTGTGCACAAAATACTATGCTCATTAGCACCTCCAAATACAACAGAAACGTTTTTGGAGATTTTTACCTGAAGTAAGCCCACACCCTAGCACTAAGGGAAAAATACCAATAACATGAAAATTCAAAGGCAATTTAAGAGGTTTAAAGAACCTTTGAGTTGTCATATTAATACCAAGATTCAAACTAAAATTGTGCACAAGAACCACCATTCATAGACTAGGTCAGTTCCAATTCACATCCTGTTGCACACCAAAAGATCAAGTCTAATTTCTTGGAGTCTCTCGCAAATAGTTGAGAAATTGGGACGCTTCTGTGAATCAGGAGCCCAACACTCCCTAATCAAGGAAAGTAATTCTGCAGGGTAATTGTTGTGGGAAGGCAAAGATGGCCTTTCATGCTGTGGGGAACTAATTCTTTCAAGCATTCTCAGTGGAGGGTAACCAAAAGGGTGCAAGTTAGGAGAGAGAATTTGTGAGCACATGATTGCAAAGCTGTAAACATCAGCCTTCTTTGCAGAAAAGTGTCCCCCAAAAGCCTCCAGTGCCCTCCATGGTGCTGCTCCACAAATCTGAGAGTTCAATTTAGATGCAGATGTATAGACCTTCGTCTTTACCAATCCAAAATCAGCCAACTTCACCTCCACATACCCATCTACAGATAGTTCAGGGTTTGTGTTTGGACAAACCAAGATATTATTAGGTTTGAGGTCACAGTGCACAACCCCTTGTTTATACAAGTACTCCATGCTGGAAGCAATTTGTGACATGATGTCAACAGCTGCTAGAGGTGTGAATGGATACTTTCGTTTCCTGATGTACTTTTCAAGATTTGTGGGCATGAGTTCCATCAGAATTGAAGCCTTGGTAGAATCTTGATGGCAACATATCAATCGTACAACATGTGGGTGGTTCAAGCGAACCATGACTCCAACCTCATTCTCAAAATCATGCTCGTGTTTCTCACAAAGGAAAGGATTGAAGGATTTTTCGGCACATTCCATCCCAAACCATGTGTACTGACAAACTGATCCAAATGTGCCCATCCCCAAAAATTCTCCTCACTTTGCTTCAGGATTGGAGGTGCCAACAAACCATGGAAGCAGTCCCTGTAGTGAGTCATAGGCATTCATGACATTCTGCACCCTCACTTGGAGATAATCTGTGAGGTTGCTTCTTTCTCCCATTCTAGGATCACCAGTACTACTCATCGATTGGTCCTGAAGCTCTGCAATGTGTGCATCCCACAACTTTTTATTCTGCATAAGATCTTGCTGTTTGAGTTGCTCAAATGTTCAATGAAGAGATGCCCATGTACAATCTTTGACATCATTTCTGAACAACCTTGTGCACCATTGCCAATCAACAGTAACATCAACAAATGCATGGACAATGTCCATTTGTGCAAGTAATGATTTCAGCTTCAATGGCTCATCACTGCACTCTTGCACAATCAAGTCTGCTTTCTTGACAATGCGGAACAACTCTTTATAGATTGGATCAGCTGAAGATGTACAAGTCTGCTCCATGAGATAACATTTACTGGCCAATATTGTGTTGACCAT
>Ga0116227_10010005_pt1 | contig 16848 bp, 10 predicted proteins | sample S1TSphgellanicum_FD_89693 | JGI IMG/M metagenome (GOLD analysis project Ga0116227, IMG submission 89693) | Host-associated microbial communities from peat moss isolated from Minnesota, USA - S1T2_Fb - Sphagnum magellanicum MG | ecosystem: Host-associated > Plants > Peat moss > Unclassified...
ACAACAAATCTCCTCAGTTTTTGTGTAAAAAAAAAAAAAATTTTTTTTTTTTTGCTTTTAGTAAGATGGGGGGGGTGGGGGGGGGGGGGGGGTTTTTGTGGTGGGGGGGGGGGGGGGGGGGGCTGGATACTCTTCTATTGAGAACAAGGAATGGGTATTTTTAGTTTGTCGTTTCTTCAGCTTGGGGCCTCCTTCAGGCTTCACTGATGCTGGTACTATAGTCCAACTCCTGTAAATGTTTTACTTCAAGAATATTTCAAAGTTAATTGTCAGTGTTAGTTGTTAGGAAAATGACCCAAAATTAATTTGATGGTATAAATGCTATAAACTAATTAATCCAACAAAAATCAGCTGTAGTGTTATGTGCGAGGTGAAGTGAAAATCTTGATTATAACATACAAAGTGCTTGAGATTGTAAAAAAATGACTGTCAAGAGAATTTTGCAACATTCTTCAAGTTTACGGTTATGTGATGTGGGATAGGTATGACATCCTCCTCAGTATCCCTATTGTGACATGCCAAAAACTTGTGATAATTGTACATCAACAACTGCAAAGAAACTTCTCAACACCTTTGAGATTTAAAGATAATGTGGTGTGAGTGTAATAGTCATTAATGTATCAAAAGCCTTGGGCCAAACTTAAACCGATGGAAGGAAGGATTAAAATGATACATTAAAATTTGCATGTTGTATATCCATTGGCATAAAATATATCTTCAATGGCATGAACCCAAACATGCCATTGGAGACTTTGAACCCAATTTGTTCCACACATCACATCCAATAAAATCTCCACGTATATAACATCATTTACAACCAGAATTTTTTTTGGTGGCTAAAAATTGTCAAAAGGCTACCTTGGATTCAACCTTGCTACTTGTAAGTTTTTTCTTTTTAATGTACAACTTAAGCCTTATGGATCATGCACATAATGGCACCAAGACATCGGTAGAAAAGCAAAGATGGATGTTTATTAGTGAACAACAACTTCAATAGCAAGTATGGGTGGTTATTTGATCATCACCTACTAACACAATCTAAGGAGAGTATTTTTTGAAAATTAATCTCATTATATTAAAGGTTTATACTCTAGGGAGCCTACCAAAGAAGTTACCCATATTTAATGTCGAGATTCAAATTTTAATTTTTTGTTGCAAAAGTGAAAATTGAAAAATAAAATAAATAATTGGCACTTGAATGCCAAACTTGGTACTATAGTAAACGATCACTTAAAATTCAATATCTCCTTCATTTTATGTGCAAAAATTATGAAATAAATTTCATTAAATTTTAATTATTGATATATTTCCAACATTATAAAAATAGTGCCCCAATTCCTTTGAATTTTTGGGTTAATTGATTCATTATTTTAATCTTTCTAATGTAAAAAAGTTTAGTGTTTTAGGATTGATAACATACTTAAATAATAACATGGTCATTTAGGTATAAGTTATTAAAAATTTGAATGTTTTTTTTAATGTAAGGCACATGATACTAGTTTTAATACAATCTAATAGCTTAGCAAAAAACTTGGTATTGAACTAGACTTATGCAAGCTCACTTGTAAAAAGGTTGCAAAGGTCTAGGTCTATGCCTAGGTGCCATGTGGCCAAGGTCTACACATAGCATAGGTGCCATGTCACTTAAATCTTGGCCCAATTTACATGTAACTTGACCTATGTGAAAAGCTCATCATTATTGTTTCCAAAAACTTTTATAATATATTGGTAAATGGCTTTGTCCAATAGTTTAATATTGATTGATTCCAACCTAAGAAAAATGAAATAAAAATTACTTTATGTGGCTACAACCAAAGGCTGGAAATAGATTCAAGGTCTAGGTGTTTGTAAATTCACCTTCAATGTCATTACAAAATAGTGAACTACATTTCAAATAAAATAATTGCCTAAGCCTGCTTCAACATTTTTCTTTAACTATTTTTTGCAGATTTGAATTCTCCATTCAACATAATTGTCTCAATATTGTTGCCCTTCATATCATTTACATTCCAATTACACAAGAAAAGGGAAGGCAATGCAAATTTTCTATTGTGAACCCGTATCGCACAATATCATATTAAATGAAAATGATATAAACGTCACAATCAATTCTTATGTTTATGTCATTCCTTCTATGGAGTCTTCAATCTATGACTTGAATTTGGTGGGCTTCCATTGCCAAAATTGATAATAAGCATTTTCAGACGGCCTTTTAATTATCTTTACATCTTTTATGTATATAAGATGTTTCAATTGTTACTATTGATAGGCGCACACATGTAGCATCAAAGATGCCTATATGTGCAGATGCCTATGCTTATCAACAAGATCTAGCATGGGAATTAAAATACAAAGTTGAAGAAAACAGTTTTTAAAAAAAAAAGTTATTTTCCCCCTAATTTATTATTATTATTGATTAAACATTTTTCCATAAAAATATATGTTGAAATTCCAATTGAATCCAAATCCCACTACAAATGCATAAATTTCATTAACACTAATAATGGAAAATGGTTTTTAAAATGATCTTGTTGTTAAGTATTTTTTCACTAATGGCAACAAGGTTTCTCATCTTCAATTTTGAGCCATGTCAAAATATCAAGTGATTTAATCACATGTTGGCCAATTGCTAAAATATTTTCAGCCATGTGCATGTGAATGTATCACTTTGTGCCCACAAGGCAATTTATCTGTATTGTTTCTTTTTTAACATTAATAGCACATTTTCATTTGGTGGCCAATAGTTTTTTTTTCCAGATGGCGTAGCCTATTCATCGTGTCATTTTTTTTTGTCATTTTTTTTCATGTACTCATTTCATGACTTTTACCTTCTAATTTTTGTTTTTTCCATTTTTCACACCCATCTTCTTCACCTTCTTTTTCTTCTTAACATTAATTTGGCCATTAAATTACTACAATTTTTGATTTTTTAACACCTTTAGTAAAAAAGATGAGGCTATATAATGACACACATTGTCATAGTTTAAATCAATAACTAACTAACTAGTGCCTAACCTATTACTACCTAGTTAGGCTAATGCATCTTAATTTACTAATATTTATATAGGTAGGTTGGTATGTAGGCTATTCAAATTATGTTATAAGGTACTAATATTTAGTTTCCCTAAGTTAGTATAGTGTTATCTAGTGGGCTAATACCTAGGCTTCTAGGTTCATATACTGCCTAGTTAAAAAAGAAATCTTATCCTTTCCACTACTCAAATTCACTAGGTTTTTAGTGAAATAAGATGAAATTGGCTAATATGCAACTTATGTGATTTGAATAAAAAAGAACTAATTGATTAGGATAGTTTTAGTGAAATGTTTTTTAGTCTTTTTGGATAGTTGTATGTTGCATTAGATAATTTTTAATTAAATAATAATGTCATGGATATATGAGGTCCCAAGTTAGTATGACATGGAATAATGTGCCACATAATCATTTTTAAATTTTGTTTTTATGTTTATTCAAATATGGAGTCATGGATTACATTTTTGTCATAGCATGACAAATTTACATGTTGTGAAATTTTATTTTATTTTTTTCGATTTTGTTGACAAATTTTTTTGACACCATTTAAGCATGATGTACACATACACCATAATGTAGATGTTTGTAAATTACATTTGTACAATATACATTAAGGCATGCACTCATCAAAGACTAAACCTAAGACCCTCATGGAAACACACTAAGGTTTTAATGACCTATCCATTTCAACACTTTATTAATCAAGATGAAAAAGTTTATGTTTATCATGTTTCGCATGAAATTATTTAAAAAGTTCAAACTTTAACATACAAGTCTTTTACAAAATTTATTCAAATGTTACAAATGAAAAGATGATCTTGAAGTTTATTCAATAATGTATTCCAACAAATTATTATAATTTACAAAAATTAATTTTACTTGGTGTTAAACAAATAACTTCAAATAACATTTCATAAATAAATCAACAAATATTTTTTTGTTTAAATCGAATTAAAATCTTTGCAAATTCAATGTGAATTTTAAAGTGCATTTATTAAGTCTTTAATTTTAAATTTTTATTATGTAAAATATGTCCATTTTTTGAAGAATTACAAGTGTTTATATTCTCCAATATGATTAGTTGTAAATTTATTTATTTATTTTTACGATTTTATTAGAATGGTAACCATCCATAAGAAGATTACCACATTTGGTTATAGACAAATTGTGTAGTTGTAAAACTTGTTTAATCTTTCAATATTATGATTATTTACAATATTTTATTGTAAAAAATTAACAATATATATTTTTAATCTGGCTCAGAAAACCTTTTTTTTCAAAAAAAATCATTTTTTGATGTTGTTGCCCCCTTAAAATTAGCAAAAATTAGTCGTAAGAAAAAAAAAATTAAATAGTAAATATAGTCATTTAATTATCAGGACCATATTTGTTTAACAAGGTTATTCGTACACTAATACCAATGAATAATTACACAACTTTGAAAAAAAATCAGAATATATATATTTTTAATGATGCAAGAATATATTTTACATTTGTTTCCTCTGTGGAAGGAAAAAAATTTTAATTTGGTAAAATTTTGGGTTTAAATAGTTGGATTAACACCCTGTCCCCCCAACCAACATGTTTTTTTGGTTTTGAATTTTTAACTTGGCAATTTTTGTTTGGAAAAAAATGGAAAAAATAATGCAAATTCAAAGAAAAATGTAAACAACAAAAAAGAAAACTTGCCAAAAAATTGGGACAAGAAATTTGAAAAAATAAAATGTCATCTTTGATGAGTAAATTTTTTTAAATAATTCTAATAATTTCAACCTTCAACACATAAACAATTCCAACATCAAATTTATTTGAAAACATTTAAGTTCAATCTTTGAAATCATCATAAACCTTATCCAATTTTTTTTAAATTAAAATAAATGTTTATTATGTAACCAAAAGCTTTTTTTTGGTGTTGAACTTCCACCATTTTTCAAACATAAAAAGGGCCATCAATATCAACAAAGGATTTTTTTAATTAATAAAATTCACATTTCTAATTTTTTTTAATGACATAATTTTATAATGGGTTCTAGGAATTATAATAATGTATTCAAAATAAAATTAAAATCTACAAAAAAATAAATTTTAAAGGTTAAAAAAATAACTTGAAATTGAATGTCCAACATTAAACATATAAATAATTCCAACATCAAATATATTTGAAAATTTTAAGTTTAATCTTTAAGATTATTATAAACCATATCTGATTGTTTTGAAAATTCAAAAAATAAATATTAATGTCGTAACTAAGTTTTTTTGGTGATGAATTTCCACCATTTTGCAAACATAAAAAAGGCCATCAACATCAACAAAATATATATATTTGAAATTTACAGTTTTAATTTTTTTAAATGATGTAATTTTGTAATGGGTTTTAGAACTTGTAGGTAAAAGATTAAAATATTTTGAAAATTTAGTAGCTCCATATATGGTTGATAGCCAAATTATGGCTAAATTTTGTTATGGATGATGTTGAAGAAGATTACAAAATTGAAAAATTGAAAAGATTAAAAAAATCATTGATGTCATTATTATTATCATCATTTATAAGTTTTTATTTTTTATTTATTAAATAAAATTTTTAATTCCTCTCTAAATGTTTAAACATAAACTTGTAACAAAAAAGTTTTTAAAAAATTTGATAAATTATGTTTTAAATATAATAATAATAAGTATAAAATATTGATAATTTTTTACTAATAATAATAATATTTTTTAGAAATTAAATTTTAATCCATTATTTTAAACATGGATTATTTTTTCATGCATTAAAAAAAATGGGAAAAAATTAGGGATTATTTTTGGGGTTTTTTTATTGTGAAATCATTATGAAGATTCATAATAATAAACTTGTCCATGATGCTTTAAAAAAACTAGGGGGAAATTTTTTTTTTTAATTTACATAAATATACAAAATTTTAATATATGAAAAAATTATAATTTAAAGGTCTACATGCATGCTAAAATTTGCATGCATGAACATTTTGACTTAATCACTAACCTATTCAAATATAAATGTGAGATTTCCCGAATTTTTATACATATATTTCAAAAACTTGTGTTGAATGCAAAATGCAACTCATGAATAGTGGATTTTAACAACATTCAAAGTGAATGATTCAACTCATGTGCAAATGTTAATAGTTCAAGAGATGAAAAAAAATTCACTAACCCATTCAAATATAAATGTGAGGTATTAAGTTGTTGTGTGTGTTTCAATATATATTAATAAGTGCAATATGTAATGTTTGAATAATGATTTCAATAAGCTCAAAGTGGATAACTTGACTCATGTTAAAATGTTGATAATTCAAAATTTGAGAAAACATTCACTAAAACATTCAAGTATAATCGTAAAATATTGAGTTGCATGTGTTCTATAATATTATATTAAATGCAATTTGTGAATAATGATTTTAATATATTGAAAGTGAATGGTTCAAATTTAATAATTGAAGATATGTGGAAACAAATCATTAATTCATTCAAATATAAATTTGGGGTTTAAAATGGTTACTTGTGTTTTGATAAATTATGGTAAATGTAAAATGCAACTCTTAAATAATGGTTTCAACATGTTAAAAGTTGATGGTTTAATTCATGTACACCATGTTGATAATTTTAAAAATGTCAAAAAAATTAGTAACCTATTATAATGCATTATGTAAATAAAGTTAAAGGCTACTTCAACAATTTCAAATTATTAAATAATTAAATAAGGTTCAAATTATAGTTATAAATGAACAACAAAATGAATGTAACAATTATGAATAATATTGACAGCTAATTAGTGCAACAAGCCACTTGCAAATTTAAAATGGCTTAAAATGTAATTAAAATGTAGTCAAATCAAACAATAGTTGCAATGTGTGTGGGTGGAAAAGGACAAGATTTCTTCTTATGTAGACTATTATCTAAGCTACCTAGCTTATATACCACTACCTAAGCTACTACCTAGGTTAGGTCTAGGCTAGTATACCTACCCTAGACTTGTACCTAAACTATTTGTTAGCATGGATATGTATAACCTAAAGCCTAGAACTATTAAACTTTATGTATGTACTAACTTAACTAACTAGGTATTAGTAGCCTAACTATTACCTTAGACTCGGTATATTTATAGCTTAATATACCTAGGTTAAGTTAACATATATAATTATTAACCTAAGCTACATAAGGTAGGGGCTACTAGTTAGTGTTAGGTGTATTTACATAGGTTTATGTAAACATAACTAATTAGTTAGGCTTGGGTACCTATAACTTTTTAGCAGCATAGTTACCTACCTAGTATAACTAGACCTACCTAACATATTTAGATTTATTTAGTAGGTATTCAACATAGTTAAACCTATTTAATAGGTACCTAAAATAACTAGACCTATCTACTAATTAAACCTACCTAACATAGTTACCTAGACCTACCTATGTTTATTTTACATAGCCCTAGGTACTTATAACTAATTAGTAGGTACACCTACTAGGTCTAAGTACTAATTATTAGTGGTACATGTAAATGCCTACATACATTGTACAATATGTTACCTATTAACTTAAGTACCAAAGTACATTATATATGTACTTATTAATAACTACCTCCTACCTACCTAGTGAATTTTTTATGAATAAATAATCACACATTTCTTTTCATAATGAAATTGTTAATTTAGATCCAAGTCCCAATTAATAGATCTAAGGATATATTAATCACCACATGCATTTGAATAAAAGGTACCACATCATTTTGTCACAAAAATGAGCCACCGTAGCTTGCATCTACCCATGGGTTGAAGCTCACGTCCTTAGAAACCCATTTTCAATATAACCATATAAGATGGCAACTCCAAACACACTTTTGAAAACTTAACCCCACACAAGTATTAAAAAACATTATATATTGAAGAAGAATAACAATAGCATAAAATGGATTTCTATCATAGAGTGGAGGGATGGACACAAGGTTTGTCTTGACCTTATGTCCATTTCCTACATCATTCCACCAATTAGAATGTTTAGTTTCGGCCAAATTACAAGTCAACTTCGCAACATTGCTTTGGAGAAACATGTCTTCTCTAATCCAATTGCCCCATTGTTTGCACCTTGTATCCACTAAGAAAACCACCTCTTCGACTTTTTCATGGATGCAACGGAGACGACACTAGAATAAGTCCACTAATCTTGAATCTTAGTGTAGCTTTGATTCGCTTCATCCTCGATCCTACTATCTTTCTAGGGCATACACCAAGTCCACATGGACCTTCAACAATGATAGTCATATCAATTGCATCTTGCTAGGCCAATTATAAATTCAAAGCTCATAACATAGTTAGGCTTGGGAACTAGTAAAATCCGATTTTGTGCCATTGACAAATGTTCAATAAACATAGCTCTTGAACTTTGAAATGTCAAAGGTGTGGGACTTTGAATTATGCACCATGCAAAACTCCCCAAAGTTTGAAGTGTGCATTATGTTAGGTTGTTCAAGTCCACAACCTTCTCACTACCATGACAATTTGTTCCCTTCACTTTCTTGTTTGCTTCTTTACGAACTACCATTGTATTTGTTGAAATATGTCACATGTAAACCAACACTTCATTGTGCTTCTATTTTCAATTTGCATTCCTTGAAGAGGCTTGCCTCCTCTATCAACATCATCCCATCAGGCAAATTTAGATACCATCCTCCACCTTCAAGGTGCACTTGAATGAGGAACAGTTGTTATTCATTCCACAATAGTTTATCTCTAGGTGCCCACATCTACCACCATTTTGGGAATGTAGAGATCTTCTTCGTTGGAACCAACTCAAACTTCACATACGTGTACATTGTGTGAAGCAAAATTTGCATTGACCTAAATTACACCTCCCATCTATGGTTGTGCCAATTTGTCAATTTGGCATTCATTTTATCGAATATCTCCACCATGAATGTCGTTCCAAAAACTCTTTCTTCCCAAAGGGAGATGTATTCCTTGATGCTCAAATAACGTACTATCTTGTCGAGGATCAATCAGTCCCCCACCTTCCTTTCATTCATAGGTTCTCCCATCTTTTTAATGGCCGTTTGCTTCAACTATGCACAACAACATCCATAAAAAATTTGGTCACAAAAATAAATCCCCATGATCCTATTTTTTGGTTCTCACAAAATTTGAATAAAACTAATTTTAAATTCAAGCTTACATATCTATCACCAAAATGTTATTTGTATCATCCAAATTTCTAACTGCCCAATCCCTACAATGTCCATTGGAAACCTTGCTACATGTTTTGTTTCGTTGTTAGAATTCCAAATCTTCAACCACTTGAACTTCTCTATCCCATCAAGTTGTGACATGTAAATGTAACTCAATTTCTTTAAGTTCATCTTTGTGCTATCTCCAAACCTAGAATAGTGTTTCTTGATTTGTCCAAAGAATTCCCTACCTTGGTTGGATCCACTATAGGTAATATCTTGTTAAGGATTTGGCATTTTCATGACTTTATTACCTTCAAACCTTTCACAATGGATTCCTGCAAGTCAATTAGTTTGCTCATGCCTTGATTCATATAACTCTTTGATCTCATTCTATAATAAAACAATAGAATGTCATTAAAACAACAAAATGTCATTGGAGCCAATTGGATATAAAGTATGTGAACTCCATGTAATTCAACCTATTTACTCTATAATAACACGATCCTTCCTTTAAGCTACATTTGTGTGTAAACACTAACTGGATTCATTTACAATTTTAGATTTGTAGCATGGACAAAGCTTCCTTTGCACCTATTGTCATAATTTGCTGCCATGTCCATTTTGACAATGTATGTGGAGAGCTCCCTTTCCATATCCATTCCACAAGGACCTCTTGCATTGCACTATACCATTTGTCTATGTGTGTAACATTCTTTTGGCACTACGCCATTTGCTCCTCACTAATCCTCACCTTCCACCATTCACATGGCTTTGCACCATACTTCCCAACTTGGAAGAAAAGATGAATGAATTGAGCTCTCATTACATTATTTTCCAATGACCTGCAAAGATAAAAATGATGTTCATGGCCCCTCTCAACTAGTCATTCAACCCAAATATGTGTTTGTGGAAAAGCGAATGTAATCGGGAAAAATGTTTACAAAAATGTTTATACTCATATTCACATGTTTACGTCATCGTAAAGAGAAGTGATGAAAGCATGGTTCTTTCTATGACCATCCAAAACTATGATTGTCACCGATAAATGGTAATCTTCATAGTTGAATTCACCACATCTACTCTTGTACCATGCTTTGTATCGATAATTGTCATCCCAAATATGAAACATCTTGTTCGAGAATTGTTGAAGGTTGTTTTCCACTAAGAATTGTTCAAACTCCTCATTCTTTTTCTTCCACACATCATCCCATGTACTATAGATCTCTTCAGTCATTACTTGCATGTGCCCATCTTTATGCTCCAAGGACACATAAAAGGATGTAAAACCAAGAATGTAGCCATTAGTAGATGATTTAACCAAAAGGGCTACACCATTTTCTAAAGTAGGGTGAACCACCTCCATGCTTATCATTATGCATAGAGGAATAGGAATGGGAAACTTCATAAGACATATTGTGGTTAAGATTTTGTTGATCTTCCTCTTCTTCTCAAAAAGCCTCACTTTACTATACATTAGCGAGTTCCCCTCCAATTCTTTAGGGGTCAGTAATGTTGGGGGTATTGCCCACCCCCCCTACTCCTCTTCCGAACCCTATTATGTGTAAAATAGATGCTTATTAATAAATATGACCATTGTCAACACCAAACAACTTTAGAAGAATTGTTCCTTGCTTTTAAAAGTTTACCTTTCTATCACTACCTCTTTTGTAAGCCTACCACCACCAATAGATGGAGTTAGGGACTTTCCACAACTCACATTCACAACTTCATGTGGAGACAAGTCTATATATTCGACTTCTTCCACATCATCATCATCTCCAATGTTCTGGCCACTTTCATCTTCCTCCCCATTGATGGCAATTTGTCCATGGTTGTGAACCTCCTTGCCTCCTACACAACCTACCATAGTTTGAAGGAATTGATGCTTCAACTTTTTGATCATTGGGGTAAAAGTACAAAAAAAGGAACCAAGCAGTGTATGAAAAATCACCATGGGAAAACATTATATATCAAAAATAAAAATAAAAATTGAAATAAATTCTTGTACCTTCAAAGTTGTAACTACAAAATTTTCATGAAATTTCACCATGTTTCAAGAGTCCTTTTATATGTTTAAAGCACTTTAAAAAAAACATGTGGACAAGTGGGTTTTTTGTATCAAAAATATTTTTCCTTTATCAAATGTTCACCAAATCATTTCAATTTTTTGGTAAATTTTAACATATTCCACAAGAAGGGATCCATGTGTTCAAAACATTCAAAAAATAAAAATACATATACCTTTTTAGATTTTAATACTCGAATGTCCTTTTACACTATTATAGTTTTGAATTTGTAATCATGGTTCAAAGTAAAGTTATAAATTTGACTATAATGTAAGGCTTGATGCAAAAAAAATTGAACTTTTATTATGTTGTATGTCATATTTGGCCTCAAATTTGATATTCAGTTAAAAAATTATGTGAAAAATGCAAATATAAACCAATAGAAAATTGCCATGTGGAAAATGCAATGCTTAGAAAGGACTTCAACCTTGCCACAACTAGGTCCTTTTTTCATGCTTTCACCCATTCACTCAGACCTTCACTGAATGAGCGTGTCACTCTCCATCCTTTTCTTCCTCCTAATGTCCTAACCAAACAATTCAAGCAAGGTTTGATTTGTTATGTCTCCTTCTTGCTCTTGGTCCATTTTCCTAGGATATTCTTTCTAAACTGTAGAATTCAACAAAATAAGCCAACTTAGATAAAATATACTTCTCTATTGATATTTAACTAGGGTAAAGGGTAGATGCAAGGTTGAGTGGTTCACTTTCGTGACATAGTGACATTTTTTCTTGCACACCTTTTGTTCAAATGTGTATGGTAATTAATATATCTATATACACAATAATTGATAATTGAATTTAGAATAAAAACTTCATTATGAACACATCCATGTACTTATTTTTTGAAAAAAAATTCATTCATTAATAGTAATTATGGGCTTTCAAAGTCCAAAGGGACTAGTTATTTAGATTCAAAATTAGAAAATGAAAAAAATTGTATTGATTTCAATTCTAAATGTGTTATAGTGACTCAATATGAGATGAGAAACTCAAATAAAAAATCCTTCCCATGAAAATTTTAGCCAAATGATAGTTATGGACTTTTCAATGGTGAGAATTAGACCATATTCTCATAAGTCCATTGAAGGTGCAATTTGAACTATTTTTCAATTTTTTTTCGTCACAAGAGAATGTTTCCACAAAATCTACATGGGGCACTATTAATATGGACTCCTATCACTCCATGACATATGCTTGACTAATAAAATAAGAGCAAATTGCCAGGTCATCATGAGCTAGTGTTATTTTTGGACTTTTATGGAGTACAAAACTTGCCAATAGTGAAACACTCAATCTTGCATCCACCCTAGAGTAAGAAAGTTGTAAAGTCCACAAAAAGTTCCAATCATGAAAAATTCCAAACTTGATAAGATGCACTTGTGATTTTTGCCTTCCACAACACCTTGAGCTCCTCTCTTGAAATCAACACAAAAGAATGGCTCCAAATGATTACAATGATTTCTAGCCTATAGTTATATAAAACATAACATGACATTCTATTGAAATGTTCATAAAGTGAACCTAATGGGTCTACAATTCCTTGCAAATAATCGAGTGTTCAATTGGATAGCTATTGAAAACCCTAAACCACTAGAACCTTAAATCTACAAATCTTCTTTTATATACTTAGTTGGATGTTGCACCTAAACTTCAAGCATCCATGTGATCAAGCTACATCTCTTGGCACTTTTAAATGCATTTTTACAGCATCTTGCCAAATGTTGAACAAAGCAAAATTTCATACATGAACTTCATAAGTTAATTAGAGTGGACTCCTAGTAAAAAATCTTCGTAAAACAACTCTTGGTTCTAATAAAATTGTAGTGTTTATAGTTAGGAATGCATGTTCTCATCATGTACACAAAGTTCGTTGAAAATCCCAATGGCCGTAGGAGAATGACCCTCAAGATAATATCGCACAACTTGCACCCTATATACAATAACAAACAACCAACCCATAAAGATGTACACTGCAACCCCAGAAGGTTGGATAATATTAACAAAATAATAGTTGTGTTGGAGGCAATTCAACAATGTGAACTTGTCATTCGCAAAGGGGACTTCATTTGAACCATTGCACAAATTTCAAAGTTTCTCCCACCTTTAACTCCTAGCACATGCTTTGATATTAGCAACAAACTCCTAAACACATTGAACTTCAAAACTCGAATGTGAACATGAATCAAAAGCTAACTAGTAAGTTTCAAACCATAACTTTGTCCCAACACATTCTAGAAATGTTGATGAACATCCACATGTTTGGGAACAACATGTTCCATCCAAATGCAAAGGTTCCTATGTGGGCACATATTGTTCTCATGAATTGTTTTCACTAAATGCTCTCTAGGGGTGGACTTTATTTTTGGGGGGATTTTTCACAACTTTCAAACATAGAAGGCAAGGTGAATCCAACATGGGATGTTTTTGGGTAAAAAATATAAACAATTCAGCATTCAGATTCAATAGTGCATTCATGTATATCTCTGGAATTAAATAATGGCAATTGCCATTTAGGGCTAATTAATATTAGGGATCTTACCTGGTGCACGATTTTGAAATAACACCATAGTGTGGTGTAATATCCATTTTTTGGGGGAGAAATTTGTTAATTCTCGAACAACCTATATAAAAACATTTCCTTGGGAAAAGGACAAATTTCATTGCCTTACTTGAAGAAAATAAGTTCTAAATCAAGGAAAGGTTTGGAGTGAGTTCATAATTTGTAACAATTATAACAAGTTCATTCATTGTGTAATGTAAGTAGGGCCATGGGCCGTAGTCTACCACATGTCTGCAAAATAATTTCCACATCATTTACGCCACATCATGGGACTACCATGACGTGTCTATGTCATTTTTTCCATGTCATCGATCTACCACATGTGTGCCATGTCAACACTAGGTCAATGCCAAATCATCAATCTGCCACATCAGTGTTCCATGCTGGCAAATGATCCTAATTTTCAAAAAAGTGTGGGTGTGCACACCCCACACCCCACAACCCTAGATTATCACACCCCAAATTCCCGCACTCTGCACAATAACTTCCAAACATAAATAAGAAAAATAATCAAAGCTAGACATATCCAATTTTAGGTGTTTAGATCTACAATAATGGAATAATGAATCTAGAAACTAAAAATATGTACACATAATATTACTTTGATATGCATACTAGGTACATAAGTCCATGTTAATTGTATGCATATGGATATGATAAAACATGGTCAAGAATTGATGTATAAACAAACCTTGTGGCATGAAGTTTGCCCATGAAATTAATAATGTCTATTATAAATCTTGTGGTTCCCCATTAGAACCATTAAATTCCTTTGGCACCCCATTGGAATCATTGAAGTCCTTTGGTTCCCCATCATAATCATCAAAAGAATCACTTTGATACACAACTTCCAAATTCACAATTCTTCCATGTTGATATTTTTTGTCTTAAAAAATAGCTTGTCTTTCAAAACGTAAAACGAGAAGGCAAAATTTGGAGTGGAGCCATTCTAGAGTTCTACCTATTAAACCTTTCCAAGCTTTGTTACATTGCTGCAAACTTTGAAATAATTTTGCCTTAACCTACCATGGGGTTGCAAAATAAGATTCAATATCAAGTCAATAAGGATAATTCCTAAGCATTGTCCCCTTTGCAATTCATGGACATTCCTTGATTTGTACACTCTCTAATTGCTAATCAAAGCACATGCTAAGTATACACATGTGTCCATGTCCATAAAAATGTACATTAAGTATAGTAAAGCAATAATAATGTACTATACAAAAAGCTGATTTTAAATATGCACATCAATCCACAAAATGTGAAGCTGAAATATCTTCATGTCATATAAAATATTAACTATATGCAGACAACATATATACATATACAAAAATTAGTATGTATAACCTACATTACAACTACAATTAATGTGAAAACTATGTAGGTTGTACAAATGTAAGTGTACACAAAATAAACCACATATACAAAGGTGCATAAACATCATATGAATTGCCACAGAATATAGTTCATACGTTTGATGTAAGTACACAAACTAGTGAATGAACTATAATGATGTCATTAGATATATTGTAACATGTACTAGGTTGTGTGTACATGGTATGAATTAGATACATACAATGTGCAAGAGCTATAACAATGTTACATACTATGTACACATTTCATAGTTCATACAAATATTGTAAATTGCATACACAAGGTGAAGTTCACATACATTATATTTGTATACTTGGTACAATATAGTTTAAAATAAGATACATGTAGAAGTGCACAAGCTATATAGTACAAATCTTTGCATATGGAAATATGGTTTAATGAAACTACACTATATACATTGTATGTTATAGTATTCATGTCAACTACTAGATGTTCAATGTTCAATGCTGAAACATGCACAAAGTATGTATATAACAAGTTGTATAAAAGTTACATACCCATTGAACTTAGTGGCATCAGTTATATGCCTTTGTGAAATCAAGCTCCCTTGAATAGTCCTTATGTTTGTTCTACATATAATAAAACATTTCAACACTTGCTCATCCAACAATTCAATATGTGCCTAGTCTTATGTTGGAATAAATAGTTACATGAACTTATAAAAGCTATTGAACAACAATTGAAAAGTAATCCTAGCTAAACAAAAACTAGTAAGCATCATCTCTAGGACCAAAATCTTAGACTTTGATGTAAACTATAATTTGTACTCTGACATACTTGCACCTCAACCATAGCAAGTACTATTGAATAAACATTCATATTGAGTTAAGCACCTCACCCATAGCTCAATAGATCATGCATGAATTCCTCTTATCCAAAGAGTTGAACTAATCCTCCTATTTGAATTTCTAGGTAACCCAACAATGCCTTTAATTTGAGTCATTAGCTACAAATATTAAACAATGAAAATGTATTCATAAATTTACATTTAAAAGGTTATTGAAACAATAGTATAACTATAACTTGGGGCACTAGACAAAGAAACAATGTAAATTATACAATGTAAATCAACAACCAATAACACAAAAGATTATTTAAATTCCATTATTGACATTATGACAATCTACACCCAACCTACATGATATTGTTGTAGATGCTAAGTATGACCAATGAAAGGATAGATTTTTCAACATGTATCAAGTGCAAGATGTACTTTAGTCAACATTGGATACTTTAAAGGGCTATTGTTGCCACGAACTTTTTGCATAATTACACATCGAAAATTGTCCATAATCTACCATTGATAAACTCAAGCAAGGCAATTTAAATTCAAATATGGAATTCCACAATAACCCTTAGAGGATACCATTAATTGTATCAATTCCAAAAAACCTTAAATGAGAATCTTCAAATCTCTCATTTTCAGACATGCAATGTTAACTCCAAGAAAACATGTGCTACTTTTGGAATTCATCCTACCCCTTGTTGAAGATTATGATGAAACATAGATAATGGTGTGGTAGATATTAGAAACAATGTGCTAGATAAGTGTTGCAAGCAATCAAAGACATAGGTAGATTTGAGATATGTTAGTACCACAAACATGTTAGAATAAGGAG
>Ga0116227_10010008_pt1 | contig 16847 bp, 10 predicted proteins | sample S1TSphgellanicum_FD_89693 | JGI IMG/M metagenome (GOLD analysis project Ga0116227, IMG submission 89693) | Host-associated microbial communities from peat moss isolated from Minnesota, USA - S1T2_Fb - Sphagnum magellanicum MG | ecosystem: Host-associated > Plants > Peat moss > Unclassified...
AGAATTGAAAAAAAAAAAATAATTTTTTTTTTTTTATTTTTATAAAAAAAAACACAAAAAAAAAAAAAAAAAAAAAAACGAGTGGGGGGGGGGGGGGGGCGGAAAGTGGTATTTCTTTTTCTATCTTATTGATTCATCTTCTTCATTTCATCTTTATGAAGTATTCAAACTAGAAAATAAGTTCTTTAGTTGTTTATTTTTTATTTCAAGTTACCTTTCCAAATTTTTCCTTTGTGTTCTACAATTCCTTAACACATGAATTTTTATTCCAATTCCATTTTCTTACTACTCAAAAATTTCCAATTGAAATTCATGTGCATGAATGTAGGGTATTATGTTCAAACTCTAACTTTCTCTATGTACATATTTTCCACATTATGATCATTTTTCTTCTATTTTTTTTGTAAAACGTAATTAAGTTATTCTTGCAACAAGTGAAAAAACTTCAAAACTTCCAACAATTTGCAATACATATATGTTTTTCACTTTGTAGAAAACATTATCATGTTCATAATGCAACATAACAATTCTCTAAGTATTATTGGTCCATATCTCCCAAAAAGAAGGAATGTCTAACCAAGATTTTTCAATTTGTTGCAAATGTGGTGGTGTTACTAGTTTTTGTTTGAGGAGATTTTGAAATTTGGTTAGACCATGAACCAAAAAGAAATGTAGATAGTTCTCCACATCGAAGCTTTTACTAGCTCACTATCTTCAAAAGGTTTTGGTTCTAAATTCCATTTTTCAACAACATATATCTAGAGAGTTTTGTCCCACGTGAAATGGTGGGGTTGATGTTGTGAAAGAAATTTTGGTGCAAGATGTTGTTGGATGCATCATGTGTCTTGTTAAATGTGAGTTTGTGACAATTGCATGGCTTATTATTGTATTCACCATTTTCAAGCTCTCTTCTAAGTACAAGGTTACATGGTAATTTCAATATCATAGGAAGGGCCCATGCATTAAAGGGTAGCTAAAACCATAAAGGTGCAATTTTTTTCTTGTGATGGGAAAGTTAGCCCTTTTGCATTTGAGTTAGTTTACATTATTCTCATTGAATTTCTATGTCTTGGCAAGCAAATAATTTGAAATAGTTGAAAAATGCCAATGTAGGAAGATGATTTTTGAAAAAGTAAAGAATGGTTATGTTGTTTTGTGGTTGATCAAGTATCAAGGTGACAACCCAAATGGTGGACTTGTAGTTGTTTTGCAAGTAGTTGTCGGTTCATTACCACTAAATGTCACCTACTATAGCCCACCTAGTCATAATAACTATAAAGTCAACCAATTACTCAGAAACCATGTAATTACATGGGTGCAAATCCTTTAGTCCTTTGGGGAGGCTTGGGCAATGACATTGTTCCTATAATGGTGGTTAGAAAGTTGATACCTTTGAAAACAAATAGTAGTTGTTTAGGGTGAGTTTTAAGGTGATGGGTTATTTAGGGATTTTCTTTGACTAGATAATTGTTCTAGTGGAGTGTTTGCTTAACAATTAATTTACATTTTAAAAGTGTGCACATGTGTTTAGTTTGTAGATGAATGGGGTAGAAACTTGTCAAAGACTTGTTGCATTTGAACCAAGTGATGACCTTTTTTAAACATCAATTATTGGGATTTAGTTTTCAACTCCTACCTAGAGTTGATGCCATGATGGCGACCATGTCATTAAATGTGTAAGACTTTACTAGAAGCAAACCAAAATGTGGATCTTATCAAGGCAATAATTTATTCCATTACTAATAAAACTACACAAAGTTTCTTCAAAGGTGTTAAATTGCCCATTCCCAAGTAAAGAGGCATGGAATCGTGTCTTTTTGAATTCTTTTTTCCAACACCATATTCAAAAGCAAGTTTTTAATACCTTTTCCATCAATTTGCATCCTATTTCTTTTCAATTCAATGTAAATTCAATTCAATTAAATCTTAATCCAATTGTTGAATTGAATTTAGTTGATTTGGAATTGAATTTATTTTTTAATTCAATTAATTATATTCAACATATTCAAATTCAATTCATTTAAATCTAAATGTAAATTCAAATTCTATCCAACTTGCATGCAATGTCATTCAATATTTTTATTTAATATGGAACTTAAGTTTTCACATTGAAATCAATTCAAATTTTCATTAATTGATTAGTTGATCATCACTAATAGTGCACAAGAATGCAAAGCCCAAGTTAATTATGGAATCAAGCTATTTTTCATTTTAAAGTTTGCATTTGGTTTTTATGTGTTGAAAAGGTGATACTTGGTAAAGTAATTATTCATATTTGTCATCCAAACTTTCCAAATGTATGTATAATTTTTTTGATATTGTTTCTTGTAGTCAATTGATGATTATTATCTATGTATTATCCTTCATGCTCTTTTCAAAAACTCGTTTACATGTTTATAGATGATTCTAATCATGCATTTTTTCACAAGTTGCAAATGCTTCTTACAACCATACCTATTATTTTAGTTTTATTGAAATAATTGCAATGAGACATTAGAGATAATAATGCATGACAAAAGTTAAGGGATGATGTAAACATCAATAATTCATTGCTAGATTTTAACAAAGTACATTATTATTATTTGACAATGATGTGAAAATGAAATAAATCTCTATTAGTTAGATGTCTAGATTTAGAAAGTTACATTTGAAGGGTTATATTTGGGAATATTGATATTTTAAATATTACAAAAAACACAACATTTAAGTGGGAACATATAATTATTTATGAAATTTGTGTGAATATAAAACAATGTGATTTTCAACATAAAAATAAAGAGTAAAAAAGGACATTCAAATATACAAACTTCTATTTATCAATTGTATTGAATATTCAAGTGGTTAAATGTATGAATAGTAGATAATCCAACATGGTAATAAACTACATGATAGTTTATCCCGCAAAAGAGGAAACGATTCCAATGATAATGGTGCGTCGAACTTAGTTTAGGGGGAACAATTTGAAGTTCCATTACTAATAGTCGTTTTGGAATATGACAATTCCACCTTGTCAATTTCATTTCAAAACCCTTTCACATTTGCCTTTCCACATCATCACCTTTCAATCGTCACATGCAACAATTGAATGTTTTGTCTTCTCATGCAAGACCAACACAATTTGAATTCAATTTAGGTCACATCACATCACATTGTTCATAAAAGGCTAAATCCTCTTTCAATCTTTTCTTTGAAATTGACATGGTTTCATGTGTTTCTTTCATATTTTAAAATATCTTTGCAACGTATGTTAATTTTTATAAATGTTACTAACATCATAAAATAATATTTTAAAAAAAGATATTACATTAAAACAAACACATCTTCATAATATCAAATAATTTATATTTTTAAAAAACGCATTTGGTGATTCTTGTCCCTTATGCACAAATATGACCTATTATAATAAAACAACCAATCTAGCCTCTTAGATGTCATTAATTTTCAACTTATTTATTACCATATCGCCAACTTCACACTAGTAATGATTATTATTTTTAAAATTCCTACAAATAAATTGAATCTTGTGTGTTTTCTTACATCCCATAAATATGTTGTAGGTATTGCAACTTTCTAAATCAATATGTGTAACTATTTAAATTTAATACAAAAAATGATGAATGATTTGCCACCATATAAATTTTACAATAAAATCAAATGATAACAAACAAATTCATGGAAAAATAAATTTTGATAAATAAAACTTGATATATATGTATTGAAATTGCCCATGTATAATAAAAAAATCAATTTATTTAAACAATCTTTAAAATTCTATGGTTTATATGGGGTTATTTGCAATAACAAATTCGTATGTCACTTCTACACGACCATTTTGGTCATATGGTCATTCGTGGACAATTCTATTTAAAATGTAATTAATAATTACAACCATTTATTGACGACTTTTTGACAATTTCTACGGTCTTTTTGAACATGCAGAAAGAACATCTATGCTTGCTCTTACAATTTTATCCTTTATTTGTGTTTTTCCACAATTTTTGTTTCTAGCTGGAAGGAGCGAACAATAAGGAAGGGCATCCTTGAAGGAGGTTGGCCCTTCTTTACCTTCTTTTTCTTCTTTGTGGGTTTCTTTTTTTCTCATTTTTTAATGTTTTTCCATGTTTCAAATGATCTTTGTGGATTCACATTTACATTGAAGAAACATAACAAGATCTAACAACCCATATTATTTTCATCATTGATATATTTTTATTTTTTCAATTTCTCTTCTTTCTTTTCCTTCGAACCCTAAAACTGCAATGCAAGCCAACTACTCATCTATAAAAAAAAACTTTTCACACAACAATGTCATCTTTATATGTGGATTTTGACAATGTTTCTATTCTTGTTATACTTGTTATTCTTGAATGTGAAATTTTTAATAAATTGCTCATAGGAAAGTTATTAAATGTTGGGGCTTGACAAGTATATGAATATTTGTAAAAGTCTCTTCTATTACACATAGGGAACAATCAAAGGTATTTGTAACAAAAAGGGCAATTGAATGATTCTCCTAGTGGCAGCAATAATCACATCCTCAATAGACATAGGTGGTGATTTTTTTCCTTCTTTTGTTAAGGTTCAATCTTTACTCTTTTTTTCCACAAATGAATGGCTATAAGAGTTTGTTTTGATTATGTTTTTATTGGCTGCCAAAATCTAAAACTAGCCAATATTGAGCTTTTTTGGAGGAGATGAAACTTGAAAAGATGTTAAACTTTCTTGAAAATTATAAAAAGTTGGACTCAAGATGAGGAAAAAGATGTTGATATTGAATCTACAAAAAAATAAAAATTAAATTAGTGGTCCAATTTGTATGGATTCAATTAAATCAGAGACTTCAACTCTTTGTGGTCATATCTTTTATGAAGTTTGTATTTTAGGTGTTATTAATGTACAAAACATGTCTTATATGTCGGGTGAAACTTAAGTTATTAAAGATGTCCATCATATCTAAACCCTAAACCCTAAACACCAAATATCACAGTGTCCAGTGTTAAGATAGAGCCTTGATTATAAGTTGTTTCCCTTCAAAAAAAATTTCAAATATTTCAAAGTCAATTTCAATCTTATGTTCAATATTCATTTTTTAATGTAATTTTTAAAAATTAATTTAGTTGTAGCTAGAACCAAATTCAACATGAAATCTAACATTATTATACCACTAATTAAAAGGTGAAAAATACAAAAGTTACAAATTCCAAATGGATTGTTGGTAGCCAAGAATCATCAAGGTCTCAATTACAATCCAAAACCACCCATCCAATAATCATTAATTAGCATAATTTGTGTCGATTCCACTTTTTGCATTATTTGTCACAACTCTTAACGTCTTTCCAATCTGAATCAAAGAAAGGGTTTGATTATGGGTTGTAAATATTTTCAAAGAATCCCATAAAATGGATCCAATGAAAATTAGGTTGTTGTTTGACGTGGGGAACTTAGGAATACAACCCTTGTTGCCATGCCCTCAAACAACATACCACTCATTAAACTTGCCCTGCTATTACACATATGAACTTGTTGAGAAGTTTTTTTCACAATTGATAATGATTGGTCATATACATGTATTGAATTAGATAAAACTATGACACAGTCAGTCATGTCTATCACCATCTTGTTCAAGCAATTCATAATTTTTGTAGTGTATATGGAGTTGCCTTACCCCCACTAAAATTTGTGCCAAACTAGAACATTGGGTTCAAACCCACTAGTGTGCAAAACTCTACTAGTTTTTTATGTCAAGTAAGGATATTCAAAAAGGCTATTATAAAACTACAAGTGCTCCAACTCAGTTCCCACCTTATTCATGGGCCCCTTGTAACCAAAACAATCTTATTCTAAGGTCCTTACTAAGTACATGTCAATTCACCAATTTCTTTCTTTTGATTAGTTCTAGTTTTAATTCATGTTTTAATTGCCAATTGCCCCAAACTAGTGGTTTAAAATTGTGAGAAAAAAATAAATTTAACATGACACAGTTCAAAAACATCAAAATTGGAACAAAAAATTTGACATCCAAAATTTATTTCCAACTAAAACTAGACCCCAAAACCTGGTTTACATGCAATGCAGTTCTTCATGTTAAACAATTCTTTTAAAATTTTGAATTATTTCAAAATAGCAATGACTATTATTTTTGGCGAATTTTCCACTATGGCCTCAAAAAATAAAGTCAAAATTTTAGAAATTTTCTCTTTTTTGGGGTGCAAAATCAAAAAAAATAAATCCTAGAAAATAGAAAAATTCGCTAAATTTTCAAACTACAAATTTGACAAAAGAAAAAAAAGAGAATTTAAAATAAAAATTATTTTGGTCTTTAAACATGTACACTAGAAACAATTAGTTTTGAGAAAAAACATTCGAGTAGACCTTTTTTTTAAATAATAAATTTGAGAATGGGATGTCAAATATTTTATTTATTTTTGGTATTTTTTCTTTGTTTAGGCATGTAATTGATATAGGTGATCACTTTTGTTCATTGTATATTACTTGCAGTTAGAAAAAAAAATATTTTTGAACCATGCATAGGTTGATAAAATTGTATCCAATTTGGCACTAGAACCACTTAAGAAATTTTTTGGAGATTATACATTATTACAATTTTTTAGAGAATTGGGACTTGGGGGCCTTGAAATGTGAAGAAGCAAGTTTATAAATTTGATATAGCCACTTTGACTATATTGATTGATTTTTTTTCCAGAATTAAATGTACCATAAAATGAAAGTCTAATTAGGCATACTTGTTAGGATTAGAAAGAACCATACATAACTCTAGTGTATTAAGGTTCTTATCCTTTGGGGTGCCACTTACCCATTGCTAGATGGGAAATATCCCCCAAAATAAAGATTGAAAAATTTGCAACCATAATTATTTGAAACAACAACTACCAAAAAACAAAAAAAATATCCTGTCAAAAAAATAAAAATCGCATTTGTCCATTGAATAAAATCTTACAAACACAAACATAAATGAGGACACCTTCCTTGTCATTGAATTAGCACCCAAAAATGAACTTAGATCCAAAATAGAACATAATAAATAATTGATGTGATATGCAAATATTAAGAATTCTATAGAGAATTTTATAATTCTATTATCTTTACTAACCATAAAAATATTACCAACCTAATTTTTAATTTCTTTTTTGCCTTTGCAGTGCTTATTTTAAAAGTTCATTTGGGATTAAGTGTTTAGATATCCACCTTAAATTACAACCTAGGATTTTTACAATGCAAACACACAAACACATATATACCCATATTCCATAATGAAAAATTTTAATTTTGGTTTTTCTTATATATTTTTTCATGTTAAAGTACTTAAATCAATCTCGTTTTCCTAAACTTTGATACCAAAGCCAACCCCACTAGTTGGTTTATTCAAACTTGCTCTCATTCACACTACTATCATTGTTATTTCGAATGATGAAATATAATTGGAATCAAGTGCACTATAAGTCAACTACACTTGAGTTAAGTAGTAAGGACACAAGCATAAAGCAAAAAATGAATTGAATGAATATACTCACAACACCAACCTAATTTTTAATTTTTTTCTTGCCTATGCATATATATGTCTATATATATATATACCCGTATTCCATAATGGAAATTTTCAATTTTGATCTTCCTTATGTACGGATTCATGTTGAAGTACTTACATTAGACTCATTTTCCTAAACTTTGATACCAAAACCAAATCCATGTGAACTACCAACTATTGTGCACTATTCACAAAAGTGAACATAGTTGTATTTAATTTACTCAAATTTTAATTTGTTTCCTCATTTCCTTGAGCAAAATTTTCCCCTCTTTGTTCATTATATGATTTTGATTAAGACTTGAATTACGTACATCCTAGATCAAATACTCATTCAAAGATTAAAAAATTAACACGTGGCTAATGATTATAAAAGAATGAAGTTGAAGTTTAAAAGGCTTTTAAAAGAAAAAAAAATGTTCAACCTAAGCTTCAACATGCATTTGCATTCTTCTATATGTATACATCTAGATTATGTAACTCATAAGGGTTAATTAACTTAAAACATATCTAAATATATTTAGATTATGTTTATAAACAATTACATACATATATATTTATTACCTTAATACATTATATATACCTTTGATATATTGAAAGTTGTATTTATTTTAAAAAAAACAACTTGAACAACCATTCCACACAAATTAATACATTTAAGTTTTACACATTATGAATGAATTGTTGCATGAAGCTTCACATTAGAGTGACATTGCTTTTGATCTCATTCTGTTGTCCTTGAATCTAACTTTGCCTCCACTAGTTGGTTTACTCAAACTTGCTTTCATTCACACCACTATGATTGTCCCTTTGAATGATGAAATATAATTGGAGACTAGAGTTAAGTGCACTATAAGTCAACTGCACTTGAACTAAGACATAATAAGAACACAATCATAAAGCAAAAAAAATTTAAAGCATAATTCTCAGAGGGAAGAAATTGGCATATGAATTGAATGAATATAATCAAACAATGATCCGAAATCAGTATTTCAAATTTCATACCTATTTAATGTCTTTTGATATTGGTAGATTTGAAGCTATTGGTTACCATTTTAAGATGTTTCCACATTGAATTGAATCTAAACAAAAGTGTTTCAAAAGCCAAAAGACATTCAATTTGTGGTTGAATTAATCAAAACTTATTTCTCTTTCTAAAAATCTTTTTGTGGATTAACTCCTATTACTACTCATGTTTTGTATTTTAATACCTTGGCCATTTTAACACATCTATAAATAATTAATGAATTTTGAAATTTTCATTTCAACAAATAGAATATTTTTAAAAACCCAATATATTCCTTCACGATATTTTGTGATTTGGAAGAAATATTTTTTGAGAATTCCAACATTTCTAAAAAACATAATTAATGTCAAAGTGGCTAAGGTACTAGGGTATGGTGTTCATCATTTATTGGCCATGCTTTGGCAAGCAGGGATATTGTGACAAGAACAATTATAAAATATACTAAAATAACCTTGGCCATTTCAACACATGTTGATCATAAAGATTCAACAATTTCCATCACAATATGTGGAGGAAAATCTAGATCACATACATCCTTGCACCACAAGGCCCCTTGATATTGAAGATACAAACCTTTCCAAAATTATTCCAAAATGACATTTATAATTGATGAACACATGCAATTGACATGTGTGTAATTCAACATGTTATAAAATGGATGGAAATGCATAAAAAAAGTTATGTTGATATGGTTCCTTCAACCCTTAATCAATGAAACACATTTCAATAATTAAACCGGATTATTACGTATAAAAAGGATTGATAAATGCTTGAATAATGCAAATCCATGGATATCATCAGCAACAAAATGTAATCGTTATTTAAAATTTATAATAACTGTCAAAAAAGATAATAAATCATTAATTTATTATATCACAAAATCATCCATTTACATCACACATGTACTCTCTTTTATAAATTGTATAACATAAAATTAAAATGATAAATGAAAACTGAAATTGTTATAATCACAATTCAATTGATATTAATCAATGTTTACTTATACATTATTTAAACACTATAAGAAGTCAACATGAAATATTAGCAACCAAAGCAATTAGTTCCTTATTGAATTTACGAAACCACTTAACTAATTATAATTTCATGAACATACCTTGGTATAGTTTATTAATATGATCACATGAGCAAGAAAATAATTACAATATCCATAATGAAAAAGATATAAAAACCAATGAAAATTATGAAATGTTCACAATTGACTGAAACTCATGAAATCTACAATATAACATACATAATTTTAGGGTTGACTACTTGCAAAGATTGAAATTAATTTTTTTTTTGTACTTATGAATTTTTCAACAAAATCAATAAAATCAACAACATCCATTGCCATAGATTGCAAGACAAACACCCTCAATTCAACACCCATAGTTTTTACGAATACAAAAAACCAAAAATATCAGTTTTACAAAGTTACACAATACTAACACAAAGAAATAATCTAGAAAGTTACACTCAAGATATTTGCATTTTATTTATGGTGTGGTGTACAATTTTCGACATAAAAATAGATCTTACTAATATCTTGGGAAATGACATTAAACAACTTGTACCTAACATTTTTTTTAATTTATTAAAAAAGAAAAAAACATAAACATCTTGCACGAATGCAAAGAATGAAGAGATGTAGATAGATTATTCATAATGGAATCAAATCAAACAAAATTTGACATAGAAAATCAAGAAAAAAAACCAATAATGCACCTTTTATACGAAGATGAGATTAAAAATGAGCCTAACCAAAACATCCATGACATTAAAAAACAAAACAATGACATGCAAACCAACATTAGCCCTAAACAAATAAAGATTGAATATCTACTATGTAACACAAACACTAAAACATATGTCACTAAAATAACAACAAACTTAGAGATAATGGAAAAAGACAAAAAAAAAAATTAAACATCAAAATTCAAGACAATTTTTTTATCATTGAACCTCAAAAACTTATCAAATAATGGAACCAAACACTAAGACATCCACAAATACCAAACATTGATACAACAACACCAAAATATTTATGTCCATATTATGATAAAAATAGAACAAATATGATTAAAAAACATCCTAAGTTACATATTTTGCCATTTAATGACATGGAATCGTATGATATCAAAAATGATACATAAAACATAAGTTTTGTTGATGAGATAAATGTTCATATGACATTGTTGATTTAAAAACGATAAAGGGAAAATATCAATTGAATAATCTACAAATTATTTCATTCAAAAATTTCATTGAAAACACACAAAATAAACAATTATTACAATACATTGGAGGAGCCATGAACATTGGAAAAACTCATATAATCAAAATAGTCCAAAATTAATTTTTAAGTACAAGAAATAAACAAAAACTAAATGTTGCGGCATGTACATAAAATGCAACCTTATTCATAAATAGAACAAAAATCCATGCTTTATTAGGATTATCAATCAACAAACATGCCAATGTAAACAAACCAACTTCAATAATAGACATATGGCCAAAAATTTAATTAATCATAATTGATGAAATATCAATGGTAGGTTGTACCTTATTTGCCACGTTGCATCTAAAACTACATAAATTAAAATATAACATTTTACCATTTGGAGGAATCAACATAATGTTCATGGGAGATTTTTTGTAATTTCCACCAATAAATGACACACCATTACATTCAACAAACATCCAACCAATTTTTGCTTTCACAAAATCAACTCAAAAAAAGGTCATAGAAAAAAGCCTTTGGAAAAATTACATTTGGTTGAACAACATCATACTCACAAAACAAATGTGACAAAATGAAAACATACAATATGTTAAACTTCTAAAGAACTTAAGAATTGAAAATTTTATGAAATCAAAAATTGACTTATTAAAAACATGTTTTCAATTTAATTAAATCTCAACTAATTTGATGATCCATGGAAGGCAATAACCTTCATAATACCTTGCAACGAATTACAAAATGTCAGAAACCATTACATGATAAATATCCATTTGAAAATGTGAAAACAAAAATGTTATGTTATCGTTGCAACTAACACATACAGAAAAGGGCCAATACGAAAGGACATCAAATACATTATAAGACATACGTTATTCATGAGTAAAACTCAATATTTAACACCTTTCCTTAAAATCTATAAAAGAATGAAAGTAATTGTAATGAAAAATTTGTATCCAAATCTAGGAATTGTCAACGGAATCCACATACCAAAATCAAACACATTCAAGAATTTCACAATCAATAGATATCAACTACCACTGGCCTCGACTTTTTGTTTCATATACTTCAAAATGCAAGGACAAACATTTGACCATTAGATCATAGACCTTTACCAACCACCCGACAATGTCCGACTTAATATGCACAACATATATGTAACGTTATCACATCTACATTCAATAAATGGATTAATAATCCTATAAGATATCATTGTACAAAACATAAACACAACTGAATTCAAAACATGATTGATAGATAGGTAACACATATTTCAAAACATGATATAACTAAAGAAAAACATAAACATTGCACATTGAAATTTGACAACAAAAAAAAATCATGATAGAAGAAGATTTAAACAACATAATTAATGATGATGTTATCAACTACTAGCACAAAGATCTCCAATTAATTATAAATGATGAAAACATCTTTCTAAATCCCTACGGATTGTTGAATGACCAACATATGGCAATAGCAATGCAAATGTTATATGTTCAAAAACTAGAAATGTTAGGATACCAACAACACACATACATAATTATACATAGATACTTATCCAAATGTTCACAACACATTTTCATAAATAATAACCATTGGATCTTAGTCTAGATACACACAACCACACCAGACTTACATTGTATAATATATGATTCAAACACACCAAGAACAAAAATATTACTAGATGATACTATACAATTATTAACTAAAATAATTAATGTTGAACATTTGCTATATACATATGCAAATGTCATGCAATAACCAAATGGTTCATCTTGCGGGCTTTTTTACAATAGCATATTCAACTAATATAACATTTGGATTCAACTTAGAACAATCTATTTACATTGTTCTAGAAATGCAATTGCATTTCCACAACAATTTCGACAATAAAAACACATTTCCATTCCCCAAACACATAACCATGTAGTTGAATGTCACTAGCAATGCGGAGCCCAAGTATTATGAATCCACTAAATTATGTGTGTTTTCAACATCCTACAAATAGGTTGTAGGGGTTGCAATTTTTTTTCAATGTGTGTCATTAATTAAATTAAATGCATATGAAGATGAATGATTTGTTACCACAAAAACTTTACAAGAAGAAAAAAGGAAAGCATAGAAAGTGACCCAAAAATAAAACTGATAAAATGCTTCCAAATTGATTTAAAAAAATAATGTAATTAAGTTTTTTTCAAAGTCTTCTTCTTGATTTCAAATTTTACATTCCTCAATATTTAAATATGTTAGTTAAATCAATTGCATGTCAATCATAATTCGTAAGTTTTTCAACCTACAATCATTATGTATTACACAAAGGCTGTGAAAAACGCAATATGATGAAACCTTGCCAAACTTTATTAAAAAAAAGCACCCACTAAAGGGAAAGAAAAAGAAACAAGGGGTAAAGACCAAAGTCAAGGCAAACACCTTTTGTGTGTGTTATTATTTAAGAATCCATCATTCACAATCAAGTGCATTTGTGGTTAAGATTTTCATTAAACAACTACAATTTTAAGTTTAATAGCTTATTCAATAATACATTACATATGATTTGAAACATTCTTACTGAAATCCATGATTACAAATCATAAAAAATCTTAAATCTCAAGATTTGGTTTGATACAAAACAAAACATGTTTTGGTGTATTTTAAATTAATAAATCACATTCTATATCCATATGTTCTTTCATGTATTTATTCATTTGTAATTCCAATTTTTTATACAAATCAACAAATTTTAATCTTGAAAGCACAATAAAAATAAAACCATTATACAACTATTTTTTAATAAATTAACCTTTTAACATATATATATAATGGATTATTTTATTATATTTGTATTTTTAGAATTTCAGATTAAATTGTTGGCAATTTTTTTATCAAATTCTGTCCTAGTGATTGAGATAATAATGAAAATTATATTTCCTAAGATTATCCATCATGCAACTTTGATAAAGAAAAGATATCAAACTCAAAAAAATAAATCAAAATTCCTTGAAATATTCATTATGAGAACATCGACAAATCATGGAAAAAAAATACTAAATAACACAATGAAATAATCGACATTTTGTCTAACAAATTAAAAAAATATCAAAAATATGAATGAAACAAAATGACATATAATCAAATCTGGACAATTTTATCTTTTGAAAAGATATAAATCTGATGAACATTCAAAATTAACCCTAGCATATTATTCATAAAGACAAAATTAATTACAATAAAATTATTATGTCCACAAAATCATTTAATTGTTGTCACTTGGTAGTGCGAAGCAGCACGAAACCCAAGTTGAAAATGAAAACAGCATGTCCCTTGGAAATGGCAACAGTTTTTTAAATGAAAATTCCTTAAAAATCAAATAAAGATAAATTCGACTGATTTCAGCAATTTTTTAAATAAAAATTTCTTAGAAGTCAAAATAACATAAATTCGAGTGATTTCAGCAAATTTTTGAATTAAAATTTCTTAGAAATCAAAATAAGATAAATTCGAGTGATTTCAGGATGTAAAATCTCTGAATCTAAACCCTAACCCTAACCCTAACCCTAATCTTTGAGTTCGTGCGTGGCATGCAGAACGAACGAGCTTTGAGCTCACGTACGAGAGAGCTCGGGAGCGAGAGACCATGGGAGGAACAGAGAGAATCGGGCAACTCCTGAGGAATCGATCGAGCGCGAAGGAAGGATTCAAAAAGAAAATTTGAGTTTGTATGTGTTTGTGTGTGTGTGTGTGTGTGTGTGTTTTTTTTGGCTTTCTGAAGCTGGTGATAGTGTTGTTGCGGTTATGAGGGAACGAGGAGGAGAGTGAAACAGGGAGGGGAGAGTGAAGGAAGAAGAAGAAAGAAAACATGGCAATGGGTGCGATGCGTATGAGTATCAACGAGAAGCAATTCATCGAAGCAGCGCTGCGGGAAAATCAACGCATCGATGGTCGAACGCCGTTCGATTTCCGTCGCCTGGTTATCAATTTCTCCAAGTATGTATGTATGTATGTTTTTGTTTCCGTTGTTCTATCTTCCAGGAGCAGCTGTCTGAACCCTTGTTTAAAAAATTCTCTTCAAGCAACGAAGAAAGAATGGAAAGAATCCGTTGCTTCCACGCACTTTGCAGTTTTTTTTCTCTGTATCATCAACAACAACAACAGTAGAAATTATTACTTTGTTTTTTTAGTTTCCAAACCTTCCTTCTTGTTTCTGCTCTAAAAGAAAGCCAGAAAAAATATTATTATTTGCAGAGGAGATGATTCAGCTGAGGTGCAGTTAGGGCAGACAAGGGTGCTTGCGGTGGTGAGTGCCCAGCTGGTGCAACCCTATCCAGACCGCCCCAATGAAGGAACCCTTGCCATTTTCACAGAGTTTTCGCCCATGGCTGACCCAGGGTTTGAGCCCGGTCGGCCTGGAGAGATGGCTGTGGAGCTCGGCCGCATTATTGACCGAGGCTTGAGGTAGGTATCTATCAGTCAGCTAAAATGCTTTCAAAATTTCACAACCTTCTCTATTCTCTCCTCCAGAATGGGTTTTCAAGGTATTGTTGTCTAGGTTATAACTTGACAGTGGAAATTGCCAACTGCTCATTCTTCCATCTTTGACTATGGCAAGGTAGTGTTGTCTAGGTTACAACTTGGCAGTGGAAATTACTGACTGCTCATTCTTCCATCTCTCACTATGGCAAGTAGATTATGGTCTGAGAACTTGTCTGTTCATTGAAGCTTCATCTTATTTGACACGGGAGTGCAGGGAGAGCAAAGCAGTGGATACAGAGTCACTGTGTGTACTGGCAGGCAGGTCTGTCTGGGCAATTCGGCTAGACATCCATATCCTTGATAATGGCGGGTATATGATCATCTCTACTCCCGAATCTAGAACCCAGAATGCACTCTGTTTACCAGAATGGTTTAAGGAAGAAGCCATAATGCTCCTTTGGAGAACTTTAAGTTCAAAATCTTTGGATCAGATATCATGGGTTTTTTGAGGTTTCTAGACATGGAGATGTTTTGACAAAGGAGCAAACCGGATTGCAAGGTTGGTTTTGCAACTTTTTTCTAAGTTGAGCTGAGGATTGGGAGGTCAGGAATCTGATTGATGCAGCAAATCTGGCGGCACTTGCAGCACTGCTTTCTTTCCGAAGGCCAGAGTGCACATTAGGGGGGCCAGATGGCCAAGACATCATTGTGCACCCTCCTGAGGTTTGGCTCCAATGTCTTCCTGACTTGTCATCCATGTATTCTTCTGTCACTTTAATCTATTTAGGTGGGCCAGTGATGGATATGACCTTGTCACAACAGTCTGTGTTTCAGTGGTAATTGCTCATAAAATCTGCAAACTTAAGTTGTATGTCAACATTGACTCCAGTGAGCAGATATGATTAACATCTGTTCTGTGTTAAGTTTCAACAATTGACTAGTGTTTTTGCAGGTACGTGAGCCATTGGCATTGAGTATTCATCATCTGCCAATTGCAGTCACATTCGCTTTTCTGGGTGATGGAGATCTCCTGGTGAGTCTTTTGGCATTGTTCCAATTGCTGCTTGGTGTGAAAGATTAAGAAACTTTGTTAATTTCTGCATGTTGCTCACAGGACAAGCATTTGTACAGGTACTGGATCCGAGCTTGAAAGAAGAATTGGTGATGGGGGGCCGGTTGACAATTACCACAAATACACATGGCGAAGTTTGTGCAGTGCAGAAAGGGGGTGGTGTGGGGGTGTCTGCCAGTGAGCTTATGCGCTGCCTTAGGCTTGCATCAACAAAGGCTGCTGTTTTAACTGAAACTCTTAAGAAAGTGGTATCTTTCTGCCATCCCAGTCTTTCCAACTCTGTCTGCAATAAGCATTTTCCACTGTTGAGATTATTTTGCTGAACTAGATGGATGCTGATGAAAGGTGAACATAACGGATTTTTTCCTGCAGTGTCCTTGAAGATAAACACTAAGTGAGACCAATACCATGGGATTGTGTATCAGGTGGAAGTTCATGAAACAGAAAGGGCACAAAGGAAGATACGAAGACATCATAACTTCACAGCCTTGTC
>Ga0116227_10010009_pt1 | contig 16846 bp, 17 predicted proteins | sample S1TSphgellanicum_FD_89693 | JGI IMG/M metagenome (GOLD analysis project Ga0116227, IMG submission 89693) | Host-associated microbial communities from peat moss isolated from Minnesota, USA - S1T2_Fb - Sphagnum magellanicum MG | ecosystem: Host-associated > Plants > Peat moss > Unclassified...
CGGGCGCGCCAGGCAGCCGGTAACGAGCAAGGCCGGTGAAAAGGTGGCGCTGCTTTGTGCGGCGCAGCAAATCTTCTCTTGATCCGGCGGCCGCCGCAACCCACCCTCCGGTGATCGAATAGCCGTGAGGGTCTGCCCGATGCCGCTCCCGCTCTATGCCCTGGCGTTGGCGGCCTTCGCCATCGGCACCAGCGAATTCGTGATCATGGGTCTGTTGCCGGATCTCGCGCGCGATCTCGGCGTGTCGATCCCGCATGCCGGGCTGCTGGTGAGCGGCTATGCGATGGGGGTGGTGATCGGCGCGCCCATCCTGGCCGTCGCCACAGCCCGCCTGCCGCGCAAAACCGCCTTGCTGCTGCTGATCGGGGCCTATGCGGCGGGCAATCTGCTCTGCGCCGTTGCCCCCAGTTATGCCTTGTTGATGAGCGCGCGGGTACTGACCGCGCTGTGCCATGGCGCTTTCTTCGGTATCGGCTCGATCGTTGCCGCCGAGCTGGTGCCGGCGAACAAGCGCGGCCAGGCGATCGCCATCATGTTCTCCGGCCTGACTCTGGCCAATGTGCTCGGCGTGCCGGCCGGCACGGCGTTGGGGCAGGAAGCGGGCTGGCGGGCCACGTTCTGGGTGGTGGTCGGCATCGCCCTTGCCGCCACCGCCGCCATTGCCTGGGCGCTGCCGCGCCTGGCAAAACCCGAAACCGGCAATCTGCTGGGCGAGTTCGCCGTGCTCGGCAAGCCGCAAGTGGCGCTCGCCATGCTGATCAGCGTGCTGTGTTCGGCCAGCCTGTTCAGCGTGTTCACCTATATCGCGCCGATGCTGGAGAGCGTGACACATCTCTCGCCGCGCGCGGTGAGCTGGCTGCTGCTGCTGTTCGGCGTGGGTATCACCGCCGGCAATCTGCTCGGCGGCCGGCTGGCGGATTGGCGGCTGATGCCCGGTGTCGCCGGCGTGCTGGTGGCGCTGATCGTGACGCTGGCGACGATGACAGAAACCATCCATGCGGCGCTGCCGGTGTGCATCACCATGCTGATCTGGGGCGTGCTGACCTTCGCCGTGGCCACGCCGTTGCAGATGCGGGTGGTCGATTCGGCACCGGAAGCGCCAAACCTGGTCGCCACCCTCAACCAGGGGGCCTTCAACCTGGGCAACGCCTCAGGCGCGTGGTTTGGCGGCCTGGCGATCGGCGCCGGACTGACCTATGCCGAGCTGCCCTGGCTCGGCGCCGCCCTCAGTGCGGTTGCGTTAGGGCTGACTGCCTTGGCAATGGCCCTTGAATCCGTCTCCAGTTTTCAGTTGCCGGTTGCCAGAACCAACTCTGGCAGCTGACCGGCTGTATCGACAAACGCGGCCAGGATCGGCTACGCCGTGGCGCGAGCGCCGGCCGCGCTCAGGGAGAGCGGATGGAATCGCGCATCGAGCGCATCTGCGTCGAGCACGGGCTGAAAATGACCGGCCAGCGCCGGGTTATTGCGCGCGTGCTGTCCGAGGCCGAGGACCATCCGGATGTGGAGGAGCTCTATCGCCGCGCCTCCGCGCTGGATGAACGCATCTCGATTGCCACCGTCTACCGCACCGTGCGGCTGCTGGAGGAACACCGCATATTGGAGCGCCGGGATTTCGGCGGCGGCCGTGCGCGCTACGAACCCACCGAGCATGGACGGCATTATCATCTTATTGACATCGACACCGGCCGCGTCATCGAGTTTGAAGGTGGCGAGCATGAGGTATTGATGCAGCAAATTGCCGCCCGCCTGGGCTTTGAGCCGGTTTCAACCCGGTTGGAGATCTATGGGCGCCGTATCCAGTCCGGTTCGAAGGTGTCTGCACGCCAGGCGGAGGCAGAGGGGGCAGACGCGCAGACCCTGGCCGCCGATCCAGAGGCTTCGGGCAAGCCAGGCGTGAACGGAGCAGCAGGATGACCGCGGACTCCAAGATCAATGCCTATTTCGGCGGCCTGCGCCAGTCGGGTTCGCCGTTCGGACCAGATGACGGGCCCGGCTTTGGTGAGTTGCGGGCCGGCCATCTGGGCGTGCGGATCGCTACCACGGAGGCGGAGATCGATGCCGTTCAGGCGTTGCGCTGGCGGGTGTTCTACGAGGAGATGTGTGCCGAGCCATCGGAGGTGGCGCGGCCGCTGGCCCGCGATGTCGACGCGTTCGATGCGGTGGCGGACCATTTGCTGGTGGTGGACCACGCGATCGGCCCGGGGCCTGAGGGCGTGGTTGGCACCTACCGGCTGATCCAGCAATCGGCGGCCGAACAGGTCGGCCGGTTCTACTCCGATGAGGAATACGATATTTCGCCGCTGATCAGCTTCCAGGGCAAATTGCTGGAGCTGGGCCGGTCCTGCGTGGATGTGGGGTATCGCTCGCGGGCGGTGATGCAGCTGCTGTGGCGCGGCATCGCCGCTTATGTCTATCGCCACCAGATCGATCTGATGTTCGGCTGCGCCAGCCTGCCCACCACCGATCCCGATCAATGGGCGGCGGAGCTGACCTATCTGTATTACAACCACCTGGCCCCGCCTGCCTTGCGGCCAACGGCGCTGCCGGAACGCTATATCGAGATGCGGCGGATGGATCCGGAGGAGGTGGATAACCGCCGTGCCCTTGGCGGGCTGCCGCCCTTGATCAAGGGTTATCTCCGTCTTGGCTGCTTCATCGGCGATGGCGCGGTGATCGACCACCAGTTCAACACCACCGACGTGGCGATTGTGGTGAAGACCGACCTGATCACCGACAAATATTACCGCCATTACGAACGCCAGCTGCGCGACGCCTTGGAATGATCCGGGACGAGAAGGCGGCCGGCGACATGCCTGTCGCCGGCCGCTTTCTCGCCGCTGCTTGGCGCTGGTCGGCGGGCTGGCGTGCCTATGTCTGCGCGGCGGTTCTGGGCCTGGTTGCGGCGGGCGCGCTGCCGCCGCTCACTCTGGTGCCGCTGCTGCTGGTGTCGATCCCTGGCCTGATCTATCTGGTCGGCCGCGCGCCTGGCTGGCGCAGCGCGGCGGCGCGCGGGCTGGTGTTCGGCCTGTTCCACCATATGGCCGGGCTGTACTGGGTCACCAACGCCATATTGGTGATGGCAGCCGAATTCTGGTGGGCGGTGCCCATCGCGGTGCCCCTGCTGGCTCTGGTGATGGCCATCTTTATCGCCCTGGCCTGCGGCGCGGCGCGGGCGGCGCGCGCGGGCTGGCCTAGGCTCGCGATATTGGCCGGGGCGTGGGTGCTGGGCGATGTCGCCCGGCAATTTTTCCTCAGCGGCTTTCCGTGGAATCTGCTCGGCAGCGTGTGGGAAATGCCGGGCATGTTGGGGCTGGTGTTCATCCAGCCGGCCGCCTGGGTCGGCGCGCATGGGCTGACGCTGCTCACCCTGCTCTGGGCGGGCAGTTTTGCCCTTGGCCGCACCGGCAGGGTTGCGGGGCTGGCGGGCCTGTGCCTCTGGGCCGGTTTCGGCGTGGCTCGGCTGCAGACAGTGGTGCCTGCCACCGGGCTGACCGCGATTATTGCCCAGGGCAATATTTCTGAAGCCGATCACCGCGACCACGGCCAGGATCGGGCCTGGGCTGACCAGGTTTTTGAGAAATATCTCGCTTTAACGCGCCAGGGCGTACGCCAAGCTCTAAGCCGGGAGGGGCCGGGCGGCTTGCTGGTGGTGTGGCCGGAGACCGCGAGCCCCTATGCCCTGGCCCAGGATGCCGGCGCCAGGCAGGCGATTGCCGAGGCAGCTTCACCGGCGCTGATGACCTTGGCCGGAACCGAGCGATTCGAATCGGCTTCCATCGCCCATAACAGCCTGGTCGCCGTGGCCCCCGATGGCAGCATGGCCGGGCTGTATGACAAGGCCCATCTGGTGCCGTTCGGCGAGTATTTCCCCAGCTACGCGCATTTCCTGCTCGGCGAGCAGGGTTTTGTGCCCGGGCCGGGCATACATACGCTGCATCTGCCCGGCATCGGCCCGATCGGCCCGCTGATCTGCTACGAGGCGATTTTTCCGGCCCAGGTGGTGGACGAGGCCGATCGGCCCGATCTGCTGGTGAACATCACCAACGATGCCTGGTTTGGCGACTCGGCCGGGCCGCGCCAACATCTGGCTGCCGCGCGGCTGCGCACGGTGGAGGAAGGTCTGCCGATGCTGCGCGCCGCCAATACCGGCATTTCCGCGGTGATCGACCCGCTTGGGCGGGTGACTGCGGCACTCGGACTGGACCGTAGCGGGGTTCTGCTGGCCGCCGTTCCTGGCCGGCTGCGGGCGCCTCTGGCGGCGCGGCTTGGCCTTGCCGGTCCGGTAATACTTTCCCTGCTTTGCTGTGCCTTGGGCTGCTTTGGACCCGTGCGCAGCGGCCGCACGCAGCCGCAGCGGGTAAGTGCAAAAAAATGGAATAATGTTCCGAAAAGCGAAAACTTTATTGACAATTTGTAGTTGTATGAATAGATGCCCGCGCAGCCAGATAGTCTGGTCAGGGTAGTTGAGAGAGCTGTCTGGATGTCCCGTAACGCAGCCGCCTTTGAGAGTTCAGCCAGCGAGGCCGGCGAGAATCGCCCCAGCCCGATCGATGTTCATGTCGGATCGCGCATCCGGCTGCGCCGGACGCTGATGGGCATGTCGCAGGAGAGGCTGGGTGAGGCGCTCGGCCTGACCTTCCAGCAAGTGCAGAAATATGAGCGTGGGGTGAACCGCGTTGGCGCCTCGCGGCTCTATGATCTGTCGCGCGTGCTGGACGTGCCGATCAGCTTTTTCTTCGACGACATGCCCGATACGACCGGCGCCGGGCTTGGCACCAGCAACATCGCCGGCTTTGCCGAACGGGCTGAATTTGGCGGCCTGGCTGATGATCCGCTGGCCAAGCGGGAGACGCTGGAACTGGTGCGCGCCTATTATCGCATCACCGATCCCGCCGTGCGCAAGCGCGTGTTCGAGCTGATCAAATCCATGGGCCCAGGCGACGGCGCCGTTTAGACGGCGATCATGACCCATCTGTGAGGCCAGCCGGCGCGGGTTTTCCCGCGCCGCCGCGCCTGCGCGCCCTGTGCCACCCGGGTGCCCCCGCTTGCGGAGTCGCGCGGGCATTTTCCGAACCTCGATGCGCGGGCCGGTAAGGGGCGAACCAGCTCGTGGAATACACCTGAGCTTCCACCAACCCAGGGTTTCAGCCTGCCGATTCGGCGCTTGCCGGTTGTGCCGGCGGGCGCCGATTCGGCATGGCTTGATGCTTTGGTGCCCGGTATGAGGCAACCAGTTGAACCGGACAGGCAATTAACTGGGCTGGGCCCTCAACTGCGGGTTGTCAAATACCGGGTGTCTCACCCGGTGCAGGGCAGCGGACAGGGCTTCCGCGAGATCGCGTTTCTCCGGCTCGCCGAGGGTTTTTGCCACCTCGACATGCGCGCCGCGCGCCGAAAGATATAGCCCTGGCACCCGGCCCGGCCGTTCCAGCAGATTTACCTTCAGCCAGCCTGGCGGCAGCACGCGCTCGCTGGCGTGGCCGCGCGCATCCCTGCTGAGAATGCGCAGTTCGCCGGCCGAGAGCAGCAGCAGCTCGCTTTGCCGGGCGGATTTCGCGTGGGCGCGCAGCAGCACCATGGCGAGCAGGATTTCGCCGCCATTGAACCCGGCAATGGGCCAGGCTCCGAGGCTCCAGAACAGGGTGGTGCTGCACAGGCTGACCGTGCAGACGAAGGCGATCACCAGACGCAGGCCGCGCGGCGACAGGCTGCGATGCGGCGTTACCTCGGCCCGGAAGATGATCGGTTCAGCCTGCTCCATCACGCCTCCTCATCGCTTCGTCTCATGACGTCATTCGCGTCTTTGGTTAAAACCCCACGCAGGCCAGATGCGGCTTTCGTGTTCGCACGGTGGCGGCCGGAAATGCCAGCAATTCCGCCACCGGCCTGATTGGCCGCCTGACAAGTTCACCGCTGCAATTCGGGCAGGCACCGGCAAAATGGGTTTGCGCGCATGGGGCGCAGAAGGTGCATTCGAAGCTGCAGATCATCGCTTCCTGGGAAGCAGGTGGCAAATCGCGGTCACAGCATTCGCAATTCGGCCTGATTTCCAACATGGCACCCCCGGTTTATAGATGTGCCCAGCCTGACGCCCGCTCGTTGCGGATGCAAGCCGGTCGGGCCACTCCAGTCAGGCCGATGACGTTTTAAAGTACAGCCGCAACCATGACCGAACCGCGCCCCGCCACACGCATGCCGAAAGCCGATCTGCGGGGGTTTCTGGAAGCCATCGCCCGCGAGCGGCCGAATGCCGAGACCGAGCTGGCGTTTACCGATGCCTATACGCTGCTGGTGGCCGTGGTGCTCTCGGCCCAGGCGACCGATGTTTCGGTGAACAAGGCGACAGCCACCTTGTTCAAGGCGGCGCCCGATCCGGACTCCATGGTCGCGCTGGGGGTGGAGGGAGTCGGGCGGCATATCCGGTCGATCGGGCTATGGCAGGGCAAGGCACGCAATGTGGTTGCCTTGTCGCGGATCCTGATCAGCGACCATGGCGGCCAGGTGCCGCATGACCGTGCGGCCCTGGAAGCCCTGCCTGGGGTGGGGCGCAAGACCGCGAATGTGGTGCTGAACGTGGCCTTTGGCGAGGCGACCATGGCGGTGGACACGCATATCTTCCGGCTGGGCAACCGCACCGGCCTGGCCCCTGGCAAGACGCCGCGCGAGGTGGAGGACGGGTTGCTCAAGCGCATCCCCAAGGAGCTGCTGCGGCCGGCGCATCATTGGCTGATCCTGCACGGCCGCTACGTGTGCAAGGCACGCAAACCGGAATGCTGGCGCTGCGTGGCCGCGCCATGGTGCCATTACAAGCTGAAGGATTTGACCGGTGGCTCCCAGTGACGGCTGGCCAGAGCGGCTTCAGCCTGATTGGAAACGGCCCAGTGCCCGCCAGGCCGCTCTGGTGCCATATCCGTAACGGCCTCGCCGAGCGATTTTAGACGATCTGATCGAATTCCGGCTGCACATGGCGTTGCAGCGTCGCTGGCAGCATTTTCAGCGCTTCCACCAGAAGCTCGGTGCTCGGCGCCGCGCCCAAGGCCACACGCACGGCGTTTGGCGCTTCGCCCTGCACGGTGAAGGCGCCGCACGGCACCACCGCCAGCCCGCGATTGCGGGTATAGGTGCTGAATTCGGCGCTGGTCCAATGCGGCGGCAAGGCGATCCATGCATGCAGCCCTTCCGGGTGGCAGGCAGCGGTATCGCCCAGCAACGCGCGCACCGCGGCCTGCCGGAGGCTGGCCTGGGCGCGGATATCGTCCATCACCGCGCGGGCCTGGCCCGACTTGATCCAGAGTGTCACCAGCGCGCTCAACAGCCCCGACGGCATCAGCGATGTTGCCCGCAGGGCGGCGGTGATGCGGCGTGCCTGGGCCTGCCCGGGCACCACCAGATAGGCAATCCGCAATGACGGCGAGATGGTCTTTGCCGTGGTGACCAGCGTATACACGAGCTCCGGCGCGTGATTGCCCAGAGCCGGCAGCCTGTCGGCCGGAAACAGCCCATAGGTATCGTCTTCCAGGACTGGCACCGCATGGCTGCGCGCCACCGCCGCGATGTCGCGCCGGCGCTGATCGCCCATGGTTGCCGTGGTCGGGTTCTGGATCGTCGGGTTGCAGTAGATCAGCTTTGGCCGCAGCTCCGCGCAGGCGCGGTCTAGCGCATCGGGCAGCATGCCCTCTTCGTCCATCTCCACGCCAACCAAAGAGAGGCCAAGCTGGGTGGCCAGCGCGCGGATGCCAGGATAGGCAATGCGCTCGGCCAGCACGGTATCGCCCGGCACCGCCAGGGTGCTCAGCACCGCCATCATTGCCGCCTGTGCCCCGGCGCAGACCAGCACATGCTGCGGATCGATCTTCTCCAGGGTCGGCCGAATCCAGGCGGCCCCAGCCGCCCGCTCCTCCGCCGAGCCGGCGCCCCAGCGATAGGAGAGCAGATCGGCCGGGTTCTGCGCCCGGAACAGTTTGACCACACTCTCCTGGATCATTCGCCGCAGCGACGGGTCGGCCGGCTGCGGCGGCATGTTCATTGTCATGTCGACCAGCTTGTCGCGTTCCGGATCGCCGGACCCGAGCGGCAATGCGCGGACGAAGGTACCGCGGCCAACCACCGCCTCCAGCAGCCCATGACGCTGGGCTTCCGCATAGCCGCGGGTGACGGTGGTGAGATCCACGCCCAGCGCGCGGGCCATGGCGCGATGGGTGGGCAGGCGGTCGCCAGGCTGCAAGGCGCCGCTGCGGATGGCCGCATCGATCGCGTGGTAGATGGAGCGATAGACGGCGTCGGTCGGGTCGAGCTTGGGGAGCCAGGGGATCATCAAATGGACTTCGCTAGGATGGCGCATATTGCAAGGCAGGCGGAGGGGCGCCAAGCGCCTAACCGATCTTCCGCCTGAGAAATGGGCAGGCGCGTGTTGGACAGAGGACGCGGAAAGTCTTGACCCGGAAAGCGTACACCCGCGCGTTGGTTACGTGTTGAGATTACCCCCTGCACCATTGTGGCTTGCTGCGTTAGCATGGCGAGGGTCTTGGAGTGTCTGGATGCGCGTTTCCCTGCCGATCCTGTTAGGCTGCGCCGGACTGGCCGCCTGTGCCGCCTCGCCCTGGGCGCAGGAGGACGCGGCGCGGCGGCCGGAAGCGCTGCTGGACGCCTATCTGATTGCCCATGGCATGGCCGCCAGCTACGCCCAGAGCGCCGAGGCAAAACCCGCTGTGGTGCAGCAATTGCGCAATTTGGACATGAAGGCGGCGCAGTCGATCCGCGACCTCACCCAGGCCAGCACCGCCAACGTGGCCGCCACCGCCGAAGCGGTGGCGGCGCTGACCGATTACGCAGCGCATCAGGCGCAGGCGCCGCAATGAAGCAGCCTAGGTCGGGATCAGAGACGGCCGCATTGCCTTGACCGGACTTTCCGTGCGTGGGCTCACCGTGCAGCGCGGCGGCCGCATGGTGCTGGAGGATGTGTCGTTCTCTGCCCCTGAAGGCGCCATTACCGCGGTGCTCGGCGGTGCCGGTGCCGGGAAAACGTCATTGCTGGCGGCTATTGCCGGGCTGCTGCCGCCCGAGCGCGGGGCGGTGTTGCGCGACGATACCGATGTGACCCGGCTTTCCGCCCGGCGGCGGGGCGTGGCTTTGCTGCCGCCTGGCTTCGCCCTGCCGGAGTCACGGCCTGTGCACGCGGCGTTGCGCCGCCTTGCCGGGCGCCGCGCGGCGCCGGCCATCGACACGCTGCTGTCGGAGCTTGGCCTGACCCTGGCGCCGCGCCAGACGGCGGGGCTGCTCTCCCACGGCGCGGGGTTCCTGGCGCTGGCCGCCGCGCGCCTGCTGCCGCCTGGCGATGTGCTGCTGCTGGATGAAGCCGGCACCGGGCTGGATGAGGAGTCTCGCGCCCGCGTTTCAGCCGCCATGCGGCAGGCAGCGGACGCTGGCCGCACGGTGGTGATGGCCACGCGTTCGCCCTCGGTGGCGCTGTCGGCCGACCATCTGATCCTGCTGGGCTCCGGCCGGGTGATGCAGGCTGGCCGGCCGGCCAGCCTCTATGCCGAGCCGCGGAGCGGGGAGGCCGCGCTGCTGACCGGGGCGGCCAATTTCTTTGCCGGCAAGATACGCGAAGTGCGGCCTGGCGGCTTCGTCTGGGCCGGCGGCGGTGGGCGCTATGTGCAGGTGGCGGAGGCGGATATGCCGCGGCCTGTGCTGGGCGGCGAGGTGACGCTGTGTTTGCGGCCGGAGCGCATCGCCTTGCTGGCGGCGGCCGAAAGCGCCGAGAACCTGGTAGAGGCGGAGATCACCGATCTGCGCTCGGCCGGCGCCTTGTTGCATGTGCGCGTGCGATCTGCCCTGGGCGACCTGCTGGTGGCGGTGCCAAGCTGGCGCCCCGCCGCCTATCCGGCGACCGGGCAAAGGGTGCGGCTGGGGTGGGCTGCGGATGCGGCGTGGATGCTGCCGTAGGTTTTGGATTGTGGATGATTGTCCTCTCCTGCGAGATGGGTTTGTATACGCCATTGTATGCACCACTCGCTTGAGCCGATAACACTCTGAATTGGCCAGCGGTTGACAAGCCGAAATTTGGAAGTACAATGAGGCAACGTCTAGTCCAATAATATTTTATCCTTAGGATAAAATATTATTGGACTAGATAAAAGTTCTCGTTAAAATGGCAGCACAACTCCAGAATTACGGCCTTCCGATCGGTGTTCACCGCACGAAGCTGGCGGATGCCGTGCTCAAGTTGCTTGAGGACCAAAGACTTGCAGTCGTGCCGCTTTACTCATTGTTTTTGGCAATGCGGCGTCTCTATGCACCGGAAAATCGACAGAAGCTTTATCTACGTTCGAAAATTCCGACGCAGGACGACCTTGAAAAGCTTCGAGGAAACCTTTCGTCGACGGGGGCCATCGAAATTGATCCCGACTATGGCAGGAGCCTCTACAGGGTGCCGTCTGTCGGCGAAAGCAGTGCCGATGAAGTTTGCGCCCTCGCCAATCCTTTTGGTTATATATCGCACCTATCCGCAATGCAGCGCTGGGGGCTGACGGACCGGAGGCCCGAGGCACTGCACTTGACCATGCCGCCTGCCAATGCGGCGCAGCCTCTCCTCACGCAACGCATGGCGGCAGATTACGGCACCCCGTTTGCCGATCTTCCTCAGGAGGAGGCAATCAAGCTGCACTTTTTGCGGCATCCCAAGAGTGTACGTGGCCGGAAGATCACCGTTCACGAATCCAGACATATGGGTCGATGGTTACCAGTGCGGGAATCACACGCACGTCTCGCAACAGTGGGGCAAACCTTCGCAGACACAGTCGACCGCCCACAAAATTGCGGAGGCATGGCCTACATCATCGATGTATGGCGGAGTCATGCCGGCATTTACCGGGAGGAGATCATCAGCACAATCGATGAACTGGCCTCGCCCATTGCTAAAGTTCGGGCCGGATACCTGCTGGACGATATGCTGGGAATAGGGGATGATCAGCGCATACAAGGCTGGATAAGATTCGCTCAGCGCGGCAGTTCGCGCGTGCTCGATCCCAGCAAGAATTTCGCACAAACTTATTCGGAGAAGTGGATGCTATCGATAAATGTCTGAGTCGGGCCCGATCAGCGAGGCAGAAAGAATCGTCGATATAAGACCCTGGATCGACCGTGCGCGGCGCGATCCCGTCGCCTATGTCGAACGGCAAGCGACCGAAATCGTGCTCACCGCCATCGGCGGGATGCAAGGCTATGGCAGCCGATTTTTCCTTAAGGGCGGCGTCCTAATGTCCGTCGTCTATGAAAGCCCCCGAGCCACAGCCGTTATGGATTTTACGACCAATCTGAAAGCCTCGCCCGACCTTCCCGCCAAGCTCCGAGAGGAGCTTGGCCTGGCACTTCCGCGGGCGGCAGCGCGCCTTGGCTATCCAGACTTAGTGCTGCGTGTGCAGACCGTCAAAGAGCGGCCACGCGCCTTTGGCAGCGCCGTCATGTCGTTTCCGGCCCTCGATATTAAGGTGGCATATGCACGGCGCGGCCATGGGGAACACAGACTTGCAGCCGGTCAAGCACCCCAGGTCATCGATGTCGAGGTCACTTTTAACGAGCCCATCCACCACACCGAGGTCATTCGGCTAGGCGTAGCTGGTCCGTCTTTTTCTGCTTACGCCGTCACGGATCTCATTGCCGAAAAGCTGCGAGCGCTTCTTCAACAAGTGACGCGTAATCCGCACCGCCGGCAAAATGTCTATCGCCGGCAGGATGTCTATGACATTGCGCATCTGGTGACGCGCTTTCCATCGGACGACGTCGAGCGGCTCGCGATCCTGGAATCCTTCCGTGACAAGTGCCACGCACGCGGCATTGAGCCAACCATCGACTCCCTAAGCGATCCGCGAATTGCGGAACGCGCAGCAGCTGAGTGGGACTCACTCCGCCAGGAAATTGGTGAGCTGCCCGATTTCGGCGCGTGCTTCGCGAAAGCAGAAAGGCTTTATCGAAACTTGCCTTGGACCGACGCCTAGAGCGGGATGCGATCTGATCGAATCGTTGTCGAGTGTCGCATCCCGCTCTAGTTCTTTGTTTTGGCGAGCATGTTCATCCGGCAGCTGAGCGCATAGTGCCGGATCATGCTCTAATACGATTTGGCTGCGTAGATCACCTGGCTTTCCATTACACGCTGCACATAGTTGCGGGTTTCGGTAAAGGGGATCGATTCGATCCAGTCGATCATTACGTTGGGATCCGGGGCCGGCGCGGCGTCGCCGTTGGTGGCGATCCAATCATGCACGCGATGCGGGCCGGCATTATAGGCGGCGACGGCATAGGGGATTGAGCCGCCAAACTGGGCGAGCAGGCTGGCCAGATAGGCGGTGCCGAGGCGCATATTGACCGCCGGGTCGGAGAGCGGTTCGGCCGGCTGGTTGATGCTGTGCGCCACTTGCTGGGCAGTGACTTTCATCATCTGCATCAGCCCATGTGCGCCGGCGGCGCTGACGATGCGCGGATCGAAACTGCTCTCCTGGCGGATCACCCCGAGCACCAGCGCCGGCGGCACCGGCCCGGGCGGCGGCTGCACCGGTGCGGGCCAGCCGCTCTGTGCCAGCACCATGCCATCGCGGCCGGCCAGCCGCGCGGTTTGCACCGCCACATCCGGCAGGCCCTCGCGCAAGGCCGTTTCCGCCACCAATGGACGGTAGGCAGGGTCTTGCGCCAGGCGGAGCAGGAAATCCGCCGCACGTCGCGGATCCTGCCAATCGATCAGGATGGCGGCGGCGCGGGCCAGTTCGGTCTGGGCAAACCTCGCTTCCTGGCCAGGCGCCGGAGCGGGGTCGCGCAGCGCCGCGATCCTGGCGTTGAGCGCCGTTTCGGTTTCACCGGCCGCGCGGGCGGCCAACTGGCCGTAATAGGTGAACGGCCAAGCGGCGGCGCGCAAAAACCCGGCTTTGGCGGTGGCCGGGTCGGCGGATGCGCGGGCCAGCCAGTACTGCGCGCGTGCCTGGGTGATGGCGGAGCGGGCGCCCTCGGCCAGGGCGGCGAAATGGCCGCGCGCCAGGCCTGGGTTCTGCAACGCCCGCAAGGCGATCCAGCCGGCCAAAAACTCTGCCTCTACCGCCTGGTCGGGCGCAAGGGTCGTGTCGTTGACGAGCATGTAGGCGTTTTGCGGGTCATGGGCGACGAGCAGGCGGCGGGCGAGCATGTCGCGTTCCACCCAGAACGCTCCACGCCGGTCTTGCGGGGTGGCCGCTTCGGCCTTCGGCATGGCGGCCTGCCACAAGGCCAGGGCGGCCTGGTCGGCATGGGTGCGGCGCAGGAAGCGCGCTTCGGCCAGAAGCAAAGCCGGGTCGTCGCGCAAAATCTGCGGCACCGCGGCCAGGAACGAGAGCGCGGCCGGGTCTTCGCGCCGGAACGCCAGGCGGGCTACCGCAAGCCGCGCGGCATCCGGATCGAGCCGCGCGAGCTGGCGGTCTGCCGCCCGCGGGTCGGTTGCCTCCAGATGATCGAAGCGGCGGCGCTGATCGGCCTGGGTCGGCAGGCTGCTCCAGCGGGCGAGGAACGCGGCCTCCTCCGAAGGTTCGGCCAGGCCGCCGATCCAGGCGGCACGGGCGAGGGCGTCAGCCCGGCTCTGCTCGCCTGCCAGCGCCAAAGCTTCAGCGCAATGCAGCAGGGCGACGGCTTGCGGCGGATGGGCGCGGCAGAGGGAGGCGGTGCGTTTCTCGTCCGGCTCGTCGGCCAGGGCTTCGGCATAGCGCCGATCGAGCACGTCCTGGTCCGGCCAGCCGGGGTTTTCGGTGACAAAGCTCAGAATTTCGGATGCGGTCGCCTGACCCGGCGTCAGCATGCGGATGAACGCGACCAGCTTTTCCCCAAGCGGGCTGCCCGCATCCGCTGTTGCCGTGGCCCAATCCTGCTGCCGCATCGCTTGCAGCACGGGCGGAACGTCCTGCGCCATGGCCGGCGTGACAAGGCAAGCGCATAAGAGAAGGTAACGAAGCATCTGCCCTTAGCCTTTGTTTTGACGGGCAGCTTTATCGGCGTGCCGACGCATTTATTGCCGATGCTGCCCTAACAGTTTTTCGGGCCTTACGCAGCTGTTGGACGCAGCTGTTGGAAAACCGGCGATCAGATGTCGGTCCGCATCGGGTTGATCATCGGCAAACCGGCGAAATCGCGCTCATTATCGGTGACGGTGAGGCAGCGATTTGCTTCCGCGACGGCAGCGATGATCATGTCCAGAGCGTTCCGCGGCCGGCCCATATCCGACCCTTCAGCCATCAGGCGCCCCCAGATCAACGCCGCTTCCGCATCAAAGGGCAGGATGCGCCCCTCGAACAGGCGTTGCGGCCCGTCCGGGCCGGTGAACCAGGTTTCCAGCGCGCGGCGCCGATGTCCCGCGGGAAGGCGCAGCACCCCTCGCCGGATTTCGGCGATGCTCAACGCCGAGATGAACAGATCGTCGTCGCGCTGGGCGGCCATCCACGCCAGCAGCGGCGGCGATGCGAGCGGCTTGGTGACGTTGCTGACGATATTCGTATCAAGGACATAGCGTGTCACAGATCGACATTGCGACCATAATTGACGTCCCTCGTCAGATCGAGCTCGGCGCCCACCAGAGGAGAGCGGCGGAGGGCGGCGAGGATTCCACCTGTCCTTGGCGGCTCACCCGCGATTATTTGCGCGACGGCGGCACGCAGCCCGGCGGACTCCGCGCCCTCTTCGGCAAGGCGACGTGCCAGCGTTCGAATCAGATCGCGATCTCTATCGAGGCCCAGCACATCGAACCGCGCCAAACCACGCGCCCGCAGGCGGCTACGATAGGTTTTCAAGGCAGTTTTTTGGGCTAGCGTGGTCATAGGCTGCCTCCTCTATCGCCTGATATATAGCCAGCAATAACGGGCTCGGCAAGGCTGCCCATGCCTGGATGGCCTTGCAGGTGCTCCCGCTGCTTCCTAGGTTGCGCGATCCTGGTGTCTGCGGAGTTTTTTCATGTTCAAGGGGTCCATCGTCGCCCTGATTACCCCGATGCGCGAGGATGGCAGCCTGGATGAGGCCGGCTATGGCCGGTTCGTGGAATGGCAGATCGCGCAGGGCACCCAGGGCGTGGTGCCGGTGGGCACCACCGGCGAAAGCCCCACGCTGAGCCATGCCGAGCATCAGCGCGCCATCGAGATTGCGGTGGAAGCTGCCGCCGGGCGGGTGCCGGTGATCGCCGGCACCGGATCGAACAGCACCTCCGAAGCCGTCTCATTGGCGCAGCACGCCAGGAAGCGTGGCGCGAATGCGGTGATGGCGGTGACGCCGTATTACAACAAGCCCAGCCAGGAAGGGCTTTATCTGCACTACATGGCCATTGCCGATGCTGCCGATTTGCCGCTGATCATCTACAATATCCCGTCGCGCAGCGTGGTGGACATGTCGGTGGAGACGATGGCGCGGCTGGCCAAGCATCCAAATATTGTCGGCGTGAAGGATGCCACCGCCAATCTGGCGCGGCCGCTGCACACACGGCGGGCCTGCGGCGCCGATTTTGCGCAACTTTCCGGCGAGGACCATACGGTGCTGCCATTCCTGGCCGCCGGCGGCCATGGCTGCATTTCCGTTACCGCCAATGTGGCGCCGCGACGCTGCGCCGATCTGCACCAGGCCTGGAATGAAGGAAGGGTGGCGGACGCGATCGCCATCCAGGACGGGCTGCTGGGTTTGCACGACGCGATGTTCTGCGAGTCCAATCCGGTGCCGGTGAAATACGCCGCCAGCCTGCTGGGCCTGACGCACCACCATTGCCGGCTGCCGCTGGCGCCCCTGTCGCAGCCGGCGCGCGACCGCGTGCGGGCCGCGATGGCCGCAGCCGGCCTGTTGAACTGAAAGATTTTTATCAGCGTGGCTGAGAAGAAAACAAAATCCGGGCTGATCAGCCACGGCATGGCGGCGCAGAACCGCAAGGCGCGGTTCGACTACACCATCAAGGAGACGGTGGAAGCCGGGCTGGTGCTGATCGGGCCGGAAGTGAAATCGCTGCGCCATGGCCGCGCCACCATCACCGAGGCCTGGGCCGGCGAGCGGGATGGCGAGTTGTTCCTGTTCGGCTGCTACATCCCGGAATACCAGGCGGGCGTGCTCTCCCGCTTCGAGCCGCGGGCGCCGCGCAAATTGCTGCTGCACAAGAAGCAGATGGGCAATCTGATCGCGCAGACCACGCGCAACGGCTTCACCCTGGTGCCGCTGGATATTCATTTCAATGAGAAGGGCGTTGCCAAGGTTACGATCGGCGTCGGCCAGGGCCGCAACAAGGCCGACAAGCGCCACGCCATCGCCGACCGCGACTGGAAGCGGGATAAAGCCCGACTGATGCGCGGCGAAAAGGGGTCCTGAGCGCCGTTGAAAACCCTAATGGCTTGCGCCAAAATTATCGTTCTGTTTCACGGTGTTAACCAAGCCCTCAGCCTCTGTTTTCGCGGGCAGCTTTAGCGGAGTGCAGACGCACTTAGGGCCCGTTCGAGATTAACCGAATCGGGTTACGGGGTCGAACGGGCGCCTCGCGCTTTTGTTTGAAGAGGCATCTTTGTCGGCGTGCCGACGCACTTATTTGCCGACGATGCCTTATGTCCGCTGCTGCCCTACCTATCCCGGCCGTCTGACGCCGCAGATCAGCGGTAGGGCGCGATCGTGTCGAGCGCTGCTCTAAGCCGGTGGCGGTCCTGCCCCGCGCCGTGCTCGACCTTCCACGCCGCTACGCTGAACGTGACGCCAAAGCGATCGACAAGCTCCTGCAATACAGCCTGCAAGCGCGTTGCGTCGAACGGCAACCCTGCCAGCTGCCAGCAGTCGGACGCAGCCGACGTCGGCAGCAGGAACTCGCCTGCAAAAGCAC
>Ga0116227_10010010_pt1 | contig 16846 bp, 9 predicted proteins | sample S1TSphgellanicum_FD_89693 | JGI IMG/M metagenome (GOLD analysis project Ga0116227, IMG submission 89693) | Host-associated microbial communities from peat moss isolated from Minnesota, USA - S1T2_Fb - Sphagnum magellanicum MG | ecosystem: Host-associated > Plants > Peat moss > Unclassified...
ATGTACCGTACCTGAATGCGGGGCCCTTGGTGGGGCGGGCCCGAAAAAAAAGTGTGCTCGGGGGGGTGGTTGGAGCTTGCGGGGGGGGGGGGGTAAGCAGGGTGCTACAGCAGCGGCAGTTTCCCCCCCGCCGAGCTGCTGCACATTCTTCCGAGGCTTGCTTCCATAGTGAAACGGAGACGAGGGGGGTAAAAAAAATTCACACACACACACACACACACACACACACACACACAAACAGAGCTCCACAACAACTAAAGGAGGAAGGAAGCTCCCTAAAAACAACAACAAAGAAAGCTCGAAAAGAAAGCTCGGAAACTCGGAAAAGCTCGTAACTATTTACAACAACAAAGACTGCAAATCCGTAGCGTTCTTATTCCGGATGGAATACACAGCAAAAACCCACAAAAGCAGCGTTACTTCAACAACAACAAAAAAAACACAACAATTCCCGAAAACTCTGAGAGCGAGAGAGAAACGGTGAGAAAGAACCGAACCCAACTGTCGTGCCCACCACCAGTATTGAGTGCCGCCCAGTTTCCTGCTGCCTATTGCAGAAGAAGGAAGAAGATAGCAAGTACGTACTGCACAGTCCTCGACGCTCGTCGTCCTGCATGCATGCATGCAGGACTCGCGTGCTGCCAAGAAGCTCTTTTACTAAGCGCACCCCAAATCTAAAGTGCAAAAGATCCTTTGGTTAATTTATGAACGAAAAAAAAGAAAAAAGTACGTACTAGTACGTCCTTCGCGTACGCAGGACGACTACTACTAGAGTCTACTAGGTACTGCGGAGTTGCAAAGATTTTCTCGTTGACCCTATCACCAGTAATGAATTCTCTCTCTGGACCACAACTGCTACTAATGGATGGATGGATGGATGGATGTCCGTCCGTCCGTCCGTCCGTCCTTTCCGTATTTCTGACTACAACAACCCCTCCGCCCCCTCTCTCATTCTCTTCTGCCGTTGTTGCTATTGTTGCCGTCTTTCACAACAGCTGCTTTACGTGCTTCCGAGCTTCGCCATTTTTTTCAGCCTCCTCTCTCTGTCTGTCTGTCTGTCTGTCTGTCCCCCCATCTCTCTCTCTGCTTGGCTTTTTCTTTTTTGCGAGGAAAATAATTTTTGTGAGCAAATCGGCAATCGTAGTAGTACTAAGTACTACTCCTTCCGTAAACTTCTTCGCAGTCGTCTTTCTTCTGTTTTTTCTTCTTCTTCTTCTTCTTCGTAAGGATTTTCTCGAGAAGAAACAAAACTTGTTTTTTTTTCCTTTCTTCAATAGCAGTAGTGTCGTCATTGTGCAGTATCCATTTTTTCTTTTTTGAGAATCTCTGCAATCTCCTCATATACCTTTGCGAGCTTTTCTTCTTCTTCGTCACAACTCTCTCTCTCTCCCTCTCTCGCTCTCTCTTTGACTGTGTCTCTGTGTGTGTGTCTCTCTTCTGGCGCTTATTTATGGCGTGGAAGAAGCAAGTTCGGGTTTGAATAATGCTCACAGGTTTAAGTTGGAGTTGCTTGTTTCTTCTTCTTTTCTTTCTGTCTTTCTTCACCAGGAGTTGAGCAAAGCTTACTCACAGCGTCTCTCTGGTCTTCGTCATCACTCAGTTTCTTTCTTAGAGCCCGCTGGCTGCTGGTTCTTCTTCTTGGAGGCTTCAGAAAGAAAGCTGGTCACCATGATCTTCGTTGTTCTTCTGGCCTCCTGCAACTCTTTCAAGCCTCCTTGCTGCCGTGATGGTGTAGTGCTGTTTCTTTCCCCTCCTGTTGGTAAGTTGTCGTTATTGTTTTTGAGGCAGATGTCGTCCTCCTCCTAGCCTCCCTTGCTGTTCTCACACAAAAACCAGCCAGCAAACCGCAGCCTTAGTCTTCCGTCCGCGAGCCCTTCCTTTGCAGTGAATACTACTACTATGCTTTTCTCTTGAGTTTTGTCAGTCTGGAAAATCTAGTCTCTGCCATTTTCCTAATGCACTGCATCCCCCAAAAGCAAGCAGATTGTTTCCGTCAGCAACGCAGAGAGCTTCTACGCGAATTCTTTCTTTAGGAAATTCTGTTCCGTGTCACACTCGCCCTTCTGCTCGTCGTTGTTGTTTCCAAACTATGGTTTGCAGCAGCGGCAGAGCTTTTCTCGTCGTCTGGTAGCGAGCGAAATGGCAGTAGGAGTGATATCTTTCCTGTGTGCTGCTGCGTCAGGGAAGAAAGTGTTGTTTCCAGCTGCCCTGTTGCTGTTATTGTTGTTATCAGGAGCAGCGGTTGCTGTTCCAGTCTCAGAGTTCTCATCACCAGTAAAAGTTCCAGTCTTCTCCTCCCTTCTCCTTTCTCTTTTTCTTTCTCTCTCTACTGTGGCTTCCTGGTATTCTCAGCAGGATGGTAAAGGCCAGCCTCTGGAAGCAGAACCAAGCTCACAACCCTCATCAGCCCAGCAGCACCCATCCCCAAGCATCAACCTCAGAACTCGGTTTGTTCCGTATCCTGCTAAACCTCATGACCTTCTTCTTGTCATTTTCTTCCCTTGTTTTCAGGTGTTTGCAACTGGATCAAGGTGCTAGTTTTGAAAACATAGAGTTGAACTATGTGCATTGATTCTTTGTTGGACTTGTGGAGCATGATAGTACAGCAGGGAAGAAGCATTGTGGCACTGTAACAACAAGCTTGTGATGTCAATTCTAGCACGGTCACTGTTGCTGCTTCTTCTTGCAATGCCTAGCTTGGTGTGGGGAGCAGAGGAAGCAGAGCATCTGCATTTGAGGAATCCTATAGTACACTCAGTTGATGATCATTCCTTTCATAACAACCCTTTCACAGGTAAACTCTCTCTCTCTCTCTCTCTCCATCTTGTTGCCTTTTGTTTCAAGAATTCAAGCATTCTCCATTTCATTGCTTTCTGTTCCAAGCATTCTCAAAGCATTCTTCATTCCATTGCCTTTTGTTTGCAAGTTAGATCCAAGCATGCTCCATTCCATTGCCTTTTGTTTGCGAGTCCGATTCACGCATTCTTCATTCCCTTGCCTTTTTGTTTTCAAGTCTGATTGAAATATTCTTCATTCCATTGCCTTTTGTTTTCAAGTCTGATTGAAGCATTCTTCATTCAATTTCTCTTTTGTTTTCAAGTTTCATTGAAGCATTCTTCATTCCATTGCCCTCATGTTTCAAGTCTCGTTCTGGCATTCTTCATTTCATTGGTATCGTGGAAGTCAGGGAGAAGTGCAACCTTTCAATGTAGCAAGTAATCCTGAACTTTTTGGCATTGTTCATTGAGGATTTCTTTGTCTGTCAGTAGTCCTGAAACTAGAGCTCATACTGATGAGGTCTCTTTTGGTTGATGGTGCTACTATACATAGAGGAAAAATTGTGTACATTGATTTCTCTTCCATTGTGCCATGAGATTTCATGAAAATTCTTGCTGTTCCAAATGTCAATGTAGGTGCAGGTCCAATGCAAGTGTCCATGCTTCAAAAACCAGGACTCAAGAAACAGAAAAAACTGTCACCATTAAATGGTGACATTGATGATAATGCAACAGGTAGCAGATTGAAGGACAGAGTCCCAATCGCAGGTGATTCAGATCTGTCTGGGTTCTCAGAAAATATTGATTCCCCAGAAACTGTGGAAAGTAAGTTTGCACCTGGATGCACATTGAATAGAGAAATGCTCAATTTCAACAACATGAGCACAGTATGTAGTGCTTCTCATAGATCACAGAGGCCAGAAACAAGTCTTGGAGAGTTTACTATTCCAATCTGGACAGAAGGTGCTGGGTTGTTTGATGACCAATGGCAACTGATAACCAAATCCCCACATACCATGTTTTTCAATGACCCAGTGGACGAGGCATTGATGGTCAAGGAGGTGCTTTTTGTGCCAAGGGCACATTTTAGGTTAAACAAAGAACCAGAGGATTGCAAGAAGGAAACATTTAGTTCCATTTTTAGTGTAGGGAGGTGTAGCCAGGGCCCTTCAAGTGCAAGCAATCAGATCTGTCGACTGTGGAATTTTGAATCCCATCAAAATCATGCCATTTTGGTTGATTTTAGTTTGCAGCAAGAAGTGGAAATTGATTTCAGAGGATGGGAGGACAGGCTGGACATTTCAGTCAACGTGCAAAGAAGCTGCCATGAGAACATGCTGCTTATACCTTTCAAGTTTCACACTTGCCAATTGAATTCAAGTCACCCATCAATGCTCAATGTGCTGAATCTCACAGGGGATCAGAAACATTGTTCTTATGTGCTTCTTTCTCCCAGTTTCGGTTCTGGATCATTGCAGGTAATTTTCCCTTCTGTCATACTGTTGCAGGGTTCTTGAATTTCCATAAGTTGCATTAATAATAGTTAGCTAGTCAGTCTTTAAGCAGTGATTTGGTTAATTGCAGTGTCTTTTTTTGTCTAATTTCTACTACCTCTTCACATATACATCTGATCTGTTCTAAATTTTTGTCCAGTTTTTCTTTCTAGGTTAACATCCTTGGTAAGAAGGTTTGTAGACTATCTCTGTAGGTCAGTGATGTTTCCAACTTCATGTATGTAGGCAAAGACTCTAGTAGGCAGTGGTGTATATCCTTGAATCTTTTCCTGTGAGCTTAAATACACTAATGTAAATGAATTCTCTTGGAATTTCTTGGATTTAGCAATATTACAAGATTAAAAAGGCTAGAATTATTCACATTTCTGACAAGCATTCTCAACAACAGGACATACGGGTATCAACATGAGTTGTATCACTCATGTGGATTCCAATATTTCAGATCTGAATTCTCCATACCTCATAATTGGCTCATTTCTCAATCCTATTCAGGTTGATTTACATTGTGAGTATGGAGATGTTCTCAGTACTTACAAAAATATTTTATTATTGAATGCAAGCCTGATCAATTCAGATGAATTATTCCTGAATGTGCAGGAGGAGGAGGAGGAGATTAATGGAACTTGTGAAGGTCAGAATACTGCACTCATCTTAGGATCTCTATTTTGGTCCAGCTCTAAGATGGAGGACAATAGAGGTGTGGTTGAATCAAATAGCACCTGGGATGTGCAATCAGGACATCTGTTCCACACCCAGGTTCTTTCAGCACCAACAGAAGCAAATGTCCCTTTTCCTTCTGTGAACTGTGTTGGGTCAAGTGGAGATCCAGTACAGAATCTGGCTGCAGCAGATGTTACAGAAGGAGCTCAATTAGGGCAGCAGGCAATCTTCAATGGCTTTCAAAGACGCACTGGAACCCAGGTGTACCTTTCAGCAGCAGATTTATGCAGGTCTCCCCAGCAGGTCTGTATCATGAGTGCTCAGGCAAATCAATCAAAAGAGCTTGATTTCCTCAATGTTTTGGCATTCACATTCCTGCTAGTTGTGGCAGTCTGTTTTTGGCTGCTTACATTTTCAACTAATCCAGTGCCACCAACCACCCAGGGCTGTAGTGGTGCATTACAGGGGCAGATTTTGTACCATATTGATCCATTTCTTGGGTTAGGCCTCATTAGGAATCAATATTGCAGCTCAATAGGCTTTGGAGCTCTTGCCACTATTGTGGATAGCCTTGCAGCTACTTTGGGATTAGCCCTTCATTCCAATAGTCAGAAACCTCAGCCTTCCCCACCCAAACTGCCTCACGTTAGAGTGAAGCTCTCTAAGTTGGCCTCTTCAGGCTCACTGCAAAGATTGAAGTCTGATCAAGAGAATACCAGGTCAATACCATTGAATGATAGCACACAAATAGGACACTCAGGGAAGCAGATTCATGGAGTTTCTGGGTTGGAAAACTATCTGGATTCTCCTGATGGAGGAGCACATGTGCCCTGTCAACATGTGGGAAACGCTTGGTCTGGTTCACTACTGCTGGGATCACCAAGGAAGGGAACTACTGTCAAGTTGCAAAAGCCACAGATTCTTAGCAATCATCCCATGCACCAGCAGCCTGCAAGCATGATGGACAAAGAGAAACGAAGATGGCGGAAAAAGAAAGCCAAAGTCACTACTGTGAACCATATTGCTTCCTCCAACCTTGGCAGCAGTGGAGGTTCATCTCCTCCCTCCTCACCTGCATCATCACCCAAGACACCTGCCAGTCTTTCCCCATCAGACAGTTCCCACTCTCCTTTTGAAGTTCAGTCTGGACAAGCACACTGTGGGGATCCAACATCACCCTTGGTGCAAAGAACAGTTGCAAACTGTAACAAACAACAGACTGAAAGACCTGATGCAGCAGCTGGATGGAGCACAAGTGATAAGGACACTGTCTGCAGCACTGGGAAATCTTCACCAGTGGCTAATAGTGAAGGAGATGACCACAAGTGTTCTAAGAGTAAACTCAGCGTAGTACTGCCACAGTGGGACAAAGAACCTCCAAGGCAACATGAGCTGGGTAGGCCAACTTTGTCAATCTCTGCGTCATTCCCAGCCTGTGGTTCTCAATGGCCAGGAATCAAACAAACTCTTATTGTTGATCCTGCTTCCAAGTGCTTGAATCTACTACCCATGTCAACAATTGCTCCATCATGTCGAGCTCCAGGTGCCAACATTGCCAAGCATTCTCTTGGGTTGCAGAGAGATATTGCCCCTTCCGAGAAAAGCAACATGAACAAGTTCACAATAACCAAGGGAGAAAGTGAGGATCCAAATGTATATGATATATGGGGTGACCATTTGGGGGAGGCTGGCCACTTCAGCAGACAACAACAGCACCAGAATGGTTTTGCACAGGTGTCAGAGAAAGCTTCAAGTTTGAGCAAGCTCCTTGTTTCCAGGAGCTCAAGCAGCTTTTTCTCAAATCCGATATTTGAAAGATCAGAAGCAAGTTCCTCTAGTGAAGTTGCCATCCTTGTTTCAGGTATCAAGCCACCTCCACCATTGTCATCTTCCTTCTCTGTGTACTCAGAGGCTTCTAGGTTAGGAACAACCATAGACAAGCAACCCATCCCTGCTCTTCCTTGGGTTGCAGAATCTTGTGGTTTGCAAACCAGGTTGGATAGAAGTGCAACCGCAAGTATAACCCATGATAGAAAACCATGTTTGACAACTGATTCGTTGAACCGCAATATTTCAAATCCATGGGTGCCAGCTCCATACAACCCACCCATGGGTGGCTTGCTTAAACCCAGTCGATGGCCAGCTCAGATTGACACAAAGTTTTCTTGAGCAGCTTCCAACTGCAACAAGTGGAGGAAGACTTCCACACATGCACCGTTGTGTGATCAAATAGCAGCAAATAACTTGAAAACTTTGGCCAACCCAATTCTTTCTCCCATGGAGCTGATACTGCCAATGATTTATCAAACGCGTATATGAACAAAAAAGAAAGCAGCCAAATTTGTGTTGTTTTTTGGTGGCTAGCTGGGTCATATTCTATCTCCCCAAGGTTGGCTGCGCCTTTCCCAACTCTTGAAATCTGTTAATGCAGTTGAAGTTTCAAGTCGGTGGAAGTGGATAGATAGAGGTCTCAAATTTTATTGAGTCTTGTGCAATTCAGGCAAATAGGTGGTGGCTGGTTAGTTTTGAAGGTTCCAGATTTTGGTCGTTGTTGCAAAGTGCATGTCACTTTCTATTTGAAGATCTTTACCATTTGACAGATTTAGGTTTGATGAAACCCGAAACCCTGATTTAGTCTTAGTAGGGATATAACCCACCTTGCAAGAAAGAAAAAAACAAAGGGGTGTGTGACACGGTCGTGGCATTGCCATTTACATAATTAAAGAGTATCTTAAGAAGGCAAAAGAAGAAGAAGTATTATGGGAACTCAAATATTTATTTCACCATGCAAAAATATAATCTTCAACAAGAAACATTCCTCTGAAAGAAACCCAAAATCCTTCAAGATATTATTATAACTCTATAATAACTAATCTCAAGTTTACACACAAGCCAAAATAGATCATCTTTCAGAAATCCTCATATAAAATTAGACCTATTATTATTATTACCTAGGGCCGCCGAAATCCCTTAAGCTACTATACACTATATAATGAATCTGAACACAATATCCTTGCCTTGGTGGACATGATCAGTGTTTGGAAGGGTTAGTGATTGGAAGCTTTTTTTTCTTTTTTCTTGGTTAGGGATGCAAAAAAATGTTTGGGCATGCAATAATGGTAGCAAATTATTGGCTATGAAGGAATGAATTAGAGTGGAGCATGCAAACAATGAATGGTGTATGCTAACAAAAAAGGTATTACAACTGTTATTCATCCATTTGGTTTGGTAAGGAGATGAATTTTGTACCCCAAGTGTTAGGATTGACAATTATTGACCTTAAAATTTTGAGAAGAAAAGGGTAGTGCAAGGGGGGAAGATGAGGGTTACACTTTCACTTTGAATGTTTTAAGGTCAATAATTGTCAATCCTAACACTTGGAGGTGGGGGAGGAGGGGAGATATTTTGATCATAAAGAATCAAGTCTCCTTGGGTCCCAGCTCCTCTTCCCTCCCCCCACTCCCCAAACAAATTGTTTCTCCATGATTGTGTTGTCTTCATGGAGAGTTCCACCAAAGGTAATAAAAAATGTGCTCTACCCAACATGCACACAATGTTTGGTGGACAAAGGGCATTAAAAAAAACAGAAGCAAATCTATCTAAAGCTCTATCTAAAGCTCAATTATCACCATGTGAGGTTGTTGGTGTTGATGGAAAAAGGGCACAAAATTTTTGACATGTATTCATTAACAAAAGATAAATCACATGCATTTTTATTTTTATTTTTATATTTTTATTTTTTTTCACATGGTCTATTTTGTCATCATATGCTTTGAAAAGTCATTTCAGGTTTGTGAATTGTGAACATTCAACCTTTTTTATATTATTTCCATGTTTGAAAGTAAAAGAGTGGGACTAAGTTGCTTTAGACAATCAAAATAATCTATGAGGGAAAGTCGCTTCAATTGGTTGAAACATTTTGAACAATGATCGAACAAACTTGTGATGGTAGGCCAATCCCAATTTTATCATCTCAACTTTGAAAGCCTTGAAGTTTGTTGAAGTCAAATGAAAAGAACAAGCCAATCAAAATGATCAACATAAGATTTTAAAGCTTCAAACTCAACTAAATAATATATATAAAACAAAATTGTCAAAAAAGAAAAGTAAAATTTGTATGAACATTCAAGGTACGAACTGTATAAAAGACATTGAGTCTTTTTCAAACCAAAAAAAATTGGAAAAGTTATTTGCATTAAAAGTCACATTTGAGAAAGTTGGATTTTGAATCAAGAACATCCCAAGTAACAAACAAACTACCTCTATGAATAAGCAACAAACCATTCTTTGTGTAGTCAAAAACACACAACTTTTGGCAAAAAGAACAACATTCCCTAGCTTGTAGTAGAAGGCATTCTTGCAAAACAACCTACTTAATTCAATGTTATTTCACATACACACACAAAACTTTGAGTGTCTGAGTTAAAAGGAAAATGTTGATTTGAGATTTGATGATGGGAAACTTACTCACTATTTGGACTCATCCATATTGACCACAAATTTATGCCTTGATTTTGGTTGGACCTTCCCAAAGTCAAGATTAAAACTAGTTGAAGGTTAAGTGAAAGATTCGCTAAATATTATGTTTGTTAAAGGTCTTGAAACACTTGGGACCTCAACAACTCTAATTGCTTGCAAGAGTCCCAAGAGTGGACATTTGTGAATTTCTTGACAATTGTAGGTTGTTGTCAAATAGATGTGCCTTGTGCATAAATTGCTATGAATTTTATTGACTTCAAACAAAATGCCACAAACTACTATGGACTTTTAAAAGAAACCCTATAAATTGATATGATTTCTACTAATTTCAAAGGAAATTCCATCAATTGTTATGGACTTGACAACTTAAAAAATGAACTCCCATGATTCATGATGTACTTATAGAATACATTTAAACTTGCAAATAGTTCAAATGGAATTTGGCGATCAAAATTGAACTTGCTAGATTCCACAATTTCATAAATAATTGCTATTGATTTTATAAACACCAAATTGGCAAAGTCAAGGACTAATATAGATTCAAAAAAAAGAAAAAGTTTTGTAATCTATGTTTCAATTTTGCATGGTTAATTGTGGATTTTGTGGTTTTGAACTTTGAAGGTTGGGATTCAACAACATTTAATCTTGTAAAACAAAAGATTCAAAGACATGATGAAAATGAAACTCACCTTCAATCTTTCATATGCTTTGAACATTTAGATGCAGTACCACTCCACCCATTTCATCCAAATTTTGGTCTTGATTCCAATGGGCAGCCTCTAATTTGGTTGCATCTCTTTGTTACACCCTTTGCACAAGCATTGCAAAGAAGAAAAATGAGTGATTGCACATCATGAATGATACCTATATCCATGGAAAATTAGCATGATATAATTTTAATGCTTGATAAAAAAAAGAACACATGAGAACCCCCATTTTTCAAGGGTTTGAAAGATGTAGTGAAAAGAATACAACTATCTATTCCCTTAGATGGATAAATTATAATTCTTACTAAACATATAAAATGCAAATATAATGTTGTTAAGGTGCATTCACACTTGGTGTCAACGACTTTAGTATTAAATCCCCTAACACCAAGCTAGTCATTTAGGACCTAAACCTATTTACCACAAAGATTTTATGTTAAGTTAGCATTCACTTAATATTAAACAATCACTCATTTAACATTGGGTGCCACCTAAGATGCCACTTGGATTTTCATTTAACATTAAGTGTGAATGCACCTTTAGCCAATAACCATTCCACTTTTCTAAAGACGAAGGCAAAAAATAAATGACAAATGTATGATTTGTTTTTAGAAATGTCATGTTTGCACTTGCCACAATCAAGATTTCCACATAAATGGTCAGTAAATGGAAATAATTAACTTACTAGATATTTGTTCATTTACTAACTTATTAATTGAAGTGAACCTACTAGTATTAAGTGAACTAATTACTTTAGTTCACTTACTAACCTCTTAATTAAACCTATTAATGACTCACCCCTTAAATCTTTAATTTTTTTAATACCAAAAGCAAATGTACACCCTAAATTATTTATAAACTATTTTTCAAAATAAAAATAACCATATTATAAAACTAACTAATTAAATAAAAAAATTACCCAACAACACCTTATACTTTTGTACTTGTGTATTTTCTAATTCAAAGAAGGATATCCCCCTTAGGTGGGTTTCATTTCCTAGGCTGACTAAATGGGTCTTGATGGGATTTTAGATTATTGGATTAACAATTTTATATGGTTTTTATTTTTTTTATATTATAGGGTTTCATTTGTAGGGTTTGAACTTTTATAAATGCAAAGAATAAAACATAATTTAATTCACGCTTATAATATTGATCTTTCAATGGTTTCAAAGTTTATTTTTTAGGTATTCAATGGATGCTAGGTTGTAGTTTAGGGTTGGAGTTGTGATATATTGTTCAAAGTTTTAAATTTGACTTAGTTTAAGCTATAGGGCTTCACTTTAAAGTTTGAGTTAAAACTTTAAAGTCTAGTTTTTTTAATTGTCATTCAAAATTATATTTTTATTGTGTTGATTAAGTTATGCATGAATCCAAATTATGTGTTTAATGTTTGTATCAAGTCAACTTCAAATGTTTCGTTTCATTTCTCAAGTTTATCTCAAGTTTAGTTTTGTTATTTCAAGTTTTTGATTTGAATTTCACTATTTGGATTGTTGGGTTTATGTTTCATCATTTAAAATTTAAGTTTTAGTTTTACTTTGATCATTTTAGTTCATGTTTCAATTTCACATTTTTTTATTCTTCTTTTTGTTTTGACAATGTTAACATTTAACTTGTAAATTGGAATTTCATTTCAACTTATGGTTTGAAAATTTATTTTGTCTTTTGAATTAATTTAGTTGTGAGTTCCATATTGTGTTTAAGTCCACATCATATACTATTATATTCAAGATGCTATTTTGATTTGCAAACACACATTAGAAACATTATACACTTGACACAATCATGAACATGTTATAATGAGTTTGATTTTCTTGTCAAGGCTGATTGGATGGATTTTCATAGAAGTTTAATTTGCAATTTTATGTACACATCACATGCATGATACCATTTTGAATTGAAACAATTTTGACAACATTTCGAATTGAAAATAATTCTTGTGCAACATAAATTTTATATTTAAAGTTTTAACTTTAAGGATTTTACGTTAATGTTTAAGGCTTTAGGGGTTTTTTTTAGTTTAAAATAAAATAATTTATTTTCAAGATTTTAGCTTTATAGTTGCACTTTTAGGTTTTTCTTTATAGATTGAGTTTGGATTTAAGATCGTATTTTCAACATTTTGTTTTGGTGCATAAGTTTTGCCTTTGTGCCTAGACAAAATTATTGTTATATTGATAAGTTTCATTTTGCATTAGGATTTACATTTTTTTGTTTAAGTTTTAAGTTGAAGGTTTTATTATTATTTTTTTAATGTTAATGTATATCATGTTAGGCTTGTCTTGTTTTAAGCAAAACAAGTTTATTTTATCTAATTTTTTTATTTAAGGTTTATAGTTGTAGTTTTTAGGTTTTTCTTTATGATTTGAGTTTGGATTTAAAGTTGTAGTGTGAAAATTAACTTAAATATTTAAAATTTTAAATTAGAGTTTCATTTTAGGGCTTTAGTTTTGGTTTTTTTAAAAATATTTTGATTTAAGTTCTAATTTTAGGCCAGTAATTTCGTTTTTGGTTGAAATTTTCAATTTTGATTGATGTGAGGATTTCGGTTCCAAGTTTTTGTAATGATATCAATGTAAGGTTTCATTACAAGGAATTCATGTATAAAGGATTAGATTGATCACTACTTTAAAGGGGTAAAAGCACATTAAGATCCCCTAAAATTATGGTCACAAACATTATTTTGCAACATTTGATTTTTTTAAAGTGCACTTTGACAAATGGAATTATTTTTTTGAATTTTGAAAAGATTTGATTAGCTTGGAACTTGGGCTAAAAATTTCTGAAAAAAATATTAAATGATGAAGATTTAAAAAACCTATGAATGTAAATATTCAAAAATCCTATGCGCTACAAAATATGAAAAAATAAAAATAAAATTCAAAACGGGGGTTGTAAGGGATAGTTTTCTATGAAATTTTGGGTGGTGAATGATATTGATACAAACTACCAAATTTCATTGATATTGACAAGTTTCATAAATTCACCTAATGTATGTCAATCATCAACCATATTTTGTTTTTGTTTGTAAGGCATAAACACATTATAATTTTATTTTTCATTTAAAAAACCACCTTGAAATTTAAAATATATCACATATATGAAAAGGGCATTGTGTTTTTTTTCATTTAACTTTTGTTTATGGAGGTGACATGGAACCAAAAGTATGGGTGTGTTAGCATCACAAAACAATTCCAAATTATATGTGATATATGACATATACATTGTATATATAATCATTTTAGATCTTGACCATTACATCCAAATTAAAATGGTTGCAAATTGAAATGGTTGTAAATCATTTCACATCTTGACCATTGAATTGGGATGGAACAATTTTATTTTTTTTGCATAAAATTGTATGTCACTAAAAATACACATAGATATTATAATCACTTTTAACACTTCATCGCATTTGATTAAAATTTGGTGACCTTAACGTGTTTTTACCCTAGATCATAAATACCATATGCAATTGTTATATTGTTTAATCGCCTTGAACAAATTGTAAAAGACATTAATCACAAAAAAATATTATGTGGCACCGAAATGCATGGCAATCACATCTTCCATGTGACTCAACCAACCTATTTTTCATCCACTATCTTGGATGGTCATAGGCTTAGTTGTACCAAGGTTGTGATTACATTTGCAACTACTTTTACACCTATGACAAAACATATAGATGTGTGCATATACATATGATGACAAATGTCCAATGCACACATACCTATTATGTAAGTTAATAAATGGTGGGTTGATACCTAGGCCTAGTTTAGACTAGATAGCTTAGCAATTAGGCATAGCTTAGATGCCAAGCTAGGCCTCATCTTAGCATAGGTTGAGGATTTGAACCCCTCACCTCCACATTATTATGTGGTAAAGTTCTTAACCATTACACCACATCTTCAACAAACAATATTTTGTGTCATTTTATTATTATGATCATTTTTTTTAACCTACCTAGGTAACTTAGCTTAGTTATTGGGCACCTAGCCCTATCCTAATTACTTAACTAACCTAACCATCTACCTACCTAGCCTACTACCTATTTAATTTAGTTACAAACATAATGTAACTTGTTTAGCCTAGCTACCCACCTATCCTACCCACCTAACCTAGGTACCTACATACTTAGTCTACCCTATTTACCTAGACCACTTAACCTACCTATCTTACCTAATCCACTTAGTTTGTCTAGCCTAACTACCCACCTAGCTTAAGTACCTACCTACCTCGAACTGTTTTGTCTAGCCTACCCACCTAGTTGCCTACTTAATGTAATTACTTTCAAATCCTAATTTATTTAGTCTAGTTAACTAGCTAACTAACCTACATAACCTACCTACCTAGTTTAATTACAAGATGTAACATAGCTTATCTAGCCTAGTTACTCACCTAGCCTACTACCTAGCCTAAGTACCTTACCTACCTATACCTATCAACCTACCTACTTATTAATTACCAACCCCTTTTACATTTTCATCCATCCATTCATCCAAATGTATAACTTAGTCACGATATATAATTATATTTACAATTAAAAATTGACACATAAGTTCAATAGCAAAAATAATTTATTTGTCATTTGTTGTTGGATGTGATCAACTATGATTAACCTAAAATCACTGTTCATTAACCTTTTCATCCAATATGCAATGTTTTATTCATTTGTTTTTTTTAAGTCACTTGTATGTAGGTTTGGGGGGTTGGTTCAAATTTTTTAAGCTGTACCAAAATCATGACATAGTGTCATTTTTAAAAATATTTTTTATTTAGTCTTTTTTTATCATATAAATATATATATAATTATGATGAAATTTAAAATTATAATGGTTTTAAATATCATACTTATGAAATTTTTATTTATTAATTTTGATAGGGATCGAAAAAAAAGAAAAAAAGAAAAAAAAAGATTGTACTAAAAACTAAATCCTTTTCATCCATGGTGATAGAGTTTTAAAAAAAATTCATCCTAGCACATGTTAATAATCCCTTCCCAATTCGGAAAGTATTTAATTTTTTTTAATTGAAACAAAAAAACTCGGTAGCATAATACGGTAAGTACTTCAGTAAAAGAACTTTGAATGTCCAATAAAAGATGACATGATTTTATAACATGCATTTGTGTCGTGCATTGGTTTTGTATAGGTGTAAAATTTCGCTGGAAAAAGCTACAGGTGTTGCAGACTAAAGGGCGTCTGAGTACCAACACACACGCAACAACAGAGAGCTGCTGCAGCTCAGCTCATGCGCGACATGATCACGATCCATCATTCACCTGCCTTGACGCTGCTGAGCCAGAAGATCGGTGAAGTGAAGGGAACACCCGTGTCCAATCTCCACCACATGAGCTCCCAGCTGGAAAGAAGTCCATTGAATCTGTTTCTTCTTGTCACGAATCTGTGAATGTTTTGTCCCAAAACACAAATTGCAGCCGCTAAACAAGTCTTCTACAGCTCCTTGAATTTCTCCACCTCCGGTATAAGAAGAAGAAGAAGAACTATGTAGTAATAGTAGTATAATATGCATGCTGCTTGAATCTCTCCACCTCTGGAAGAAGAAGAAGTATCTAGTAGTAGTAGCATGCATTCTGCTTGAATCTCTCCACCTCCAGTAGTAGTAGAAGAAGTTGTTCAGTACTTAGCAGTAGTAGTAGTATGCTTGCTGCTTGAATCAGCTCTCCACCTCGAGTAGAAGGAGAAAGAGAAGAAGAAGTACTTAGTAATAGTAGTAGTATTCGTGCTGCTGGAATCAGCTCTCCACCTCGAGTAAAAGGAGAAGGAGAAAGAGAAGAAGTACTTACTAGTAGTACTCGTGCTGCTTGAATCAGCTCTCCACCTCGAGTAAAAGAAAAAGGAGAAGGAGACGGAGAAGTCGTAGTAGTAGACTGTAGTATGTGTGCGTGCTGTTTCTGTGATCTGATGCTAGGCTTGCAATCTGATGTGCTCAGGTAGATTGATTGATTTGTAAAATAATTTTGGCTGCTTTAATCTCTTGAGTCTCCACCTCGAGTAGGAGGGCTGAGAAGGAGGAGGAGGCAGAGGAGTGCTGATTTTGTAATCTGAGGCAAACTTGCGTGCTGTTTGTAGCTTCATTCATTTGCATAATTAGTTGCGATCGCAGGCTGCAAGTTTTACGTTCCTGCTCGAGTATTTGGCACAGGAAGAAAAACTGTGCAGTTTTGATTTTTGGTGTGTTTTAACAAAAGGGAAGACATGAACAATTCCCTGATGATAGATTTGCTTAGTAATAATGCACGGCTAGGTGTCGATGATCTCCATTTTGTGAGCAGTTTGGGGATTCTCTTCTTGCTGAGCATTCTGTTTATCACCTATGTTTGTCTATGGTGGCATCATCCCATGTATGGGAAGAACAAAGGACCCGTAGTGTATCCTATAGTCGGAAACTTCATTGCAGTGTTGTGGAACTTGGAGCACATTCATGACTGGCTGACGGAGCAACTGAAGAAGAAGACGAACAGCATGACGGCCCGCTTGCTGCGGCCTGGTAGTGTTCCTTTCTATTTGACCGCTAGCCCGAAGAATGTGGAGTACATACTCAAGACAAACTTCGATAATTATCCCAAAGGACCTGAGACGTGCAACAACTTGAGTGACTTGCTCGGGAGTTCAATCTTTAGCGTTGACGGAGAGCTTTGGAAAGAGCAACGAAGAGTTGCAATGCATGAATTCACAAAAAAATC
>Ga0116227_10010011_pt1 | contig 16846 bp, 10 predicted proteins | sample S1TSphgellanicum_FD_89693 | JGI IMG/M metagenome (GOLD analysis project Ga0116227, IMG submission 89693) | Host-associated microbial communities from peat moss isolated from Minnesota, USA - S1T2_Fb - Sphagnum magellanicum MG | ecosystem: Host-associated > Plants > Peat moss > Unclassified...
AGGGGGAAGGTGGTGGCTTCCCCCAAGGTCCGGGCCGTGGTGAGTCTTGTGTGTCCGTGTTGCCCGTGGCTTGTCCCAACACCAAAGGGATCCAGAATGAGTTCTAACCACTTTGTGTGGTTCATGCAGGCCCGTATGAGTGAGTAAGCTTGTCAATTCTTCCTAGTCTTTCCCGAGACTTCTAGCACGCCCCTCTCACCCCCTCTAGTGTTGGAAGTCGGGATCGTGCTCCCAGTTCTAACTCCTTTTGCATTGCCGCATACTTGGACCCTCAAGTGGGTCTACAAGGAACTTGGGAGCACGACAGAAATAGTAAGTTAGACCTTGTAACCTGCATTGAACATTGAAACTTATGAACTTGCATTGTGCAAGACCATTGCAATTTGTCAATGGCTCCTTGCAAAACTATAATTTCATTAAGAAGAAATGACAATGCACATAAAAGAATGCAATGGACATAAAGCTTAACACTTAAGCCTCACAATTTACAAGTTCAATTGTGATGTACTTTGGTCTTTGGTTTTTTATTAATTTTTATCTTGAATCGTCACGAAACCTTGCAAAAAAAACCTTGAATGCACAACACATATTTTTGCTAAAGGAATATGTCAAATGAAAATGAAGGAAAGACATTAACTCTTTTAGCAAACTTGCACATTGTGTCGATGATATCTAACAAATCCAACAACCCATAAGATCACAATGGAGGTGATCCATTCTGCTCATAGTGTGTTGTTTGTGAAATTGGACCTCTACTTTGTTGGCTAATGGCAACACAAAATTTGGGACTTTGTGCTTCTGGTGAGGCAACTAAAGGCAAAGAGGCCTCTAGCTACAGGAAAGACATGGCTACCATGTGTAGGGTGAGGGCGGTTTTGGGGCAACTAAAAACAAATTAAAATTTTTAAAGGGCCTTCAGTTAGCCCTTTTCCCATGTCAAAATCTAGACATAAACCTCCCCCAAAAAAAAAAAAGGTTGACTTTGCACCCAATTTGGAGGGCACATTATAATACCCTCAACTTCCGGCTTTACCCAACACATTTTCACTTGAAAACTTGCATTGCACAGGTAAAATAGTAGGTTGAAAATTTCAAAATCCATGTGGACCCATCAAAGCGAAGGGTGGCCCAAGACCTATGTCAAGACAATAATGGGTTTTAAGGTTTAGTTACCAAAAATTGGAGGTACCTGCACCCCTATCACCCATTAAAGTAACAGGATAAGCCATGTCCAGCGAGTTTCTTTTTAGGCCTTCAGAAATGCAAATAAAATAAGAAATAGGGAAAGTACAACATCTGCCCTAGGAATTAGGCAGGTACCTACTACTAACCTACCTGCCTGGTTGTGTAGGCCACCTAGGTAGTCGTTTGGTTAAGGCAATTATCAATTATTAATGCGCGGGTTTAGTGCAAATTAGTGACTTAATTAGTAAGCTGCTAATCAGCACAATCCTATGACGGGGGAAACCGGGGGCGGGGGAGGGAACTGAGAAGAATACTGAGCAGCCCTTTTCTTTTGGCCGGCTATATGTATCTAAAAAGTTATATTAAAAATTAAAAAGTGCTAAAATCAAAAGTGCTTTTTGAGATTGTAAATAGCCATAATTTAAGAGAATATAAGATAAGTTCGCCAGATTTCTAATCATGTTTCAAGTAGAATAGGAAAAAATATAGAAGGAATTTTTAGAATAATTAATTACTTTGATATTTACTTTGTAGCCAAAATTTGGCTTAATCTTCCTTGGATCATCACCACTTTGGCTACTACACAAAATTTTCAAAAAGAAAACACTGATGCTGAGAATAGCCCTTTTCAAGCTGGCTATATTGCAGCCAGAAAGCTATATTAAAAATTTAAATTGCGAAAATGACTTTTTAAAAAAAAAGGATTTTCAATAGCCAGATTTTGAAAAAAATTTAAGAAAACTTGCCAGATTTCTATACATGGTTTAAGTAGGGTAGCCGAAAAAAAGGAGGCTGTATTAACAAATTTTACTTTCATAGTTAGCTTGTAGCCAAATTGGGCTAAATATATTATTGTAGGTCGTCGCCATTTTCTCTACATCATGAAATTGATCAAGAATTGGCTGACGAAGAAAGGGCAGTCGAGGTCGCACAGGAAGACGAGGTCACACGCACGCGAGCGCGCGCGCTCGCCTCCCTCGATGGATTGTCGATTTTGTCAATCCATTTTCTGCCTCTGGTGATTGCGTATTAGTAGTGGGGTGTTGGTAGGAGTGCTGTTGCTGTCAGCGTTTACATGATGTGCTTGCTGTAAGTACACGCTTCTGTTGATCCGATTTCAGGCGGTCGAAGGAAGTAGGCGCGTGCGTAGAGGGGGGCCCGGAGGGGGGAGCTGGAACGGTGATGACACAATAGGACGGCAGAAGAGTGGATTAGGCTACTCTTGTTGGAATCTTGCATTCGTGTTCACGAGCATCCGGGGATTCTTGCCACCTTTCATTCGAGTCACTCACTATCCGGGAGAAAGAAAGGTTGAGTCTCGGGTTTTGTAGAGAGAGAGAGAGAGATAGAGATTTTGCGTGTCGTGTGAGTATATCCCTTGCAGTTCCTTCCGATTCTATTTTCGACTTAGGAACGAGTACAAGAAATAAGAACATCAGAGGTTGCCATTAGTGATATTGAAAGATTATAGAGTCCGGGAGCTTTTTTTTTTGGTCTGGGAGAGGGAAACAGGAACGTGCATGCATCCGCTCAGGACAAAATCTGCAGAGTTGAAAGCACTTGCGGCCTGTGCTTTGTGGAGAAGAGTTTTGTGTTCGCTGTGTGCTTCGGTTCTACAAGGTTGAAGTGCTGTCCCTTAAGCTTCCACAAGATCTGTGATCTGTGTCACCGAGGGCGCGGTCACGCGGTAACGGAGAAGAGCGTTCTCGCTTCTTCAGTTAGTTTGCGGATTCTTCAATAGGAAATGATCGCATTTCAGGCACGAGATCTTTCAATCCTCGCATCGGGAGTCGCAGGCAGAACCTCTAGCTCGCACTCTCCTTTGGCATTGATTTTGTACTTTGCAAGAGCCGTCAAGTAGTAGCGCATGAGCATGGAGAATCACAGTGGTATGGATCCGCGACGCTTGAAGACGAGAACCTCCGGTGGATTGCATTGTGCGTTGTTTCCAGGTACGCCGTTGTCCGTCTCATTGGCGAACTGCGATATCGATGCGCTCGTGCAACCATCGCCTGCTCAAGTTGAAGGTTACGAGCTGTACCTCCATCTTCCCGAGCTTTCCAAGCTATGGCAAGCGAAGCTTTACCCCAACGCATGGCCTAACGAGCGCATAGTCAAGCCTGCGTTGCACGGCCTAGAGATGGTGTTCAGGATGATTTCTTCCGTGCTGTGCGATACCCGACCATACATCGATGGTGACGAGTGGCTGCGGAGGTTGGAGTCTTTGGCGAATATGCAGCTGGAGCTTCTCTCTTGTATAGTGGAGAGGGATCAACAAGCACCGACTACCAAGTCATCTGCGAGTTCGAGTTATGTTGGTGCGGAGGCGTCTCATGTTGTGTGGCACAAATCGGGATCGAGAGCGGTGGTGAGCAGGCTGAGCCAAGAAAGCCTTTTGCCTCGACTTGCTGCATGGAGAACAGCGCAGAGCGTCGGGGCAAGGTTGCAAATCGCAATCGAAAGCAACATGGCTCGTGCCCCTTTCACCCTTGGCCTTGGAGAGCCTAATCTTTCTGGGAAGCCGATTCTCGAGTACGACAGGATCTGCACTCCCCTGGAGGTAAGGCTGTTCCTGGAAGGAAGGAAGGTTCAGTGTAGCGCACATGTTCCCCTTCCGGACTCTTCAGGGTCCCTTTCCAAGGCTGCTGTGATCACAGTTACACACAGTGTGCCGACGTCACAGCAGACTTATGGAAAGCCGCTGACATAGTAGAACTTGTTTCTTGCTGCAGGGACTATTGCTTTCCATTGGAGGGTTGCAAGTGCTTTGAAAATATGTAGTTAGCCATGTTAGAAACTCTGGGAACACATGCTCTCACAAAAGTGGACAGATGTCATTTTATTGTCAGCACAATTCAACTCTACTCACAGCTCTCGCAGATCCAGTAATTGGTCAATGCTTGACTGGTAGAGCTGTGAGATGACTGTGAGCACAGCTAACTAGGAAAACACAATGGAAAAGCTGTTGTGATCACAGCGGACTGATGTAAAAATGTCCTAGGCACTGCCCTCTGGAATGGGAAGTTCTCAGGACTTATAGTTAAGGTTCTTCACTTTGGACAGGATGTTGACGACCATAGCCTGCTATCATTGTTTGTTTGCTTTCAGTAGTCCAGAACTGTCAGAGTATTTAACCATGTGTCTTCACAGCAGCAGTTTTCTTTTGTATGAATGTCTCAATCAAGGTTGGAATGATCTGCTAGTATGTGCCAGTTGTTACAAAGAGTTCCAGATAAAAAATCTAGAGGTTTTGTTTGGTCAGATGTGTGGTAATTGGTTCAGTATGAATGGGTCATTGTGTTTGTTTGCTTTTTGTATTCCAGAACTGTCAGAGTATAGAAACATGTGTCTTTGTTGTCTTTTACAGGATTTTTCTTTTGTATGAATGTCTCAACCAAGGTTGGAATGATCTGCTAGTATTTGCTGTCAGTTGTTACAAAGAGTTCCAGATCAAAAGTCTTGCAGTTTTTTTTGGTCAGATGCATGTGTAGTAATTGGGTTTGCTGAGTGGGCCCTTGTTCAGTTTTCATATGATAGATCTCTTCGCCATTGGTGTCACACATGCTTATGTTAATTGGGTTCACTCAGTGCCATATTCAGTTTTCAAATGATAGATCTCTTTGCCATTGGTGTTGCACATGTTTATGTTTCTTTCATATCCATGCCATCACATTGGAGGAGGACTTGAAGTTTTTCTGGTGTCAGATTTATGCATGCAGGCAATCAGCTCCAGGACATCCAGAGGATCATACACTCTTGACAGTCCATCAGATCATGGAGGCATGGTTGGAAGTTGCTCAAGGCTTGCTAGAAATCATTGAAGAAAATGTCAAATCCAGTAATTCTGAAGCTGCAGCCAAGAGTTGCTGGCTTGTAGAGAGAGTGTGGAAACTTCTCATGTCAACCATGGACCTGCTTCACATCATGGATCCTGATGACTTCATGAAGCTGAAACACGAACTTGCTATTAACACCAGTTCTCAACTTGGGGTAGATACCAGTGTACACATTGGAGGTGGTAAGTGTTGTGCCAAAGATTTTTCTGCAGTTGATTTTACATGTGTTACTAGTCTGGTGCTTTTTGCATGATTTCAGAGCTTGAGAGATTAGGTCGTTGGCTTTCTCTAACTGTGCTTGCAGTTTTGTAGTTTTTACCAAGCACAACCTCAAACTGATCTTTACAGTTTTGGATGTGTTGGATCAGGTGCATATTGCTTGAGATCAAGGATGCTGCGCAAAGTCACAGAGGCATGCAAGGAGCTTCGACATTTGGTGCCTAAAGTGGTCGGAGTGGAAGCAGATCCTAAGGGAGGACCAAGGCTTCAAGAAGCAGTGATGGATCTCTTCCATTCTCATGGCATGTGCACCCATGCTGTAGCTCCATATGGGCGACCACTGGCTTACCACTCATCTACGATCCATCTTTTGCAAGCTTTCCAAGCCGTTGAAGCTGCAGTTAGACAGTTCTATTTCTCCTATCAGCAGCTTGTGGTTGCAGTGATGGGGAGTGGTGAATACAAAGGCTCAGCACAAACAGAGATCTCAGCAGCAGACGCCCTTTCTCAGATTTACTTTGAGCCACCATACTTTCCCAGCCTCGATGGTGCAAAGACATTTCTAGGAAATTACTGGCACAATAGCCGAGAACTTGAGGAGGGTGCGATTATGAAGCATCTGGTGGTAGAGAAGGCTACCATGGACAGAATCATCAAAACTTCCAGCATCACCAGTAGCAATAGTGGTGATAGCACCAAGGATACTGATGAAGAAATGGCTTCCAAGGTACATCCCTACTCATTTCACACAGTTGTGTGTAAGATTTTGAGACCCTGTTTGTATGCCTCACTACAGGGTGTGAAACTTGAGTTATCAAGAATCTGATAGATAATATCAGTCTTTCAGCTCCAACTCTCCCATGCACTGTTCGTGTTGGGTTACTTAACATTTAGAGCCACATATGAGTTCTGTGCATCTCTGATTGGATATTGTTGATTGAGATCAGCATAAAGGTTCAATCAAATTTCTAGCCTGAGCTTAGGAGCTTTGAATCTAAGTTTCTGAATGCTGCACTGACAATTGTGCAATCAAATTCATTTGTGGCTGCAGGAAAGTTTAAGTTCTTTGGAGAAAAAACAGATTGTTGATGCTACTGTGTCATACAAGCCTCTCCAGATTTACCAGGGAGCCATGGGGGCATAAGTGCACCTGTGCCTCTGCTTTGTCGATTAATTGTGTAATGTTGTCTTTGAGCAGTAGATGACTCCTCTCACAAGTGGCTCCTTTCAAATTTGGAACAGGGGGATTTGGCTGATATACTCTCCCCCAACATGAGAATCAGCTGATATGTAGTCCCGATCATGGGATTCACACAAGGAATTTTGGAAGAGCTTGAGGCATTCAAGGACCGAGTCCAGAAATTTATAGGAAGTCCACAGTTGTCTAGTCTTGCTGCTTTTGGGGAAAATGGATTGAACACTAAATTTGGGTGTGTTTTAGGTGAGTTGTGCATATGGGTGTTTAGTTTAGCTTACAATGTGTAGTGAGGACTCAGAATGACTGTGGATAGTTGCAGGAACATTTTTTGTGCATACCAGTTTTACTCACTTGTAGCTCATTTCAAGCTACAAGAGTGATTGCAACAATAAAGTTGAGCTATTACTTCCAGTTTTTGGAATGAAAGTGTCAACAAGTCTCTTGCTCTGCAGGAGCTTTTCTAAGTTGAGCTGATGTACTAACATGTTCCTATTTGTCTCCATGACACACTTAAAACCTCTTCTCATGGAACTTCAATTACTTGCTCACTAGTTTTGTGCTCTCGTCCATCCAGTATTTTGTGTGAATTGAAGTTGGCAGAGGGCCAAGATCATCTGCAACAATGTAACAAACAGAGGTCTTCAGCACTGGAGGAGAAGAGAAAAGACATAAAGAGAGGGCCAAGATCATCTGCAACAATCCAACAAGCAGAGGTCTTCAGCACTGGAGAAGAGAAAAGACCACATCTAGGACATGAGGAGATTCGCCATCATTTCACATTGTGAGCCTCAAGCTATGGCACTGTATTTGTGCTGTATATGCAGGAGATACAAATGTAAACAAGCAAGCTCACTGTCAAGACAGGCAAATCTCCACGAATCTCTCTAAAATCTATGCTTTATTTTATTTTCCACCCTACTTGTCCTAATTGTTTTGTCCTTCAGGAGAGTGACATTGATCTCTTCAATTAATAGAGTGATTTGTGATTAATGGTGTGATTTGTGAAGGTGGTACTTTGTCACCACAACTTTGAGATTTGAATAAGCAGTTTGAGAACAAATGCCAATGTCATCGAGAAAAGCTAAATGCTGCTTGACAGCTCATAGCTGGTTTGGATTCAGAGCATGAAAGGTCTGGTCTTTGGAACTCCAAGAACTGGTAATAGCATGTGTGAAATTGCTTGGCGATAAGTCTTTTGTAGTTGAGGTCCCATCGGGCCTTGTGAATAAATCCACATTCAACCTCCTTGTTAATGCAGGAGGCTTAGGTTGTCTCTGCAGTCTTGCATGCTGGAAGTTGAAACCCAAAAGAAAGGGAAATGTAGACTATGGGAAACACAGACTAATACCAGGGGATGATATGCCGTAGGTTCTGATGTGAGGGTATGGGGGACCAGCATGGGAAACTGGCATGTTGACTGGTCTGTTGAATATCAGCTTCATGACAACCCCACCATGTGTGCTGTGGTGTGATGCAGAAAGCCCAGTTGGTGGACACAAGCTGTAGGTACCAATGTGAGGAGGACACTGTAGACAGGTACATTGAACATCAGCTTTGTGACAAACCCAAGGGGACAATGCTATGTAACTATCAAATGTGGGCAAATGTTGAGACCATTAAATCTCAAATAGAGAGATGATAAGAATGTTATGTTGATAAAAGTGTACTTAGAAGAAGTGCAGGTGAACATGGTGTTAACACCTTAACAAGCTGAACTAAGGCATGCTAATTGTGTTCTGAAGTGAATGGACTCATTAGAATGATTTTGGTCGACTGTCCAAATGAAGCTCTTGAACAAGGTCTACATGTTCAATTGCCATAGAGCTTGATGTCTTGTACTATGTGCATTCAAGAACATATCATGAGTAAAGTTGCAAAAATTTAAGCAGAACCTTGTGGTCGATGACCTTGTGGCCTGTGATTCTGTATTCCTCCAGTTGATTTCCTTGAATCCATTGATCATTAATAAGTACATGTCTCTCACCATGTCTATATTCAGGCTGATTTTCAACCTCCAATTGAAGCAGAAGCTTGTTAATATCCACATCTCTCTCATGTGCATCAAATTATGGATCATATAGAACAACAAATATGCAAGTTAGATTTAATTACCAATTCCTTGAAGGTTTTTTTAAAAAGTATGCCAAATGAATTTTCCTCCACAATCTTGACATGACACAGTTCTTTGATATAAAAAACCTCATTGTGCCAAATTCCAATTTCTTTCTATGGAACCATGCAGAACTTAGAAGAAGTAACAATGACAGGCAGGTGTAGAAAGGGAGCACATGATCTAAGGTTTTACACCATGCATTGTTCCACACTCATTGAACAAATCTTCATATGTGGCCTTCAAACATAGAAAAGCACATGATGGGCATCATTTATACTAGGCATTCTTACAAATCCATCAAAGCATCTTCTCTTGTGATCTATAGTTGCTTGGACCTACATACTACCTATGTGCCTGGGAAAGTAGTCACAAATGACATTTTGTAACCTACCCCAATGGAAGACATAAGACACATATATTAATTTTTTCATGCTAAAATAAATATAAATAAATAAATATTTCATTCACAACCATTCATTTTTCATCTATAATTAATAGAATTCATTGATCATTTATGTCCTCATCAATGTTATTTTCCTTGGCCACGTGAATAGGAGGGGCAGATTACCCTGTTATCAACTTAATAGTGTTTACTTACCCAATGAGAAATGCATCGGGTAACTATGGATGACAATTCAACAATGTTGGTGACCATTACAAAAGCTAATTTATGAGGTGTACTATAGTGGATTTGTGCCAATTTTGCAATGGCCTTGCCCATTATGGCAAGTTCAAAGTTGCATTGGTTTAAATATGAAGTGTTCTAGGAAATTCTCGAAAAGTGAACTCAGAATTCACAGTTGGACCCATTGATTTTTTTGGACAAATCTTTTTTATTTTGTGAATTTTTTGAGAAATGCTTGGATTTTTTCTTCTGAATTTTTTTCCACTTTAAAAATGTTAAAGTTTTTATTTTTTTGCAAAAAATCAGAAAGATAAAAATTAAAAGAAAACACCCAATCACACTTGATGAAAATTCCTCAAAATGTAAGACCAGCTGAAAACTACATTTTCCATAATCTCTCCCTTGCAAGGACACAATGGATTTTTTTGGAAAAATGGGCCCAAGTTGGCACATCTTGAGGAAATTTTCTAGACAATAGGTTCCAACACATCACCAAAGCATAGGAGGAAAGCTATAATTTTTTACCTTTCTCTTGGACTTGTAGCCAATTTTTTGGAAAATTACCCTTAAATGAAAATCACATTTTTCATCTCTTCTTTCACTATTACAAAAGTGGGATTTAGTGTGGCAATCCAATTCACTATGGGGGTTTTAAAAGTGAACTGGGACACCATATTCTTATGTCATTTCTTGGGTAAAACTTGAATCATTCATGTCCACATCTAATAGAAGCAATTCACTGTGATAATCCACTAAGGTCAAAATTTTGTATTACTCAAATAATTATTTTCATTTAAACTAAAAGCTTATAATTTGTGATTAATTTATATATTACATTATGATTATGTATAAAATTGTTAATTGTATGTAAGTAAATACGATTTACAAGTTTGAACATATGTATGTATGACATACATTGTTAATCCATTATAATTTATATTTAACATGTAATAACCAATATGTTACAGAATATTATAATTAAAATAAAATGTAATTTATAGTGCTTGTTGGCATAATATATTAGTATTTTATAATGTAATAAAAATTAAAATAGAAATTATTATTATTTAAGATTAAATATTTTAAAAATATTTTATTTATGTTTGTCATAATTTTTTTTGCATAAACAAATATTGCAACTTGTAAAATCATATTTTTTCATGAAAAAATATTTTGTGAGTTGCTATTAAAGAATAGAATTCAAATGTGTTTTTCTTTAAATGGTTTGGAATTTTGTATGTTTTTTATTACGTATGTCAAGACCATTGAAAAAAGTTTCATTTGTTTCATTTGAACCATATGTGAAAAAAATAAAAATGTTAAAGTTTGATTTGTACAACAATTTTGTGTAATTATGATATATGTAATTTTGACACATTGATCACAAAACAAAGTGATAGTTGAACAACAAAGACAATGTAATATTTTTTCAGACCTTGCTACCCAAAATCATATGTGGATTATATGTTGACTAGTTTGAACCCCGTGCCTAATGCACAGGTGTGTGTATTTGACGATACATATTATAAAATTACAATTACAAACTACATTTCCAAAACCTCTTTATATACGACATTTCACATGTATCCATTGGGACCCTGGCCGCTGAAAATCTTGATGTTTGCATTGCTTGTGACCCATGAGATAGCAACATACAGCTGACCATGGGAATAGACCGAAGATGGCAAATATGCCCTAACGTTGTTCAGCTTGTAAATAAGTATAAGTTACTTATTTAGTAGGTATCAATCTGTCGAAAATTATTTTTTTGTTTTCGTATGTTGATAAATCCAGTATCCAGACCCCCTCCCTGTTCATAATGGTTAGGGTTTTTGGTGCAGCCAATTTTCACATGCATCATAATAATACCTTTGGCATCCAACATATTATTATTATGGCAAATGCAAGCCTTGAAATTGCCAATTTCTAATAAAAGTGTGCTTAATGGCTGTTCATTCTGGCATCCATTGAACTATAATAAAAAATCATGGCAATGTAAAATGCATTGAAAATTTCCAATATTCTAAATAAAATTTCAAAAAAAAGAAGAAAAAAAGCCCAACCCAACTCTTTTAGTTGTTGAGAAAGAGACAGAATGAGTGTACCTAATTCCAAAAACCCCAGTATAAAAAATTAAAAAAAAAAAAATTTACAACACTAATATATATTATTCTCTGCCATTCCACGTCTGTATTCCACTCTTTCTTCGCCCCGTCAGAGTAAACAGACCATGATGAAACAGATGGATGACAAGACGAATGGACAAATAGATGATGAAACAGATGGATGAAATGATGTTTCACAACATCCTTTACAATATATAATTATATACGAATTGTTTGTTGATCATATATAGACATATATTGAAAATTTTATTAACAACACATAATATTAATTTCAAACATCATAAAAATATGATGAATTCAATATGTCTATAGCAACTGATCCTCAATCACTAAGCAACATAGAGAATTCATCAAATTTTTTGTGTAATAAAGTTATTTGTAAAGTCACCCTCTCTTTCCACCCACTATCCCCTCTTTCAGTAGTAGTTGCAAAGTAATGAAATTTTATTAAATCTCAGTATGAAATGTCGAAACTCAGCATTTAATGCACAGGGTTCGAGAATAATTATAGTAGTTGTACATGTAGAAGCAGTGAAAATATATGTTGTAGTAGTGGAGGAGCTCAGGGAAAAGGAAAGAGGTCATGAAACTCAGTTTGCCGCCAAATTGGTGGAAAATTAGTTTGGGTCCAAGTTATTTCGTTTTGTAAAATTTCACTCCTAGTTAAGCATTTGATGCCCAATTACGCCCAAACTACCTGTTTGAACTAGTAAAATAGAGACCGATCCTAACTCAAGTACCAACCACAAGTAACAAGTGACTAGTGGGAATGAAAGGGTGTGTTGTGGATGCATTATGAGTAGCGTTTATTTGGGGTGAATATTTGCCACTTAATGATGAAAAAAATCCAGTATGGCTCATACAAAGGATTTTCAGGAAAAAAAAGTGCTAAAGTCACCATATTTGAAGGAATTTTTTAAAAAATTGTCACATTAAGAGAATAGGTTTCAACCAGTGTTGGGCTTCTTTAATCCATTGTCGATTATTTGCTAGTTATTAGTCCAGATATATGTATGTATACCCTTTGGTTCCTAATTGACAAAACCCTTGCCCCTGGAATTGATCTGGCATTTGTCAAATTCAAAGAAATAGCCCCTTGGAATCAAATTGATGTTTGCTGAAATTGAAAAACCTAGCTTTGCCCTGGACCTAGCACCAAAAAAGAGTCAAGGTGTTTGAATGAAAATCGGCTTGTGTGGAATTCAAAAATTGGCGATTTTTGTATGTTAGGATTTTTCGGTGGGTTTTGTGATGCATGTTCATGTTTTCTTTATCATCACAAGTCATAGTTTTTTTTGAGTGTGACCTTAACAAGCATGCGAAGACCTTGTCAGTTTTAGTTTTGCTATCACTCAAGAATCAACATGGTGAGCACACAAAATGCATCGGAGTTCGATAAGGAAGAAGGTGATTTTTTTTTAAAGGTAAAAAATAGTTTGATCTTTGTTCAATCAATTAGGAGTTCTGTCTTTTGTTACGCTGCTGCCTCTTTTTAGTTGTTTTGTTGTTTCTTGCTCCTTGTGTGTAAGTTGCATGCTTTATGTTTGTCTTTTTAAAAAGAGTTTAGCATTCTAGAATTTCAAAACTTGAAATTTCAAGTTTTTAAATTTTTAGTTGTTTTTGTTTGTAGGTCGATGTAGAGGCAAATTCACAGCTCAACTTGACATTTCACCCCCTCTTGTTTAGTATTGATATTATACAACACAAACAGTCTTGGAACTGAAATTATGTATAATTATTACATAGTTATAAAATCTTTGTTTTTGGTTATAAAATTATTCTCTCATTTTTTTATTGTCTATGCAAGCTTCATCATTCTCCTATCATGAACTAAACACAAATAACCCCACAATCATTCAAAACTAAAAGCCTTTCAAAATCAAAATTTCAATTCTAACAAACTGTGCATTCATACAATAACTTCGTACAAGTGAAGGTGTTTTTCAAAATCACAAACATCCATTTATATACCAATCAAAAGGAAATTAATAAAAAAACTTCCTAAAGTTTATCCAATACATGGTTCCCATGTGATTTCACAATTAAACACATGAAAACATAATCACATGGTCCCCCCATGTGATTTTACAATTAAACAAATAAATATAATCACATGAAAACATAATCAAATAAAAACATAATCACATGGTCCCCCCATGTGATTTCATAATTAATCACAAGGAAACATAATCACATGGTGCACATGACTTTCACATAAATCAATGCATCATGATCAAATTATAAAATCCTATCACTTAACTTATTCTTTTAAATAATTACCTAAGTAATTATGTAATTACATCAAATTACATATCAACTTACAATACCATGACTTGACACAAAGTTTAACAAGAAAATTGACCAAAAAAAATTCTAAAAACTGTTTGATTTTCATTTTTAATTTCTTATTTTATATGCATGTTCCTTATTCCTCAAGGACCCAAGATGGGCTTTGATTTAGATTTTCTTCTTTTCTTAGCTTTAGAGTACATTAAACTACTCGACCAAATAATTAGTTGTAATAAGTCTGGGTATGGAGGTGTGGTTGATAACCAATTCAACAAACAGCTGGTTTTCTCTTTAAAAAACAGCCCCAAAAAACCGACCTTCTTCATGCGATGGAACTGATCTATTTTTTGAAAACAAATTTAAAAAAGAAGAAGAAAAGGAACCGATCTATTCTCAGGATTCATGATTTTCACAAACCCAAAACCAGCCAGTTCTTTGAAATTCATTTTTTTCTAAGACTGAACTGGCGGTTCCTTGAAAAACAACATGTCTTCAAAATATAATAGATCTTTTAAAATTTTCTAGTTTCCTCTCTGACTTGCACCCAAGTTTGGCTATTCCTTTTGTGGATGATTGTCAGTCTGGTTACATCACAAAATTTCAAAAAAAACTGTGGTACTTATGAGACATGAGGAGCACTTATTACAGGGAAAGATTATTTTATATGTGTTAGTTATAAAATACACATTTCAAGAATTTGGTTTTTGGAATCGTCATATTTAGATAATATCTTCCTGCACGGCACCAAAATATAGCTCAGGGTTCTTAAATCGTTTAACTTTTTCTCTCTGACTTGTAGCCAAATTTGGTTAATTCCTCTTGTGAATGATTGCAAATGTGGCTACATGATAGAATTGAATTTATAAAAAAAATGGAACTTATAACACAGGAGGAGCAGAATGTTTTCTCTGTGCAAGATTTCACCAAAATGAGAATTTCTTTTTAAAAAATGAATATTTTGTCACAATATTCTTCCTTTTTTTGGGAAAAGAATCAACAGATATTGAAAAAAAGCTTTAAAATATTATAGTTATCCATAAAGTCACCCTGTCTTCACCCTGCCTTCCGGTCTGCTTTCACCCTTTATACCCTCTTTCATTGGTAGCCACAAAGTAAGGAAATTTTATTAAATCTACAATAAACTCAACATTAAATGCACAAGGTTCGAGAGTAATTATAGTAATTGTGCAGGTAGGAGCAGTGAAAATATATGTAGCAACAGTGGAGGCGCTCAAGAAAAAAGAAAGACAAGATGAAACTCAGTTTACCACCAAAATTGCTGGAGAAACTAGTCTAGATCCCAATTATTTATTTTGTAAATTTTCATTCTCAGTTGCACGTTTGATGCACTATTATGCCAAAACTGATCTTTCTTGCCCCCTGATGTGGGAGACTTTATACGTACGACTCTATTTCCATCACATTTGGATTATGTGGATTCCGATTTTAATTTGATAACATTTTCATATTAGTTTTTATACTATTCAGATAGGTTCTTAAAACCTGTTCCCATTTAATGCTAAATCCTTCTTGAGATGCTAGCCAGTAACACAACAACAGAAAATTGAAGAAAATATCACTGAGGAGGAGCTCTTCAAGGAAAGATTACTTTATAATATGTATGTGGTAGGTATAAAAATACACGTTTTGTTTTCTAAGACTCGTAGTCATAACATTTGCAACAGGAGAGTGTTGTTTCTTGCGTTCTAGTAGCTCCTGCTGCTGTCTGCCAAGCGATGGACATGGAGTCCGCAATAGCAACAACAGCAACATCACCTTTCTTCGATGCGCTTCGGGTGTTTGTCTCTCCCCCCTTTTCCCCCCTTTTTTTTCTTTCTTCTTTGGATTTCTTCCAGCTTGTTTGTGTAGCACACTAGAACTCATCAGAGATTTTGATCGGTCGGGTGGGTGGGTTGGGGGCGGGGTGGATGAGCGATGTAGACAGCAGAGCCATTTTTTGTGATGGCAGGACCCAATGTGATCGAGTCTGAAGGGCATGCGCTGAAGATGGCAAGGCAGATCAAGTCTGTTACAGACGAGTCAGTATTGCCTCTCCCTCTCCCTTCATACATTACATTGTTGGTTTCGCAAGAATGGGTTGTTCATTTTTCCCAGCTTTGTGCCGGCTGTATGTGTGTGGAGGTTGTGGTGGAAACCCTAGCCGGGCATGGGAATGCATGTGCAGACTAGGTCTGCAGCTGGTGTTCAAATCCAGTTTTGACAAGGCCAACAGAACCTCTTCTGCTTCTTTTCGTGGTCCAGGGCTGGAATATGGCTTGAAGGTACAAAGAGAGTCATGACCACAGGGGGCTATGCGATTTTTATTATGATAGCAGCTGGGTGTTTTGAGGGTTTAGGGTTTAGAGTGTGACAAAGTTCACATTGGAGCAGCTTCTTTGGGTTTCAGGTTCTGGGCGAGTCTGTGGATGTTGAGCTGTTGTTGTGTAATTGCAATGTAGGTTTTGCAGCAAGTGAAGACAACATATGGTCTGCCCATTGTGACAGATGTCCATGAAGCTTATCAGGTTTCTTCCATATCCAGCCTGCCCTATCACAAAAGTTTTGGTTTTGAGCTTTGTGATTGACTTCAAGTAACAAAGCACAAAAGCGATCATGGAGGGTGACAAAGCTTGTGACTCTGAATTTGGGGCTGTGCATTATAGTGTGAGCCGGTGGCAAGGGTGGCAGACATTATACAAATTCCAGCATTCTTATGCCGACAGGTAAGTGCACTCCTTCCCTAATCTGAGTATTAGGGTTTATGGTCAAGCCAGTTGAATTCTGGGCTGGATGTTGCTCTACAGTTGCTATGAGCCCTGGTTTTCTTCTTGGTCCCAAACTCATTGAACATATACTTCAAATGTGGCAGACTGATTTGCTGGTAGCTGCTGCAAAAACAGGAAGAGTGATCAACATCAAGAAGGGTCAATTTTGTGCATCCTCTGTAAGCCTTTATTCATAGTCTTTCCCTGTTTGTCCTTTCCTTTTGTTTTTCTTTTCCTCTTCTGTCATTCTTTGTTTCTTGGTCTTGTCATTGTTGTTGTGGTCTGTTGCTAGCCAGTAGTGCTGAGTCTTCAAGTTGCTTCCGGAATTGCAACAGAAACTCAGTTCGTAGGTTGGTGCTTGTCACCGGCCTTTACCCACTGTAGGGAGCTGATGAAGTCAGTGGGGAAGTTGTGGTAGTTAAGTCACTATCATACATACTACTGTTGATGGTCCCTGAACAGGTGTGAGACTGGCACTTTTGTTCATACC
>Ga0116227_10010013_pt1 | contig 16842 bp, 10 predicted proteins | sample S1TSphgellanicum_FD_89693 | JGI IMG/M metagenome (GOLD analysis project Ga0116227, IMG submission 89693) | Host-associated microbial communities from peat moss isolated from Minnesota, USA - S1T2_Fb - Sphagnum magellanicum MG | ecosystem: Host-associated > Plants > Peat moss > Unclassified...
GAGATTTCTCAATCCACATGAGAGTTATTTCCTCTACTTTCCATAGTCTGAAAGTTGAAGGGCAGGGTTGCCCCACCCTGGCAAGGGCTACAAGGGCTACTGTCAACCCTGCCCTTCACAGTGAAGGATTTGATCAACTCTTGTCAGTTAAAAGAAAATTACAAATTTCTTTCAAACATTTTCAAAGTGAAGTTGCTTAAATTAAAAATTTTAAGATTTATTTATGATCTAGATTTGCATGTCTACACTCTACACATAGAAATCTATCATTGAACAGGGCCAGAAATCGAAGACAATTGAGCATAAGTTTCTGTACAGCGGAGGTTCACATATAGCAAGGTAGACCCAAATTAAGCATATGCCTAGCAAGGCCATGTCTCATCAATGGGTCGTTCAAGCTCCAGAATACTCGTGTTACACATGTAGAGGCCTGTTGTCTTTTTGGAAGACACCAGGGGGGCAAGTGGCTGTTGTTCAACAATTCTCGACTAATTCGGTGACCATTGATGGTTCCTGGACACTATGTATTCACAAGGAACTTTTATTATGATGGTGGACGGTGAAGAATAGGAAGCAGCAACACACAGGAAAAGAAAAGAATCTGTGAGAGAATGATGATTCTGTGCCAACCTTATGTTTTAAATAGGTTTTTAAAACCTCATGAGGAAAGGTTTTGAAGGAGGAACCCACTTTGTTTGTTTGTTTTTATGTTTCCAAACAACTGGCTCTGAACCAAGGAAGAAGCACCTTGAAGGGGGGTATCAATGAAGAGGCTGGCAGAGGTGACGGTGAAGAGAGACCTGGCCTGAGATTGGGCTATCCTTACCATTCATGCCCCGGCCAGTAGCCGAGGTGGAAAATGGTGTCTGACATTATTAGAAATAGTTCAATTCTAATTTCCCAGTCAATGAGGTGAGGCAACATGCACCCAAGAGGCTCAAGTTTATTTCCTTTTGGGTGAAAGGGGAAATGGGCAGATGGGAGTTTAATGGAATTTGGTGCTCCCAAATGTATTCCCCAAGTTCTCAATAGCAGCACAGTTTATTCCATGTATTTTGCTTAAAGTTCTCTTGTGAACTATAGTTAATTAATACTAATCACATTTAACATAACATGAAATAATTTGGTAATGTCTGTAATGGTTGAATTCTACACTAAAGAATAATTTGATTGGCTAGGGTTTGCGAAGTGTAATGGCTAGCAAATTAGGCATACACACACACAGAGGAAAGGGTATACACCCATGCCAAAAATGGTGATGAACAGCTTCAGGAATAAAATATTCAGGCAACCAATGAGAGGGGTGAATTCGGAGAGAGGAGGATTAAAAGAACATTGTTAGCATTTTAAAAAATGAATGAGAGTTATAGGGCATACCACACACTTATATCTATATGATTGATGAGATTTTGATTTTCCACAAATGATGTGAGATAAAATGTAGTCTTACTAACAATATTTTTATTGTATCTCTTAAAATGGGAGGTTTAGTGTATAGTGTGTATTTATATTTATAGGATTGATGAAAGTTCAACTTTGGACAAATGATATGGGATTATTACAACACTTCCTATTGGACTTCCTAAAATAAGAGGTAAGATATTTTTTTGTTATTGAACATTTAGCATATTTATAATTTTTTGTCTTTATTGACAAAACCTTCATGGCCATGGCCTTACCAAAAAAAAAATTTAATTTCAAAATTAAAATAGCAACACCAATGAAGCAAGAAGAGGACAAACTTTTCCAAAGAGATGAAAGAAAAACATTAAACCCCTGTTACTTCCAAACCTTATGTCTTTTTCTTTTCTTAGCAGTTTTGAGCGATTTAAATAGCTCTCTATGTGCATCAGTTGAAGCTGGATAAAAATTCTTTGGACTTCATCCATAACAGAGTAATGTCAAAAGCTTTAACACATAAATTGTTTTAACTATTATCATGGAACATTTACCCCTTCCTTTTTATATGACATATCTCGGTCGGTGCTTTTGGAATTGAACTACTTTTGTGGCATTGGATGCATTAGGTTGGGGACTACAAAATCTATTTGAGCTCCATGAGCAATAGAAGAATGTTTAAGGATTCATGTTTCTCTAACATTAGGTGTTCAATGATTGGCTTAGTTATGTAAATGAGAACAAAATTCCAAGACTTTGAATTCTCCTCCAAACAAAAGCTTTTATTTTCAAGATAAAATTATAAATCTAAATTTCCCCTTTGCTCAACTATATAAGTTACAAGAGCATACCTTTCAACAAATGATATAAGATAAAAGTGAGTTGTTATTGAAAACATCTTGGGAACTTGGGGAACTGTCGTAAATACAGTGGGAACACATATGAACAACAAAGTATCCAAAATCCCTCATCTTCACCCCAAAAAAAAAAAGCATACTCTAGTTCTATCATGTACCTATTTATTATTTACTTATTCACCTATTTCTCCTATTCACCCTCCTACCACCTAATTATCACTTATTCAACATAGCAAAAGAAACAACATTATAAAAGACTTGCCCATCATCCTAGGTGTGAACAATGATGAAAAAAAATGTTAAGCTCTAACATTAACCTAACTATTAATAGGCATTTTAACATCATATGAGTGAATGAGAATTTAAAAGCTAATTTAAATTTACATTTTATAGTAAGTAGATTTAGATTCTAAACACCTAGCTTGGTGTTAGTGGACTTACCATTAAAGTCCCTAACACCAAATGTGAAGGCATCATTATTAAGATGCTTCTAAATTAACACTATTGATATTAGATAAGTCTCAAATTTCAATATATGTTAAAACTATGATTCTTTAACATCCTAAGTTAGTCTAGGAAAGGTGCGTTTTTTAGTCTACACCAAACATGGTTAGGAATATAAATTCTATGCAGCCAATGAAGTGAGTCAACATTCATCCAAGAGGCCTAGGTGCTTCCTTTTGGGTAGAGGAAGGGGGGTTTTGAAAACTTTCTGCATCTTGGTATTCTCAATGTGTTCCCTAGTTCCCAATGGTTCCTTATGATGTTTCAATGTGTTTTCAAAGTTGTTCCCATTAGCACCAACCTTATCTTGTATCCTTTGCTTGAAGCTTTACTTTTGAAACCCCCTAAACGCCTATAAGGCCATTCTTTAAAATTAAAAAAACTAGTCTTGATGACACAAATTTAGCGGTTTTAGATTTTTTTTGGGGTAGGATGAATAAGAAAAAAATCCTTCCACTGGTGTGCTGATCAAGCATATCCATGTGTGGGGGGAGGGAACGGGGGGCTACCATTTTTTGATGTGTGAGGAGGGCTTCCCAAGGGCCAAACCCTCACTTGGTTCCCAACCTAGCCCCCTTAATGTGATAAGTGGTGTTTAATCAATCCCATTTGTTGAACAATAATGGCTATGTGCTACTAATTGGGTAGTTGTTGCCCGACATGAGATTTGTTTTTTCAAGCACCAAATTACATGAGCACTCATTCAATGGAAGTTTTGAATCTGACTCATTCTAGCCCCACCTAAATTGAAATTTTGGCTCGGGATAACTAAAATGTTATCCTTTGTTGTGAGGTTTAGTTGCATGGGTAATGTTTTGTTGGTTTTCTTTTTGTCCTCAAAGTTTTGCCATAGTTTCAGGCAAAGAGTAGGCCCTTGTTAGATTGTTGCATTTTGAATTCTTGATCTTGTTCACATGTTTATCCAAGGCTCTAAAAAACTTATAGCTTGTTCTTGGCAATGCTTTTCAAATCCAATAGTGCATTTCTTTTATCTCATAATATGTGCATACATTCATGAAAATGTTTGGTGCTCTCTTAGAATTGAAAATGATCTCCTAAGGACTTAGGTTTTCAGAGGTTAAAGGGAAGCTAATGGGATGGACCATATAATATATCCATTTTGGGAAGTCTCCTAATGGGTCAATCAAAAAGGCCCATAACCCAAAAGAAAATCCTGAACTTTGGGTGCACCCAAAACTTATTAATATAATCACAACAAAAGACCTTGGATTATGGGACATTCACTAGCTAGGCTTAGCAAAATACAATGGCTACCAATAAAGGAATCAGACGCTCAAAGCAATTTCGGTTAGGTCTTGGTTTTGGTTTAAATCTGGGTCCAAGTCCAAGAACCTAAACCTAGCAGGTCTAAAAGGAACAAAACCTGCTTTAGAACCGGCCCTAGTGTGTCTACATCAAGTTAGACTTGCCTAAGAACTCAATTCCAAAAGCCTACATTAAACTAGACCTTGACTTAGAATTAACCTATAGGTCTTAAGACCTTTTTTTGGTAAGATAAGTTCTTAAGGCCTTTTTAGGGCCCTTATTTTCACCAAAAATCCTTTTGTTAACTGTATTTGAGGAATCCCAAATTAGGCTACTTCAAATTCATTTCTTTTGCCTATATGTATTTATTACAACTATGGAAGTGAAGTCAACTGATATGGGATAAAATTCCCATATCCTCCCTCCCTTCACCAATCCTTTGTCCAAGTTAAACTCTAGTGCTTCCTCCTATTCCCCTCCCTTCTCACAAAGGCAAAAAATTAGGTTTCTTATTGTCTCACTTGTATAGAGTTCAAAATTTTCAATTTTTCGGCTTTGCCCATCTGGAAGAAATTACATCCATCTTGAAAGTGAAGATTATTTTAGGGGTGTTTAAAGTTTTAGAAATTTTGTGTGATGGGTCAATCAAAGTGGTTTGTTGTGAATTTGTTTTTGGAGGTTTGGGGTGCATCCTCCAACTATTAAATAAGCTAAACCCATCCAAAATCAAAATTGGAATTGGAATTGTTGATCAAGAAAATTTGACCCAAATCCAAAACTTGTGAGTTTTGAATTTTGAAAATATTAACTGGACCCTGAAGTGGATGGTCTTCCTTTTTACAAAAAAAAATTCTAAACCTAGCCTTGACAATTCTTCTAAAAACCAATAGCTAGCCAATATTGGTTCAAAATAAAAAAATTGAAACTTTTGGTTCCAATTCTGATTCCAAAAATGTAAATGAAGAGGTTATCGTCTACGTGAGAGGGCATTGGCTTTAAGGGCCACTTCAGACAAGGTTATGGGTTGTCAAGGTTAAAAGAATACAAATAGGGTTCTATTAACCATATTAAGGCATGGTTAAGGGTGAATAGGGCTGATTAAGGTTGTTTCAATATTGATTAGGGTTATTAGACATAATTTTGGACAAATTGATGCTGTTATTTGAGATGATTATGGCCATGAGAAGGTTGTTAGAACTTAAGACACACTCTGAATGTATTCAGGTTGATAAAGCATGTGTTGATTACACAGAATGTCGCAAATACCAAAGTTGTTCTTGTAATGCCAAATGCATGACATTACATTTGATAAATTTGGTCATCATGTATCTTCAAGGAGAAAAAATGGTTTAACTGATTCAATTGGTGCAAATTCAGCCCATGAATTTTCCCAAAAAGAATTCATTTAATCTTGGACCCATTGGATAGCAGGATTCCATTTCAACATATTTCTCATTGAAAGGCAACTTTGTTTGATGCAACCTAAATGCAAGAGGAACAACTCATTGTTTTTTATTTTCTGGTATGTTGCCAGATTTTGGCACCTGAAATGACAACTACTGAGATGAGTTCATCACTAATGTCTTTGAAAGACTGGCACATCACATCCTGCATGCTGAAAACATATAGATCTTCTGAAATTAAAAAAAGTATGAACAAATTGCTAACATTAGATAGGTGATGCAGCCTCACTACAAAGGTAGTTTTTTTATCACAACACACTTCTTTCCTCACCATCTTCACCTCCAAAATCACATGATCTAAGTCTCTTCATTCAACAACATGATTCCATGCACAACCCACAAAACCCCTACCAACTATCTACATAACTTCACAATTTGACCAATATAATCCATAGGTCAAAGCACCCAACACCTTTTTCACTTCACAAGTACTTAAAAAGAGGGAATTAAGTGAGCTGCAATGCACTTGCCATATCACAACTACACACTAATATACCATTTAACAGAGACAAAAACCCTATTACCAATTGGAAATCTCTCCATCCAAATTTAGCTTTACCATATACCCAACAATAGATTGATTAATTCTCCTTGTAACAAGATTGAGTGAAAATGCTTTTTTGAACAGTAAACCCAGTGGATTGATATCAAATTTCAACATAAGTTCTCAATTGTAACCATAGCACAAAATGACCAGCTCAGCTTACAGTTACCTCTTTTTATAGGCCACTCAACAATAATAGTTTTCAGATCAATGTTTGTGTGGGAAGGGAACCACTAGTATTTTTGGCAACCAAGGTGGTTTGCCACTTATTACTTGGCTAGTGCCAGAACATTCTTTCAGCAAACCCCCAGTTCATTGAGTTGTGTGATCAACTGACATTCATGAGTTTGTAGAATTATGTGCCACGCTCAGGCTTTGTGCAACTATTTCCAGAGATAACCAAGGGATGGTCAGAATCTTGAATCATTGGATATCCTGTTGAATGGGACAAAATATGCTTATCTTGATGCACAATGCAGCTTCACACCCAGTAGCCACCAAGAGGAAATCCAAGAAGCAGCTCATGAACTAACGGCTCTGCTCTCCATGACATGTCCAACAAAATCATGAGAAATGGTGGAGCTAGAGCTTCATATGTAACCCACACAGGGGTTCTGCAAATGATGGAGCCATGTAACATGGTTAGGTAATGTGACTGTACAACGAATTAGGTTGAAACAGGGCCAGGGTGAACCGGCACCTACACTGGTACTTTCACCTTCTTGAGTAAGGCCTCTTAGAGTATCAACTGAGGAAATGTTAAATTTGAACCTCGGGGACCCTGATTTAGTCAAGGGAAGGGATATTATAATGTTTAGAAGCAACCAAATTTTTTTTTGGGAGTTTTACATGGTACTGATGTAGGTGCTGGTTCACCCAAGGTGCCTAGAGACTACAGCTAGATCTTCAGCTGTCACTCACATATTGGTTCCAAGTTCAACCAAAAATCTTACCCCAATGCCAAGCCTCCCCCCCTTTTGGAGCAGACCTAACAAACAAAGACGAGAAGAAGAAGAAGGAGAAGAAGAATAGCCAAGACAAAAGCATTGTCAGGGTTATCACCTCATCCCTTCCCATCATAATCATACTTCCAGAATACTCCCACAAAACCCAACACAAAGGAGACAGTTGAGTTAGATGGTAACAACTCAGGTATCATTTGTATGCAAGAAGACATCTGCACATGACTTTGCAGATATAACTACCAACATGATCCATCAGAAAAAAACCTTCAATAGTACAATCGTTCAGATGACCACACACATGGTCTACTCCCCACTTCAAGAAGTGGAAAATGGTATCTTGATGGTCCAAAGCAATGGTCCAAAATGTATGTATAAGTAAGGTCCTGTGTTTGCATATTGCACATCACAATTTGGACTCTTGAAACATATGCAATTTCAAAGCAACAGAGACAGAGACAGAGACAGAGACACACACACACACACACACACACCGACCATTACTGTAGATGCAGTGATGGATTTTCTAGCAGCCTACATTAAAGCAAAGAGAAACTTTAATAATAACTTAATGCTCATTGAGAAGCTATCAGACATGCAATCAGCACAACAGAATGTGTTGGGCCTAAATATATTTCACAGATGGTAGTTCATCCCAATCCTTGTTTGCTTAACAACACTACCTTCAAATGACAAGCTACATAGTGTAAACAAGCTGAAAAGAAGGTTCATCCACATCAGAGATCTTTACAATACAAGGTAGAGGATGAATCCAATCTCAATTTTAACTTTTCTTCTCCCACCCCTGACCTATGAACCTTCAACATCACATGCCCGCACGTTTCTCGGCATCGAGGAATCAGAATCTCAGCGTTTTTTTAAAAGTGTCGAATTTTCGCCAAATTTCGACCTGAAAAATATGATTTCGACCTGTGTGTAGTGGAAAAAATGTCCAAAATTGACCGAATCTCGAAAAGACAATTTCAAAATCGCCAATTTTTTAGTATAAGTTTCCAGTTAGGAGCCAAGAATATGGAAGCATTCAGTTTTTTTCCCCTACTTTCATATGTAGTATGTAGCCAAATTTGTTCTGATTAATTTCTGGTTGATCGTCACTAAATTAGCGACCTCACAAAATCCTTAAAACAAAACACAGTCGCCGATCGCCCGCTGCTGATGAATATAACTCTCCGGATGCGCAGGGGGCTGCTCCTCCTCACAAGTGCCTGCTGCAAAGTTCACAAGTGATTGCAAGTAATCCGTCACAGAATATGTATTATACTTTCCAACAAGTTTTCATTCCGCATCTGAGGTTGCATGTTATTTTGTAGCCAGCGGCTAAATTCCATCAGGTTCTGCAACTGCAGCAACCGCGTCTCTCATATTAAAATGGTACTGGTTTTCTGCTTCTTCTAGTGCCTCCCTATTTCCAGAAGCTGATCTCGACTGCCTTCAATTCCTTGTCAATTTGGCTTTTGTGAATTTGATAACAGTTTAGCAATCAACCATGAGGAACCTTCACTCCCATCCCTGTTGCAACAATTTCTGCACAGATCTACATAGGCATCTGGAGCCTTTAACCTATTACTCTGTCAACTTGAATCTACAACTAATAGGAAGACTAAAATATGAACCTGGGAATGACAGGACCTTTTACTTTCTCTGAAAACTATGGTGTGCAGTTTACGCCATGCCGAATTGAGCCACTTCTCTAGTCAGAAGCACTGGAGCACTGCACCAGGAAACCTTAAGCATAGATTGAGCAGTCAGAATCTCCCATGCTAATTGCATCCTCCTTGCTCTTATCACAAACTGTGACAATCAAAGAAAATGCAAACAAGGAGAAAGACAATAATCTGATCCACAAATACCGTTCATGGTAATCCACAGAGTCATGATCCACGCAGTCACTGTCTCATTGTAAAAGAGTCAAGTATCTGAACACCAATTGCTAAAATAATCAGTCTGATCATTCTCTTAGCTTCAAACACTCTGCAGGAATTTAAGAATGATTCTAACAAAGAATGTTTTGTCCCTGGATAGCCCTTACAATACAAATGAGTATGTTGCTGGTCAAATCATAAACCCTGAACTAAAAATGTTGCCTGCAGCTACAACTGTTTGCTACATGTCTTCCAAAAAAGAAACTTTCTGTGAAGAATGATTATCTTGTCTCTACTTCCATTCTGTGAACTAGCTTTGAGCTCCAAGTGTTCATTGAAGAACTAGGGAACAGAATTGTTGGTAGCCTGGCACTCTCAACAAGCATTGGGAAGTCTGTTGTGTAGTGAAGGCCACGACTCTCCTGCCGAACTAAAGCACTACTGACAACAAGATTTGCCACTGATATCAAATTTCTCATCTCACACACCTCCAGGCTCACCATCCTCTGTTTCCATCCATTTCTGACCAAGTGATCCTTCCACTCAGCTTCAAGCTCACTCAACTTCCTCTGTGCTACTTTGAGCCGCTCTGTTGACCGAATTATGCCAACATAATCCCACATTATGTGCTGCAAACGCTTTCTCTGCAGTTCTGTGAAACAAAGAACCTCTTTCAACTCATCCTCCTTCAAGTCCATGGCAACAACTGGATGCTGGCATTCATTCTCCACCTTCTCAACTTCTGCTTTTTTGCCTCCCATTTGGAAGGCATAAGCAACTGAAGGTTCCACAGCTCTCTGTGCAAATACCAAAGCTTCCAATAAGGAGTTGCTTGCCAACCTGTTGGCTCCATGCAAACCAGTACAGGTGACTTCTCCAGCAGCAAACAGCCCCTCTATGGAGGTATCACCAAGTAGCCCTGTTTGCACCCCACCACACATATAATGTGCAGCAGGGACAACTGGTATTGGCTCCTTAGTGATGTCAAGCCCATACTTCAAACACTCTGCTGCAATATTAGGAAAATGGGCCAAGATTTCATCTCTTGGTTTGTGACTGATATCAAGATACACAAACTTCTCTTTTCGCTTCTTTAGCTGGTCATCAATGCTCCTAGCCACCATGTCACGTGGTGCAAGTTCCCCTCGAGAATCATAAAGAGGCATAAACCGTTCCATACTCTGGTTGTAAAGGATGCCCCCTGCTCCTCTCATTGCCTCAGTTATCAAGAAAGCATTCTCACGTTTCTCAGGCTTGATTGGTAGGCCTTCATCAGCCAAGGCTGTGGGATGAAACTGCACAAATTCCATGTTTGAAACCACAGCATGTGCCCGTTGTGCTAAGGCCACTCCATCACCAGTTGCCACAAGAGGATTGGTTGTGGTTGGATACACATGACCTGCCCCTCCTGAAGCCAACATGGTTACGCCCCCAATGAATCTCACCACCTTTTGTTTCTTCATGTCCAAGGTATCTACACCATAGCAAACCACTGTTGCTCCATCCTGAAGGGTAAGCAAATCTACAGCAACATGGTGTTCAAACATTGAAATGCTTGGGTTAGTGCGGACAGCAGTCAAAAGTGCCCGTTCAATCTCACGTCCTGTCATGTCAGCTGCATGCACAATCCGGTGGTGTGAATGACCACCTTCCCTTGCTAGATGTAGTTGTCCATCCTCACTCTGATCAAATAGAGCCCCCCATGCAATTAACTCCCTTACTCGTTCAGGTCCCTCTCTGCAAACCACCTCAACAGTCTCCTCATCACACAAGAACGCCCCAGCAACAATAGTATCCCTGATATGGCTTTCAACAGAATCTGCTGGATCCAAAACTGCACTCACACCCCCCTGAGCGTACATAGTGTTGCTCTCCTGGGGCTCAGATTTTGTTACAATGGCCACAGACCCAAACTTTGCCACTGCAAGTGCATATCGCAGGCCGGCCACACCGCTTCCAATGACCAAAAAATCAAAGTGCTTAGAAGCTTCAATTGAATTATCGGATTGAGCTTCAGGTGCCCCTTCATGCATGTCATTGTGAGAAGCCCTGGCTGCCCTTCTAAAATCATATGCTTGGTCCACTCGATTCCTCTGCATAACCATTGAGCTCAACATCAGGAACTAGTCGTTGCATCTTTGGAGATGTTATAATGCAAGCATGGTTTAGTTTTCTAAACCCATTCAGTGTCAAGGAGATGACAACTGGATCCATCAATAGGTTCACTCACATTAGGTCATACTGAAAAATTCCAAGCAGAGATTTTGATGTAAATGACTTGTTTCACAAAATTCACATGAGGGAATCTGCCTGTGCTGATTCCAGAGTGTCATGTGCCTAGACAAGGAGAAGCTCCACAGTGAGTCCTCCATACTCAGATGACTGACCACAGTTATGAAATTTGTGCTATCAAATCTCATAACATGAGCAGCCTCCTCTAATGCATTTTGCACTTAGCATTCATTCCCAAGGGAATCTAGACTTAAAGAAGTGAACAAAGACTCACTGATCTGAGTCTTCTCACTGAAAGAAATTCATCTTCCTAGAAATCAGAAAGAAATTGACACAAGAAATAGAACAAAGCTGGTACTTGTTATGAACAAAGATTATCATCCATCAGCAGTTCACATCTGACAAATCACAAAACCAGGTCATTATAAGAGACACAACAATCAACAGAACATACCTGATAAAGTTTCTGTGAATGGCCATAAAACTCATGGATTGGGCTATTCCTGCTCATAGCCTTCATCACAGGATCAAACACATCCCTATGTGCTGAGCTTGCTATAACTGCCTTTGGCCTGCAACCCCCTTGCTCAGGTGTGTCCAAGTGTGTGGAAATTGAAAGACTTGCCATTGGCCTGTCCAATCCCATTGATTAACAACAAAGGTCAATGTATCTTAGAAGACAAAAGCCTTAGTCCAAGAGAACAGCAACTGCATTTGCATTAGATTTTCAAGTCTTTGAAGAAAACCTGGCACCTACAGGCCTGGCTTAAGGCAGATAGAATCAAGCAAAATGTGAATTCAAAGACAATCTTCCAGTGCCGCCCTCTTTGACAGCAGTTCTTTGACAGCACCTCAAAGAATGCAAGTGAAAACAAATGAAGACAAAACCAAAAGGATGTCAAACAGCATAGGAAAGCTCTTGCTGGTGGCAGGGGCAATATGTGACGGCTTCTCAAATCATATGAAGTAGAAGAGATAGAGTTGCATCCATCTACATAATAAGCGATTTTGGTTTCCAACCTATCTAAGGGGGTTATGTTAACACCAGACAGCCTTGCTGCCTGCAGCTACCAAGCAAGCAAGAGCCCCTCGCAAACCTGCGTCTGCACTGGGGCTCAGATCACAAAGGCTTGCTCGTAACCATTCTCGTAATGCTTTGAGATCCGACGTCAGCTGCTCTACAAAGAGATTCTAGCAAACAAATCTTCAATCCGAAGTCACGTACTACGACCTCGCAATCGCAAAAGATTTGTAGACGACCCGGGGGGGAAACGGGGATACCGCTAACTAGGCGAGCTTGAGAATTCCCTTTACCTATTTCGTCCAGTTGCGAAAGTGGAACCGGGATTGTCTAACATCGAACTGAAAGAGGCGCAAGCATCATCATCATCATATTACAATAAAGAACGCAGTGATTCTTCGACTTGACGACATCTTTCAATACCAAAAACAATCAGAAAGACATACAGGAAATTGCAAGAATCACGAAGTCGTAGAAGAAATTTCACCTTTCGGCAAGATGCACGCTCGAGAACTGTCTCGCGAACTCCCTGGCAGATGCATCCTGAAGCGACGGCAGCATCGGCGAGCCATGTAAGAGATATGGGGTGGTCATCCTCTCACAATTACCCGTCCCACTCCCGACTACACACCTTTCCTCCCCTTCTGCACTCTCTCCCTCTCTCCCTCCCTCCCTCGCTCTGATTAATTTCCTTCAAGATCCTCCCCTCCTCGTCCTCCCCTCAAGCTGCTACAGACAACAAAATGTCCACCACTACTCACCAATCTCAAGCGCCACACAAAGCACAGTTCTCCTCTCTCTAGCGAGAAAAGGCGCGACCAAAAACCACTAGTCTCCAACAGAAGTATGTACTAAAAAAAGGAATTCTCCACTCCACGACAAACAATTGAAAAGAAACTTAGTCCCGCCTGCTACTCTTCTGTCCGCTGCTCTGGCGCTGATCTCTCTCTCTCTCTCCCCCAACTCAGCATCGGTCGCTCTCAGTTGGTTGTGAACTGGGTCATTCTTGGCAGCAAAAAGAGAATGAACAGACGACGTGAGTTGGCCAGGGAGACTAAATATAGAAACAAAAACAAGGGGGGGCGTAAGGAAGAAAGGAAGGATCTAGCAGCAGCGTTTGTGACGAGGCGTCCTTCCGCAGAAGGATCCCAACAGAAGGGTAGGCAGTTGGAATCCATGATGATGACGACGACGACGACGACGACAACGTTGCAGCACACGCCATCTTTGTGTGTATACCTGGTAAGTTACCTACCTTTCCTACATGTGGATTTTTGCATGAGATGGATTTTTGTCTCAGGGGATTTCTGGGATTTTGCAGCGGAATCATCAACCATTGCTGTTTTAGCTTTCCTTTTCACCTTCTTGTAGTAAGTACTTCAAAACTAGAAACAGCTGGAAAATGCAGCATCCACTAAGCTTAGAGCATCTCCAGCGGTGCTTCGTATGTGACCTTTGCAAAAATATTTCTCGCATCCAAGTTTTAGTTAATTACTTTTTTACAAACCCACCGCCCCCATCAAATTAAAACTAGGACTGCAAATAGGTGGGAGACTACTAATAGCAAACCACCTGGACCATTCAAACTATCCAGCCAATCTGAAACAGAGAGCAGTCCATAAATTCGATTTGACTATATTCATTACACTCTTGCAGGGCTAAACCCTGGGCTATTGTGGGAATTCAGGTCCTACACGAGGTGGGAGTGAGGGTTAAATGCTGTTTGGGTAGATGGTAATGGGTGAGGTAAAAATTGAGAATGGGGCTGTTCTGGAAATGAGGACCTCACACAAGGCAGGGCTCAACTATAGGAATTTGATTCCCAGAACAACCCCATATGAGGTCATTATCTGGTGTAACGAACCACTGGAATTTTGTTGTTATAAACAGATTGCTTTGATTCATTTGAGAGGAGAGGAGGTACCTTAGACACAAGGTTCCTCAAATAAAAAAGGGTTCCTACCTTTTTACTGAGGAACTTTACATCTAAGGTGCCATGTGCCGGATGCTCTGTTGAGGCGAAAATCTTATGCAGTGTAAAGTGCCTTCCACATACACTAGCCAGCTGTGATTCATTTGAGAGGAGGGGAGGTGGCACTACACGTCAGGTTCCTCAATAAAAAAGGTTCCTCCAATAAAATAAAAAATAATGTCCCTCCATAAAACGGTTCCTGCCCTTTTATTAAGGAACCTTACCTGTAAGGTGCCATTCTCTGTTCAGACACAAATTTTATGTAGGGTAAAGATGCCATCCTCTGTTGTGACGGAAATTTTAGGGCGGGTAAAGTGTTTTCCACATACACTAGGAGCATTCTAAGCATTCTTTAGGGTTTTTATGAGGACTTGTTCCAGAGTTCTGCTTCCCACAATTCCCTCTTGAGCTGTACATCGTTCAATCAGGTCATACTGGGCTCTACAGGGCTTGTTTCAAAGTGGTGTTTGCCACCAAAGTTTGCATCATCATCGTGTTGTTTACATCACAAATGAATTACACAGAACAAAAAAAGTAATCAGCATATGACCACCGGTACCACTTCAGGAGAACCCCATGCGGGGAGGGAGGCAACAGCCCCATCACAAATTAAAAGATCGAAGGTAATACAAGGGGGGGAGGAAATGCCACTCAATGGTGGCATTGTCCTTCCCCAAGATGTTCATGTGAAGCCATTCACTTCTAAAATTAGACTCAATGCTAGCTTGGACACCCGGGTCTTTGGTGCACCGTTGGGATCTAATGGCCTTCCAAGAGGCCATACCGACCTCAACGGTCGCCACCCAAGCCTGAGTGATCACCTTCAAGGTGGAATACTACTCACCATAGTGTTTCCTACATCTCTCAGTCCAAAGGTGGTATAGAACGAAGCTAAGAAGAATATCAAGTGGTTGCCTGGGGTAAGTGATGTGAATCCGCCCGTGTGGTAAGCGAGGAGGCCAGGTGGATCCTCTTCGCTCTCCCTGGTTCCCTCGCCCAAAAGGACGAAGGGCCAGTTGATCACCATGTCCTGGGGCACTTGCCATTCGATCCAAATTCTCTTGAAGGTGGCCCATGCGTGTTGAGCCAGTGGGCACTCCAGGAGGCAATGTTGGGGGGTCTCTTTCGCATTGGAATCGCACACCTTACATTATGGGGCGATGCCCATGAGTTGAAGCCAAGTGCCCACTGGGAGACCTTGGTTTAAAGTGAGCCAGATGAGTGTACCCACTTTGCGTGGTCGCGCGTTGTGCCAGAGCCTGGCGATTAGTTGGGCGCTGGATGTGTTGCGGAGATTGAGATCTTGAATGAAAGTCACCATGTTGGAGGGGCGGGTTGGCGGTCGGGTGTTGATGTAACCTCTTCTGGCGGTGTAACCAAAGAAAGGAGCATCGCCCAGTGGCGGGTTGGAGCGCCAATGCCATTCGCCCAGGTCCCATGGGAGGTCCCGGATGAAACCTGTTTCGAAGACCCAGAAGACGAGGGTTTTTGCGCTCGGGGCTGGTAAATCCTTGGAAACTCTGAGAGTTGCGCCCGGTTTTTCTTGATGTAGGACTCTCACCGTGCGGTACTTCGCCGTGTGAATCGTGTGAATATGTTGCGAGGTTGCCTGGATACGGCCGTCTAACGCGAATCTTTGGAATTCTAACACTTCGGCCTTTCCGCGAGTGAGAGCGAGCACCTGATAGACCCAATCGAGCGGGTTTCCTGTGTCGGGGGTTGGGTTGGCGATCCAATCCCCTACTTTGATGTGGAAGTCAAACTCATCGGGACTCCATGGGATACTTGCTGTGATGATGTCCCTGCCTCGCATGTTCGAGGCGTGACGACTCATTCCCAATTCAGAAAATCCTTTCCAATTTCTGTTTTCCGGGTTCCAAAGGTGCTTGACCCGAATGCACCCGGATGCGCCAAGGCGGACCCTTCACCCCGTCCACTTACACCAAGCGGATCGCCGCTTGCGTTGAGTATGGACAGGTCGCCGAAAATTGGTTGCCTGAGGATTTCCTCGCCAGTTGATGGATCTGATTTAGTTAGTCCTGACCTCACGTTCAGCCAGGCTCCTACGATGCTTTTCCACATCGAAGCTTGGAGTCTTTTGAGCTTGGGCGCGGCGAGGAGCCAATTGAGGTCGGGGTTGGTTGGGCCTTTGCTGTGGACTGGTAGCCTGGTCTGGTCGGCATTGTGCCTGATCAGCTCCTTCCAAGGCTCGTCGCCTGGCGCAAGGCCCCTCACCATCAATTTGGCAAGTAATGCTTCCGATTGTGATTTGGGGTCAGTGACTCCCAAGCCACCCTGAGCGGTTGGGAGCGCCAGGGTTTCCCATTTTACCTTGGCCCGAGCAGGTGTGTCCTTGCCACCCCAGATGAAATTCCGAATAACCCCTTGTACTTGGCAACACATCTTGGGGTTGGGGTTCCAACATGTTGCCAAGTACCATATCGATGCGAGCAGTACCTGGTTCGCCACCAGGATCCGCCCAGCCAAAGAGAGAGTGCTGTGACTCCAGCTAATGAGTTTGCCTTTGAAGGCAACCATCATGGAGTCAAAGTTCGCCTCGAGGGGGAAGTGGAATCCCACTTGGATCCCGAGGTATCTAGTTCCCTGTCCAGTTGGAATCCACCTGAGGCCTTCGCCTCCACCCCATTCCCACGTCCTTTCCTTCTTGCTCGCCCATATGGCGGCAGATTTGTGCCAGTTTACCTTCGCCCCGGATGCGAGGCAAAAGGTCTTGAGGACC
>Ga0116227_10010016_pt1 | contig 16838 bp, 16 predicted proteins | sample S1TSphgellanicum_FD_89693 | JGI IMG/M metagenome (GOLD analysis project Ga0116227, IMG submission 89693) | Host-associated microbial communities from peat moss isolated from Minnesota, USA - S1T2_Fb - Sphagnum magellanicum MG | ecosystem: Host-associated > Plants > Peat moss > Unclassified...
GCTCGCGGCAAATAAATCCTGCTCGATCTGTTGAAGCGCCACGCGCGCGCGCGCGCGCAGTGCCGGTTCCTGCGGCATCAACGGCGGATGCGGATAGCGCTCTTCGAGATATTCGACGATGACGCGAGCATACGGCAGCACACCTTCGCGGTCGACCAGCGTCGGCACGCTTTGCGTCGGGTTCAGGACGAGGAAATCTTCGTTGATGCGCCCGGCACCGATAATCTCGATCTTGGAGCCTTCGATATCTTTTTCTGCGAGCACCAGCCGCGCCCAATCACAGCCCAGCGAATCGTTCGAGACAAACAGCGTCAGCCCGGCGTTGAGCGCGGGTTTGACCGGAACCTTGTCAGGAGCGAGGCGGCTGCGCAGGGCCATGGCTTAATTCATGGCCTAGTGAATATCGCGCCAGAATTCCTTCTTGAGGAAATAGGTCAGCACCAACAGCACCAGCAGATACAGGATGACGCGGAAGCCAAGCGCAATACGATCGCTCTTGCCGGGCTCGGAAGCGTAAGCCATGAAGTTGGTGAGGTCGGCGACGAACTCCTTGTATTCCTGCGGCGACATCGTGCCGGCTTGAACCAGCTCGAACTTCGGCGCGTCTTCTTCCTCGCCTTTGATGGGTGGTTCGAGCTTCTGCCAGCCTTGCAATTCACCTAAAACTGCCGGCATCGAGACGCCCGGCAAATAAGGATTATTGACGCCGAGCGGACGCTTGTCGTCGAGATAGAAACTCTGCAGGTAGCTGTAAACCCAGGCTGAACCGCGTGCCTTGGTTTCGAGCGTGAGATCGGGCGGCGCGCGGCCGAACCAGGCTTCCGCCTGTTTCACCGGCATCGACGACGAAATCGGATCGCCGAGTTTATCGGTGCCGAGCATCAGCTTGGATTTCAGCAGATCGTCCGGAATATCCAGATCTTTCGCCAGGCGGTTGTAGCGCAGATATTTCATTGCATGGCAGCCGGAGCAATACGCCATGAAGTCGCGCGCGCCGCGCTGGGCGGACGGCAGATTGCCGACATCCTCGCGGAATTGCAGCGTTGCCGGACCTTCATCGGCGCGGCTCAAGGAAGGCATCAGGCCGGCGGTCAGGCTCAGACAGGCCGCCGCCAGAATAGCCGAAAAAGTAAGGCGCTTCATTCGGTCACTCGCTCGGGTACGGGCTTGGTTTTTTCCCATTGGCTATAGAACGGCATCAGCAGAAAGAAGCCGAAATAAATGACTGCGCCGATACGTGCGATCACCGTATGAATCGGTGAAACCGGCTGCATACCGAGATAGTTGAGCACGCAGAAGTCGATCGCAAACAGAATGATGAGGCTGCGGAAAACCGGACCCTTGTAGCGCCAGGATTTCACCGGTGAGCGATCCAGCCACGGCAGGAAGAACAGGATCACCACCGCGCCACCCATGACGATGACGCCCGGCAGCGCCGAGTGGAATAACGAAGGTGTGGCGCGCAACATGGCGTAGAACACGCCGAAGTACCAGGCGGGTGTGATTTCCGGCGGCGTGACCTGCGGATTCGCGGCTTGGAAATTCGGCTGCTCCAGCACCATGCCACCGCCTTCGGGGGCGAAGAAAATCACCGCGCTGAAGATAATCAGGAACACCGAAATGCCGACCAGATCCTTCACCGTGTAATACGGATGGAAGGCGATGCCATCGAGCGGAATATGCGTTGCCGGATCTTTCTTGGCCTTGATATCGACGCCATCCGGATTGTTCGAGCCGACTTCATGCAGGGCCAGAATATGCGCAAATACGAGGCCCACCAGCACGAACGGCAGCGCGATCACATGCAGGGAGAACAGGCGGTTGAGGGTGGCATCGGCCGGCACGTAATCGCCCTGAATCCACTCGACCAGACCCTTGCCGATGTAAGGAATGGTGCCGAACAGCGAGATGATGACCTGCGCACCCCAGTAGCTCATCTGGCCCCAGGGCAGCACGTAGCCGCAGAACGCTTCAGCCATCAGCACCAGATAAATCAGCGAGCCGAAAATCCAGATCAGTTCGCGCGGCTTGCGATGCGAGCCGTACAAAACGCCACGGAACATGTGCGCGTAAACCACGATGAAAAACGCCGACGCGCCGGTGGCATGCATGTAGCGGATGAGGCTGCCCCAAGGCACGTCGCGCATGATGTACTGCACGCTGTCGAACGCGGTGTCCGCGCCCGGCTTGTAGTTCATCGTCAGGAAAATGCCGGTCAATAATTGATTGACCAGCACCAGCAGCGCGAGCGAACCGAAGTAGTACCAGAAGTTGAAATTCTTCGGTGCGTAGTATTCGCTTAGGTGATCCTTCCACATCTTGGTGAGCGGAAAGCGATCATCGATCCAGCCGAGAAAGCCGGTGGTCTTGTACGGGTTACGGACGATGGCCATTACGCAGCTCCCTTCGCGTCGGTGGGGTCTTCACCTATCATCACGACGGTATCGGAGACGTAACGATGCGGCGGCACCACCATGTTCAAGGGCGCCGGCATGCCCTGGAACACGCGGCCGGAAAGATCATATTTCGAGCCATGGCATGGGCAAAAATAGCCGCCGAGCCAATTTGCATCGATCTCCGGCGCCGGATGATCCGGCTTGAAGCTCGGGCTGCAACCGAGGTGCGTACACTTGCCGTTCATTACCAGATATTCCGGCTTGATCGAGCGAGTCTCGCTCTTGCAATAGGCCGGCTGCTGATCCTGCTCACAATTCGGATCACTCAGCTGCGGCGCCACTTTCGGCAGGCTCGCCAGCATGTCTTTCGAGCGATGCAGTACCCAGATATTGCTGCCGCGCCAGACGAAAGTGACCTGCTGGCCCTCTTCGATCTTGCTGATATCGGCCTGCACCGGCGCACCGGCGGCTTGCGCCTTGGCACTCGGTTTCAGCGAAGCCAAAAACGGCCAGACCACGGCGGCAGCGCCCGCAGCGCCCACGACCGAAGTGGCGGCGGTCAGGAAACGGCGGCGGCCGTCGTCCACGCCTTCATTGCTCATTGATTCGAAACCTCGATTGGACTAATCGGAAACGGCACGCGCTCGGGCGTCGATCAGCGCGACGCACCTCGCGACTGACTTCCTCGATTATAACGGCGGCGGCTGGCGCACGTCACGGTTTGATTGCAAGCGAAGTAACCAACCGGAGAAACTATCCGCAGCCAAGCTATTTTTCGATCGTGAGTATTCGATCAGCGTGCAATTCGATCAACAGAGTAATGGCACCGCGCGTGAATGATGAACGAGAACCAAGTCTTTCGTCATGGTCCCATATGCAGTTAGATATCTGATTTTGGTTTGACATCGTGGAAGCGGTCCATCGCATGGATGACTTCGACGATGGCGTCTCGCTCGCCCAAGCTGATGCGCGGGTTCCACACATCACAAATCAGGATCGTGCGCGGTCGATCACTCCGATTCCAGGCTTCATGCTCGATCGTATCGTCAAAAACCCAAGCCTCGCCTTCACGCCATTCGCGTATCTGATGTCCGACGCGAAATCCGCAATCTTCAGGCACGATCAGCGGCAGGTGCAACACTAATCGAGTGTTCGCCACGCCATTGTGCGGTGGAATATGCGTCTTGGGTTGCAGCGCTGAAAACATGGCTGCCGGCGAGCGGTCAGCCATCACTGGTTGTGGCAGCGTAGCAATGGCAGCCATCGTTGCGGGGCAACGAACGGCATTCTTCTCGACGCGCTTGCCCGCGAGATACAAGTGCAAGGCGCCCCAGCGAGTCGATTGATTCAACGCGGCCCATTGATCCAGCGGTAGGCCATCCGGATAGGCAACATAAGGAACGAAATCTCGAAAATCATCCGCCAGAATCTGCATGAGCTCGCGGCGAATCGCCTGGGTCTCTGCTTCGAGCGCGGGCAGCCACGGAAACTCCTCTCGCTCATAAAACTCGATTGCCGGTAAACCGGGGTAAAAAAAATCCGACGGCTCCTGTCGAAACACAATTTTTCGCCGCAAGGCGTGATCCATGAAGGCATTCAACCGTAGAGCTGCACCGGTACTGCCAGGCTCTCGAGAAGGACCCAGTGCCTCGCGTACAAAAGTAACCAGCTCCTCGATATATTCGGCGTTGATCTTGCGTGCGTGGCGCAATGCCTTGGCCGAAGGTGCATCCAAGGTTTCTTCAGCCGGGGCCAGCCCGATGGCAAAGCCATAGAATTTTGCGGCGGACCGAAGTTGACCGCTCTGCTCCAGCAGCGAACCTTTCATCAATAGCGCCATGAACGATCGCGGGTCTGCCTGCAGGGCGCCTTCGACCGCGGCCAGCGCGCCCGGAATATCGGAAAGTACGCGGCAAGCGGCGGCGAGATTGAGCCAGATCGATGGGTTCTTTCGACTGATCCCCAGTGCCTTTTTCAGCGTGACCTGCGCGGCCAGATAGTCTCCAGCAGCCATGGACTGCATCGCGATCCCATTCAACTCGCGTAGCGCATCCTGCTGAGCATTTTGTTGCGTCAATGAATTTTCCTCCCACTTAGCCCGAAGCCGGCGAGCTCGATCCGCGTAATTCCGGTAGGGCTTGCGCGCTATTGCGGCACGACATCGAATGCCACGGACAGACGATCACCGCCGTCTGTGAATGGAACGGTGCCATGCCAGTAGAACGACGGGAAAAGTACAAGGCGCCCGATCCTGGGCTGCACGAATTTTTCCATTCGATCCTCGTTGCCCAGCGCTAGATTCGATGCGCCCAGTCCGAGCCAGCCTCTTGGGTTGGAGAACTCAGTCCCGTGGTCTTCAGGCAAGCGTACGTAGTAAGCCGAGCTGATCCAGCCTTGCGGATGGATATGATTGGTATGAAAACCTTCCGATCGAAGCCGGCACGACCATGACCCGGAGAACCCGAACGCCTGTTTGCGTCGGCGCGTCATGGGATGCTGCGGATGATCCGGTAGATTCTGTATGTAATCGGTAATCGCAGCTTGGATACTCTCGCGCACCTGCACGATCACACCTGAAGTTTGCTCGAAGAGTTGTCCGGTAGTTTGAGTGCCGCCGCGCAAGGTCTGATCGAGCGGCTCCATTCTTGTGGTGTGCAAGGCATCAAGTTCGGCCGCCAGTGCACGATTGAATGCGAGTGAATCGGCAAATCCACTGGGCGGGGCCAGATCGTAGACGCCAACATACTTCGCATAATCGATCAGTAGCTGATAGCGGCTGTCGCCCGATTCGCGGTAGGCCAGAGAAATGCCGGCAAGCGACAGTTGGTCATCTATATCCTGCGCCAGCGCACGTTCGAATATATTCAGCGCTCGGGCAGGCTGATGATCCCGCAACAAGGCGAATCCAAGTTGCTGCTGATGAGTGACCGCATCCGGAGCGAGCGCAATGGCGGCCATGAACAGTTCGTAGCTTTCCTCAAAAAGTCCCTGCGACGATAAGGCTCTGGCCAGTTGCCCGGCGATATCCGCACGATCGGGCGCCATTCGATACGCTCGCGCGAGTAATTTTTCCGCCGCCACCCAATTGTCTCGCCGCAGATGAAATATGGCTTCGAGGTACATCAACTCGACATTGTCGCCAACCCGTTGCCTAGCCATTGCAAACGTCGTCAGGAAATCATTTCGACGTCCCGATGCCCAAGCCAGATTGTTGAATTCAACATGCAATTCGGTGGCATCGGGCCGCTGTTCGATCAGCTCGCGGTAGGCTGCCAAAGCCTCATCATTGCGAGAAGCATCCCGAAGCGCGTTTGCAATCGAGAAGTCGACTTCAAAACTGCCGGGCCGTAACGCACGTGCCGATTTCAGTGCCAGCAAGGCTTCGTCATGCTTGCCTAGTCTGGATAAAGCCCAGCCGCGATAATAGAGTGCATTGAAGTAATCGGGCGATGCGGCAGTTGCCGCGTCGAGCGCCGTGATCGCCTCTGCGAACAAGCCCTGGTCGATCAACAGCGCACCGATCCGCGTCAGCGCTGCCGCGTGATCCGGCCGTAACTTTATCGACTCACGATAACTTTCCAGGGCCTCGGCACCATATCCGCCTCGTTCCAGCAGAATCCCGAGGTTGTAGCGGAGTTCCGCATCGCCGGCATCGATCTCGATGGCTCTAAGGTAGATCGCTTCAGCTTCCTCTGCCTTGCCTCGGCTAGCCAGCACAACGCCAAGCACGTTCAGCAAAGCGGCGGATTTCGGCTGCCAATCAACTGCCCGCCAAAGCAGGGCTTCAGCCTCGTTCAGATCACCACGCGATTTAACCAGCAAGGCCAGGTTGAACAGCACCGCCACTTCGTTGGGGAAAGCGCGGAGCAATTGACGATAGATTTGCTCGGCCTCAACGACTCGCCCCTGTTGCGCGAGCGCCTCCGCTTGCTTGAACGCTTCGAGCGGATCGAGTGGCGCATGAGCAGACGGATTCGCGCGGGAACGCGCATCATTTGTCTCGATTAGATGGGTCATCAGGTTTCCGGCTTTTGGAGTCCGCAGCTTGCTTCAGCGAACGAGACTACGCCACGATTACTTGCGAATGTAACAAAAGCGGGCAAGCGGCCCTTGCCGATGCCTGAATGTCAGGCGCTCGAGCAAATTACGGCTAAGCCTTCACCTGAATTGCCGCTTGGCGACTTCATGTACTGCCGACGATCACTTGAGAACCTGAGTATCCCGCATAAAAAGGCGGCCCGAAGGCCGCCTCAGAGTACCGCTCAGCAGCAGAACCGATTAGAGGTCCAAGGTAAACCCGGCGAAGATGACTCGGCCGAGTGAATCGTAAACACCCGGGAACGTATTGCCATTGCCGAAAGGCGCCGGAGTGACCGTTTGATCCAGGGTTGGTGGCGCTTGTCCACCCACGTTGCTGATACCAAAGCGCAAGGTCAGGTTACGGTCCTTGGTCGGCAGCACATAGGTGCCCGACAAATCCACATACTGCTTGGCGCCGATCTTCCCATCGATGACGTCCTGCTTGCCATTCGTCAGGTTGGGATCGCTGGTATTGCTATCCAGTTGAACGCCCCCGGTGTAGCGCCAGTCGGCGGAGAGCGTCAGCCCGATCGGCGTGATGTCGTAAGCGCCGCGCAATTTATGGCGGTACCTTGGATTTGGCGCTCCGCAAGTCGGGCCGAAGCGGCCTACGCACTCGTACACGCCAAAGCCGGGGCCTGCTTCTGCTGAGTAGTTGTACAGGTAAGTGGCATTGAAATTGAAGATGAAGCGGCCGGCATTACCCCAGCCCAGATCGCGCGTGGAAATGAAGTAATTCAAACTTCCATCGAATCCCTTGGTGCGCAGCAAACCGGTGTTGGTCAAGGTTGCAGTGACATAACCGCCGCCGTTTTGCGGATCCCCCGAGAGACGGCCGGCACCGTTGCGATGAATATCACCGCAGACTGCTGGATCGTCAGTTTGCGCGCAGCTGTCGATGATGCTGGCGAATGGCAATGCTGAGATCGTGCCGCTGATACGGATATCGAAGTAATCGATCGTGCCAGTTAAATGCCGGACGAAAGTCGGCGTGAACACAAAACCGGCCGAGCGGGTGATGGACTCTTCCGCCTTCAGGGTGGGATTGCCGCCGGTCTGAACACTACACTGGCCTGCGCTGCAAGCTGGCAGATTGCCGTATTGCTTGGCGGTAACACCAGTGTTTGCGCATTCCGCTTGACTAAAGCCAGGCGTTGCGCCTGAGCAGGGATCGGTCGCGGATACCAAACCAAAGGCTTGTGGTGAGAACAGCTCGCTGACCGATGGCGCGCGCACAGCACGCTGGAAGCTGGCACGGAGCGCGAAATCTGCAATGGGATCAAACTTCAGACCGCCCTTGTAGCCGTGCTCGTCGTTGGCGAGATTGTAATTGCTCCAGCGGTAAGCCGCATCGACTTGGAATAACTTGGCAAACGGCAGATTTTCCAGAATCGGAACCTGGATTTCGCCAAAGGCTTCCGTGACGCTGACTTGGCCTTTTACGGCGGGGCTGGGTCCACCAAGGCCACCCAAGGTGCCTCCGGCGATCGCGTTATCGGGCTCATAGTCGAGTGTATCGGTACGATATTCGGAACCGACCGCGACACCAACACCGTTTACAGCGAACGGGCTCTTGATGCCGTATTTGCCGAGATCGCCAGTGGCAGAACCGGTTACATCCTGCTGAACCTGTGTGGCTGTCGATTCTCCAAAACCCTTGATATAAGCGACCTGCGCAGGGGTAATCGAGTTGATCTGAAAAAGATCCAAGGGAACACAACCAGCATTACCCGAAGCACACACCGCAGTGCCATCGGGGCCGGCAACCGAGTTCAACGCATCTTTGACATTGGTCGTATTGGAATAGCCTTGATAAAGGTGTCTGTACGACACCTCGCCGCGCTGAGCGGATACATCGTAGGCCCAGCCATCGGTGATATCGCCCTTTGCACCGACCACAATCCGATACTGGCTGTGGTCGATAGTATCTATACGGGGGCCCAGTTCGGTCAAACGCTTCAAAAAGGCGATCTGGGTTGCGGTACCCGTTGGTCCGGGACCACCCTCGTAGTTACACAGGTAATCCTGCTCCTGCTGGGAAAGCAAGGGATCGTTGCAAGGGATATTGACCTGGGTGCCAAAGATTCCGGTAGGTGCGGCCTGCTCTACCGTGGTGTCGTCCATGAACATCGCGCTGCCGTAGATGTCGAGATGTGTGTTCACATCTTCGTGCGCGAAACCGCCCAGGTTATAGCGCTTGGTCGGACGTTGCAGATAGTTATAGGGCGCGTAGTTGAATTGCACGCTGTTGTCGTTGTTGACAAACGAGCGAGTGCCTTTCGGGTCGACAAGTGCCTCGTAATTGGTCTGTCCGGCGTAATAACGGTTGTATGCGATAATTCTACCGGTGGGGATAGTGTAAGAACCCAAGCAGACATGAGTGCTACCCGTGGTGTCGAGGGCGCACGAAGAGAAAGCGCGCTTGCCTTGAGTAATGGCTTGCATGTCCTCGTAGGCAGCGAATAGCGTGACATTACCCTTGCCGCCATCAAGGTTGCTGCCCCAGATCAGGGTCGGGTTATAAGTGGTGCCGTCGCTATGATCGGTACGGCTGACTTGGGCATCCAGCCGGAAGCCCTCGAAATCCTGCTTCATCATGATGTTGACGACGCCTGCCACGGCATCTGATCCATACACTGCAGCGGCACCGCCACTGAGCACGTCGATCTTTTCGATCAATGCGGCTGGGATGAAATTCAAATCCGGTGACGGCGGGGTTTGCAGCGGATCACCAGGCATCAAACGTTTGCCGTCGATCAACACCAGCGTTTCCTGGGGGCCGAGGCCGCGAAGATCTACCGTCGCCGTTCCGGTGCCCCCGTTATTGTCGGTGGTGCCGTACGATGCCGCATTCGCGGGCAACGTGTTAAGCAGGCTTTCGATATTGACCGTGCCCTGCAAGCGAATTTCTTCGTCGCCGACGGTGACCACCGGGCTGCTGCCGCTTAAATCAGCCTGTTTGATGCGCGATCCGGTGACGTTTACACCGCCCACCTGCACCGCTTTGCCGGACGACGGCACCGAAGAAGCCGGCGCGTCATCATCTGCAAAGGCGTTATTGATGTTAACTCCACCGGCGCTCGCAATGAACGCGAGATGTACAGCAAGCCGCAGCTTACCCTCTACGCTAAGTTTCATCTGTGACTCCCAATTATCAATTTAGAGACGGATCAGGCATTTACCCACACAGAACCGTCCCTGTTACAGTTTTGAGAATAGATAGAACCCCCATGGCTCATCAATTGTTCTCTTCAACTCAAGCGCTGATTTTTGTCAGCCTCTTGACGAAACGGCTCCGCTGGCAAATCCCCTCCGGAACAGCTAAAGCGCTAGCAATTAGCGGGCCTAATTCGTTTAAGGTTACTTCGTGAGGTTATGCGGGACTCAGCATGTAAGCGCGGATGATTTTCAATAGCCTGGGATGATCGCCCAAAGGCCGAACTTTGCTTAAAGGCGTGACCGTGACTCGCCACAGACTTGAAACTGCTAGGGATACACTATTTGCGGTCGCGTTTTTAAGTTAATCAGAGTTTTAGCTTTACACATGCCCTGACTTCAAGCTTTGGGCTTACTGCTGGTCATTCGGGCAGCCTCGGAGCGATGCGCTTCAGCCGCTATTTCTTGCGGCAGGAAATAACTTTCCAGTACCAGCGGGTCCGTCTTGTCCAGAATTTCCGGGTAGCGCAGTCCGACCAGCGTTTGTACCGCGAAGATTTCCTGCACGCCCTCGGTAAACCGTATGGTACCGACCAAGCTTCCATTTCTGATGTCGATGATCCAGACACCGCAATTTTGTTCTTTAATTCTCTCGGTGATCGGCAAGCCACTGAATGTTGCAGTTTCCCTGATCTGCGACAGGCCGACAAAAGCGAGCGGGCCATGAAAATCGACCCCACGGGTAAACCCAGGAAACTCGAAAAACGGCGTGACTTCACCGGTAACGTAATCAACCTTGGACAAAGTGCCCTTGCCGGATTCGCAGACCCACAGTTGGTTGGCATACCAGCGCGGCGAGTGCGGCATAGACAAGCCACGGCAAAGCACCTTGCCTGTCTGTAGATCGATCAATACTCCACCATCTGCCTTGCGCTTACGCCAGCCTGCAGGCTTGTCGGTTTCGCCAAGCGCAGTAACGTAGCGCGGTTTGCCGTTCATCATGCAAAGACCATTCAAATGGCAACGATCTTCGGCGGCATAAGCCGAAATGAACGGTGGACGCCAGACCGGGAAAAAGCTCGTCGAGCCCTGTATCGTACAAAGTGCAGAAAACCTGGTGTTGATAAACCAGATTTGCCCATCGCCACCAAATGCCATTTCATGCACATCGATTTCACCCGTGAGATGCCCGTAGCGCTGAATGAAACAGGCATCATGCTTTCCAGGCGGCTGCAACTTCGAGCAGGTTTCATCGACATCGGCATAAAACAGGATTTCGCCGCTGACTCCGACGGCTAACTGGCGGTCATTCACAGCGATACCCATGGGTCTGGGCGAATCCCGAAGATGCAGGTTTATCTTGCCGCTGTGGCAGCGAGCGATGATCAGCTTACCGGCTTGGTACGTGCTGATCAGCAATGAGATGCCGTATCTAGTAAAAACCGCGTCGAGACCCTCGCTCTGCTCACCGGCTATCTCGACATTCTCGTCCGGAACTGGCGCGGACAAGCGAGAGGGTACGATAGTCTGCGGTGGGGAATCTGATTGATCGGACATAAGACTGAGCTTAAGTGAAGCGCGGTTCGGCTGAATGCAGTTACCGTTACCAACTGCGCGTTGTCACTGAAAACTGAATGGGCGCCCGAAGGCGCCCAAGTCAACAAATGCTAAAACATAGACTATTTAAGAACTGGCAGCTTCAGCAGACTCACTATCCGTTGGACGATCTACCAACTCCACATACGCCATCGGCGCACTGTCGCCCGGCCGGAAGCCGCAGCGCAGGATTCGCAGATAGCCGCCGGGACGACCCTGGTAGCGAGGGCCGAGTACGTTGAAGAGCTTCTGCACGGCATCACGATTGCGCAGGCGATCGAACGTCAGGCGGCGATTTGCCAGGCTGTCGTTCTTGGCGCGCGTGATCAGTGGTTCGGCGAAGCGGCGCAGTTCCTTGGCTTTCGGCACAGTGGTGCGGATCAGCTCGTGCTGGATCAGCGACGCCGTCATGTTCTGAAAATCCGCCTTGCGGTGGCTGGTGGTGCGGCCGAGACGACGGCCGGCGACTTTATGACGCATGATTAGGCTCCCGCCAATTCAATTAAGTGGCGATCTTCAAGCGGCGACTTTCGGCGTGGACCAGTTGTCCAGCTTCATGCCGAGTTCGAGTTCGTGGGTTTTCAGGGCTTCCTTGATCTCGTTCAAGGATTTCTTGCCGAGATTCGGCGTCTTCATCAGTTCGGCTTCGCTGCGCTGCACAAGGTCGCCGATGTAGTAAACATTCTCGGCTTTCAGGCAGTTGGTAGAACGCACGCCGAGTTCGAGGTCGTCGATCGGGCGGAACAGGATCGGGTTGAGATCCTGCTTGCCGGGCGCACTGACGGCCTGCTCTTCGCCTTCCAGATCGACGAACACCGACAGCTGATCGCGCAGGATGCGTGCGGCCATGCGCACGGCCTCGGCTGGATCGATGCCGCCGTTGGTATCGACATCGAGAATCAGTTTGTCCAGATCGGTGCGCTGCTCGACGCGGGCGCGCTCGACACTGTAGCTAACGCGGCGAACCGGGCTATACGAAGCATCCAGTTGCAGCGAGCCGATGGCGCGGCCTTCTTCATCACCGACCAGACGTGCCACCGCCGGCTGATAGCCACGGCCGCGCGTGGCCTTCAGCGTGATGCTCAGCTTGCCGCCAGTGAGATTGGCGATGACCAAATCCGGATTGACGATTTCGACATCATGATCCAGCTGGATATCGGCAGCGGTAACCGGGCCTTTGCCGGACTTTTCGATTTTCAGCGTTGCATTTTCGCGTGCCGACATGCGCAGTGCGACGTTCTTGACGTTCAGCAGAATGTCGATGACATCTTCCTGTACGCCTTCGATCGCACTGTATTCGTGCACAACGCCCTCGATCTGGGCTTCAGTCAGCGCAGCACCGGGAATCGAGGACAGCAGAATGCGACGCAGCGCGTTGCCGAGCGTGTGGCCGAAACCGCGTTCCAGCGGTTCGAGCGTGATGCGTGCGCGGTTGGCGGAGACCGGCTCAACTTCGACGACACGCGGCTTGAGAAAATCGGAAATCGATAACGACATGATCTACCTCATTAGTGGCCACGCGATACGCGCGGCGAACTGGCTCGCCCCGGAAAAAGTCCGGGGCAGATGCTTACTTGGAATACAACTCGACGACCAGGTTTTCGTTGATGTCCGGCACGATCTGCTCGCGCTCGGGCAGCGACTTGAAGGTGCCCTTGAAACCTTTCTCGTCGACTTCGACCCATTCCGGAAAACCGATCTGTGCGGCGATCGACAAGGACGATGCGATGCGGGTCTGCGTGCGCGATTTCTCGCGGATTTCAACGACGTCTCCAACCTGCACGCTGTACGAAGGAATGTTCACCGGCTTGCCGTTGACCAGCACGCCTTTATGCCCAACCAGCTGACGTGCTTCCGCGCGCGTGGCGGAAAAGCCCATGCGATAGACGACGTTATCCAGCCGCTGCTCCAGCAGACGCAGCAGGATGGTGCCGGTGGCGCCCTTGGTTTTGGTCGCTTTATGGTAATAGTTGCGGAACTGGCGCTCGAGCACACCATACATCTGCTTCAACTTCTGCTTTTCGCGCAGCTGAAGGGCGTAATCCGAAAGACGCGGCTTGCGCGCGCCGTGCTGGCCGGGGGGCGTATCCAGCTTGCACTTGGTTTCGAGCGAACGGCCGCGGCTTTTAAGTAGCAGATCCATGCCGACACGACGGGACAGCTTGCACTTGGGTCCGATATAACGAGCCATCTTGAAAGATCCTCTTAAACGCGACGGCGTTTGGCGGGACGGCAGCCGTTATGCGGAATCGGCGTTACGTCAGTGATGTTGGTGACCTTGAAACCCGCCGCATTCAGCGAGCGCACGGCCGACTCTCGGCCAGGGCCGGGACCGGTGATGCGCACTTCCAGATTCTTCACGCCATGCTCGGCCGCAGCTGTGGCCGCACGTTCGGCCGCAACCTGTGCTGCGAACGGAGTCGATTTGCGCGACCCCTTGAACCCGCAGGAGCCGGCCGTGCACCAAGACAAGGCATTACCTTGACGATCGGTGATCGAAACGATCGTGTTGTTGAAGGAAGCGTGGATATGCGCGACCGCATCAGAGACATTCTTCTTGACGCGCTTGCGGGCCTTGCTGGTATCGGGAGTTGCCATGAATTCTTGACTTCGTCAGTAATGCTTGCGGGATCAGGTTTTGCGGATCGCTTTACGCGGACCTTTACGGGTGCGCGCATTGGTACGAGTCCGCTGACCTCGCACCGGCAGGCCGCGGCGGTGACGCTGACCGCGGTAGCAGCCCATGTCCATCAGGCGCTTGATGCTCATCGACACTTCGCGGCGCAGATCGCCTTCGACCGTATACTTGGCGATTTCCGCGCGCAGCAGGTCGAGTTCACCTTCGGTGAGCGTCTTGATCGCCACCGCCGGATTGACTTTCGCAGCCGAACAAATCTTTTTGGCGCGCGTGGCGCCGATGCCGTAGATCGACTGGATTGCGATCACGGTGTGCTTGTTGGCCGGGACATTGACGCCCGCGATACGTGCCATTCGATGAATCTCTCTAAGGTTGAAGCGAAGTGACGCAGGAAGCCGATTAGTATAACGAAATTCCGATACTTCCTACAATCTAAAACTTTCAATTCTGCTGCTGCTTTTTGCTGCGACTACCTGTGCGCCCGATATCGGATCCCGCAGCGAAACCAAAGCGCAAGGACCCTCAACGCGGCTGACACTCAGCCCTGACGCTGCTTATGACGCAAGTCGCTGCAAATCACACGCACCACGCCGTTGCGGCGCACGACCTTGCAGTTACGGCAAATCTTTTTGACGGAAGCACGGACTTTCATGACAAAACCTCGACCTAAAATTGGCTAAAACTCGATTGCGCGTTAGCGGGCGGAGCCGGCGCGGCTGAGCGACTTGAGGTTTGCCTTCTTCAGCAAGCCCTCGTATTGATGCGACATCAGATGCGCCTGCAGCTGCGCCATGAAATCCATTACCACAACTACGGTAATCAGCAGCGATGTGCCGCCGAACGAAAATGGCACATGAAAATAGTTGACGAAAATTTCCGGTACCAGACAGACCGCGGTGATGTACAGCGAGCCAGCCACGGTGAGGCGCGTCAACACCTGATCGATATAACGGCCGGTCATCAAACCGGGACGCACACCGGGAATGAAGGCGCCGGACTTCTTCAGATTCTCGGAAGTCTCGCGCGAAGCGAATACCAGCGCGGTATAGAAGAAGCAGAAGAAAATAATCAGCGCGGCATACAGCACTGTGTACAGCGCTTCGCCGGGCGATAAGGCATTGGATATGCGCTGCAGGAAACCGCCCTGCGCCGAATCGCCAAAAAAGCGGATTACGGTGGCCGGGAACAGGATGATCGACGATGCGAAAATCGGCGGGATCACGCCCGACATATTCAGCTTCAGCGGCAAGTGCTGGGTCTGCGCGGCAAACAGCCGGCGGCCTTGCTGGCGGCGCGCATGATGAATCGGAATACGGCGCTGCGCACGTTCGACAAATACCACGAATAGCGTGACGCCCAACACCAGCGCAAAGATCAGGATGACGACAATCGGATTCAGCGAGCCTTCACTGACCAGCTGCGCAGTCGCACCGATGGCGCGCGGCATACCGGCCACGATGCCGGAGAAAATAATCATCGACATACCATTGCCGATACCGCGCTCGGTGATCTGCTCGCCGAGCCACATCAAAAACATGGTGCCGGTGACCAGCGCGATCGCAGCCGTGAACACGAATCCGAAACCGGGCGCGAGCGCAACGCCAGACTTCTGCAAGGCGAGCGCGGCACCCACCGATTGAAACGTCGCAAGGCCCAGTGTGCCGTAACGGGTATACATCGTCAGCTTGCGCTTGCCGGACTCGCCTTCCTTGCGTAGTTCTTTCAATTGCGGCAACACCGAGGCCATCAGCTGCACGATGATCGACGCCGAGATATACGGCATCACACCGAGCGCGAAAATCGACAGACGATGCAGCGCGCCCCCCGAAAACATGTTGAACATGTCGAGGATGGTGCCCTTCTGCTGATCGAACAGCGCCGCCAGCTTGGCCGGATCGATACCCGGCACGGGAATGAACGAGCCAATGCGATAAACAACGAGCGCGCCGAGCAGGAATAGCAGACGATTCCGCACTTCTCCAATCTTGGAGAGATCCGGCATCATTCCGCCTGCACCGCTGGTTCCGTTGGCCATTTTGTCTATCCGCGATCGAGTAACGAGCTGACTTTACTCGCCGATGCTGCCACCAGCAGCCGTTACTGCTTCGCGCGCACCCTTGGTGATGCCGATTCCTTTCAGCGAAATCTTGCGCGTCAGCTTGCCTGACTTGATCAGCTTCGCCTGCTGCGTTTGCAGCGGCACAATGCCGGCTGCTTTGAGCACGGCGAGGTCGATTTCGACGTCCTTGATCTTCTCCAGGTCCGAGAGCCGCACTTCTGCCGAAGTGCGTGCGATCGCAGAGACGAAACCGCGCTTCGGCAGACGGCGCTGAATCGGCATCTGGCCGCCTTCAAAACCGATCTTGCCGCGGCCACCTTTACGCGCGCGCTGACCTTTGTGTCCACGGCCGGCCGTCTTGCCCATGCCGGAACCGATGCCGCGGCCGACGCGCACGCGCTCGGTCTTCCCACCTTCTGCCGGTTTGATCGTATTCAGTTTCATCGTTGCGCTCTCAACTCTTTATGGCCTGTTCGTCGTGGTGACGAATCAGGCTTCTTCGACCTTCAGCATGAAGGCAACCTTGTGCACCATGCCCATATTTTCTGGCGTCGCTTTCAGCTGAACCGTCTGGTGCATGCGGGTCAGGCCGAGGCCATGTACGCAATCACGATGGTTCTTCAGGCGGCCGAAAATGCTGCGCACCAGCGTGATGCGGATTTCCTTCACGGCAGATTCTTTCTTGGCAGTCATGTGGATTCGCGCTCGCTTAGCCGAGAATTTCTTCGAGGCTCTTGCCGCGCTTGGCGGCAATATCGGAAGGCTGATTCATGCGCTGCAAGGCATCGACCGTTGCACGCACGACGTTGATCGAATTGCGCGAGCCGAACGACTTCGCCAGCACGTTCTGCACGCCGGCAACCTCGAACACCGCGCGCATCGCGCCACCGGCAATAACGCCGGTACCGTCGGA
>Ga0116227_10010018_pt1 | contig 16836 bp, 14 predicted proteins | sample S1TSphgellanicum_FD_89693 | JGI IMG/M metagenome (GOLD analysis project Ga0116227, IMG submission 89693) | Host-associated microbial communities from peat moss isolated from Minnesota, USA - S1T2_Fb - Sphagnum magellanicum MG | ecosystem: Host-associated > Plants > Peat moss > Unclassified...
GCGCAGCCACGGATCGTCATCACGCCCGGGACGGACTTGATGTTCGACTTGACCGAGCAATCCTTGCCACCCTCTTGGAACTGGTTGAGGTGCTTGGCGCGGTTCTTCTTGCTCTTGGAAGGATAAGCCTCGAGGGTTTCCTCGACTAGAGCCTTATTCCTTGCCTTAATCTCTTCAATCGTTTCGGGTTGTGAAAGGCTCATGCCCTCGTCTCCTGGAAATTCAATGCACCAGAGCGGAAACCGGCCCCTCCGAAGAGGGGCCGGAATTTTGTATTAGCCGGCAGCCGCGACGACGCCAACCTGGCTCTCGTCGACCTGCTTCATGATGCCGAACTGCATCAGCATGTCCTCGAGCTCGTCCATGGTGATCGGGGTCGGGATGATGCCGTTGCCCTTGTTGCCATGGATCTTGCGGGAGAGCGTGCGATACTCTTCAGCCTGCTTGGAGTCGGGCGCATACTCGACGACCGTCATACGACGGAGCTCGGCATGCTGCACGATGTTGTCGCGCGGGACGAAGTGGATGAGGAAGGTGCCAAGCTTCTTGGCGAGCTCCTCAGCCAGCTCGAGCTCCTTGTCGGTCTGACGCTCGTTGCAAACGAGCGCGCCGAGGCGGACGCCGCCCGAGTTCGCATACTTCAGAATGCCCTTGGAGATGTTGTTGGCCGCATACATGGCCATCATCTCGCCGGACATAACGATGTAAATTTCCTGAGCCTTGTTCTCACGGATCGGCATGGCGAAACCGCCGCAGACCACGTCGCCGAGCACGTCATAGGAGACGTAGTCAACGTCCTCGTAAGCGCCGTTCTCCTCGAGGAAGTTGATCGAGGTGATAACGCCGCGACCGGCGCAGCCGACGCCCGGCTCCGGACCGCCCGACTCGACGCAGCGGATGTCGAGGTAACCGACCTTCATCACGTCTTCGATCTCGAGGTCTTCGACCGAGCCAGCGGCAGCGGCGAGGCTGAGGATGGTGTCCTGGGCCTTGCTGTGCAGGATGAGGCGGGTCGAGTCAGCCTTGGGGTCGCAGCCGACGATCAGGATCTTGTGGCCGTCCTGGGCGAGACAAGCGAGGGTGTTCTGTGAGGTCGTGGACTTGCCAATACCTCCCTTACCATAGAACGCAATCTGGCGCATATTTCAGATCTCCTTAGTGCCGTTTTGCTAGCTAAAACCGTGAACCCTAGGCGCTCAATCTCTACGTGATGGCATCGAGACGCCGTGGCGGCGCGGGACACGACACGTCACATGCCTATTTCGTATCGGCGACGTATCCCCGCACCCTACTCAGCAAGCCGCGTGCCAGCCGCCCGCTTTTCCGAAGTCCCTGAAACCTTGGATAGATTTCAGGTCGGTGCGAGCCCGCACCTCATGTTCCAAACCCGACATCCCGAAATCGGCTGTCAGGAAGGAAACAGCTTGCGCTTCCCGCCGAACCCCCGAAACCGGGCGAAATCGGCGGTTTCCTTCTACCTCGGACGGCGGAATTGCCCGCCGCCGACACGCGCCGAGGAACAAAAATTGCTTCCGGCGTGTGCGGAATTTATACTAAGGGGCACGGCCCCTGGCAAGCGGGCCGCCATTCAAAGCAGCGAGAGGTCAACATGCAGATCGGCGTCGACAACGATCGCAGGGTCGAGAACAAGCGGGTCTTCATCATCGACAATGACGGAATAACGGGCTCGATCCTGCAATTCATGCTGGAAGACGATAACGAGACCCATGAATTCGCCACCGCCGAAGAGGCCTATGCCGCCTCGGAAAAGCAGGTTTATCAGAAGACCGAGCTGAGCATTCCTCAAATGGTCATCGTCGGGACCAATGTGCTCAAGGAAAGGGGCGTCGATCACCTGAAGGAGATCGCGGCCAAATTCCCGAACGCCAAGATCGTGGTCGTTGCAGAAAATCCCGACGATGCGATCGGCAAACAATGCCTCGCCAAAGGCGGTGGGGCGCATGGCGCCCTCATCAAGCCGCTGACAGTCGAGGTCGTTCGTCGCAAGGTCGATATGTTGCTCGGTCGGTTGAAGAGCGAGTTCGTCCAGCTCGGTGATTTCAGCTTCTGACGCCCGTTTCCTCGCATCGCCGGCATGTTTCAAGGGCTCGTACGAGCCCTTGATTTTGTTTAGGTTTTGATCCGGTCTTTGGCCGGGATAAAAGCGAAAGCTGGCGGATGAGCCACGTCATTTTCTACGAAAAGCCCGGCTGCTCGAACAATGCGCGTCAAAAGCAGCTTCTCGCGGCGGCCGGCCACCAGCTCGAGGTCCGCAACCTGCTGACGCAAGCGTGGACGGCCGACGAGCTTCGCGGCTTTTTCGGCGAGACGCCGGTCGCCCTATGGTTCAATAAAGCAGCGCCTCTGGTCAAATCGGGGGCAATCGATCCGGCCCGCGTCGGCGCCGAGGCCGCGCTCGCGCTGATGCTGGATAATCCTATCCTCATCCGCCGGCCGCTTATGGAAGCCGAAGGCCGCCGCCGCGTCGGTTTCGACCCCGCCGAGGTCGATGCCTGGATCGGGCTGCAAGAACCGCAGGCGCAGGGAAGCGACCTCGAGAGCTGCCGCCGCAAGCCGGCCTCGCCCGCCACCGACAGCCGGGCCGAAGACCTATGACGCTCGCCGCAAATCCTGCCGCGAGCGCGGCGGAAACCATTCTCGCCTATCATCAACGCACCAAGCATTCGCTCGAGCGCTACGCCGCCGGCCCTGAAACGCTCGACTGGGACGCGCAACCGAACCCATTTCGGGAGTTTTCCGGCACCGAGCGCATACTTCTGCCGCTCGGCGCCGAAGCGCTGAAGACCAGCCTCGCCGAGATCTACGAGAGCCCGCCGGCGGCGCCGCTTTCGATCGATTCGATCGGCAAGCTCCTGCAGCTATCGATGGGACTTGCAGCCTGGAAGGAATACGGCCCCGACAAATGGGCGGTGCGCTGCAATCCGTCGAGCGGCAATCTGCACCCGACGGAAGCCTATGTGCTGGCGCAAGGTGTCGAAGGCCTCGCCGACGGCGTCCACCATTACGTCAGCCGCGACCACAGCCTGGAGGCGCGCTCGAAGCTCGCGCCCGCAGCTGCGGCCTCCCCCCGCCTCTGGGTCGGGCTTTCCTCGATCCATTGGCGCGAGGCGTGGAAATATGGCGAGCGGGCGTTTCGCTATTGCCAGCTCGACATCGGCCATGCGATCGGCGCGTTGCGCTACGCTGCCGGCGTGCTCGGCTGGTCGATGCACATGGTCGAAGGCCTGACGAGCCGCGACATTTCCAGCCTGCTCGGCCTGGACCGCACGGAGGATTTCGCCGGCGGCGCCGAGGCGGAAGCGCCCGACCTGATCCTGGCCGTGTCGACGGGAACCTCTGTCGCGTCTTTGTCGCAGACCGATCAAAACCTCGTCGCCGACCGGCTCGAAGATTGGGTCGGTCGCGCCAATGTCCTCGACCGCCGGCACATGTACAAATGGCCGGTGATCGACGAGGCCTCCGTCGCGACGCGCAAGACGAGCGCGGTGGCCGAACCCGTCTACCGCAGCAACTATCCCGGCATCGGCACCGGCTCGACCGAATCCGCCGCGAGCGTCATCCTCAACCGCCGCAGCGCGCAAGGCTTCGACCGCAGCGGTCGCATGGGCAGTGGCGCCTTCTATCATCTCATCGATCGGCTATTGGCGCGCCCCGTGGCGCCTTGGGACGTGTGGACCTACGCGCCACGGCTCCATCCCGTCTTCTTCGTGCATCGCGTCGACGGTCTCGAGCCAGGACTCTATGTTCTGATGCGCAATCCGGAAGCGGAAATGCGCTTCCGCCAGGCTTTTCATAAGGATTTCCTCTGGCGACGACCGGAGCATGTGCCGCCGCAACTGAACTTTTTTCAGCTCCATTCGTCCGATTGCACAAAAGTTGCGCGCACGCTGCATTGCCATCAGGCGATCGCTGGCGATTCCTGCTTCGCGCTCGGCATGATCGCCGAATTCGGCGACCTCGTGCGCGCCGAGCCCTGGCGCTACAAGCAGTTGCATTGGGAGGCAGGCCTTATCGGCCAAGTGCTCTATCTCGAGGCGGAGGCGCTCGGGTTCCGCGGCACCGGCATCGGCTGCTTCTTCGACGACTCGATGCACGAAGTTTTGGGTGTGTCGGATATGAGCTTTGCCACGCTCTATCATTTCACCGTGGGCGTGGCGCCGGTCGACACGCGCATCACGACCCTGCCGCCCTACGCCAATCGCGAAACGCAAGCGGCCGCGCCGCAGCCCGAAGGAGCCCAGAGCATGAGTGAAGACGCATCATTCGAGCGCGTCAATGTCGCGTTCGCCCAGGAACTGATCAAGACGAGCGAGCCCCTGATCCTCGATACGCGTGACATGGGATCGTATGAGAGCGGCCATATCGAGGGCGCCGAATTCGTCGACGATTCGAACATTTTCAATTTCCTGTCCGGCACCCCGAAGGAGAAGCCCGTGCTCATCTATTGCTATCATGGCAATGCGAGCCAGGTTCGGGCGCAGACCTTCACCGATTTCCGCTTCAAGAAGGTCTACAGCCTCGACGGCGGCTATGAAGCATGGAAGAAGACGGTCGGCTGATCTCTCATCTTAAAAATTGAGAGCATCGCTTTGCGCGCAAAACGAGCACAGTTTTGGGCACGATGCTCTTGAAGGAGGCTGGCGTGGCCGCAGTTCCGCAGTTCTATCGGGTGAGCGTCGACTTCGCCCGCGACCTGATCGCCGAAGGTACGGCTCTCGTTCTCGATGTCCGGGACCCGGACTCATACGCGCGCGGGCATATCGAGGGAGCCGCGCTCGCGACCCAAGCCAATATAAGGCAGTTCTTGAGCGAGACGCCGAAGGACAAGCCGGTGCTCATCTATTGCTATCACGGCAATTCGAGCCAATCGGTCGCCAACGCCTTCGCGGAACTCGGCTTCGAGAAGAGCTACAGCATGGATGGCGGCTATGAGGATTGGGCGAAGGCGGCGGCCGCCGTGCCCGTCTCACCGCCGGCGATTGCCTTAAGCCCGGCGCTGCAAGCGTTTCTCGCCGAGAACGGGTTTCCCGCAGGCGACATCCATGCGCGGATCGCGCATGGCATGACGCCGCTGATGCAGGCCGCGCATAAAGGCCCAGCGACGCTCGTCGCCGAGCTTCTGAAGGCGGGCGCCCGCGTCGACGAGGCGAATAATGACGGCTCCGAGGCGCTTTGGCTGGCCTGCGTCGGCGGCGATCCGGAGATCGTCTCGCTCATCGTCGCGGCCGGCGCGGATCTCGAGCATAAAAACGTCAACGGCTCGACCGCGATGATGTATGCGGCTTCGGCCGGCAAGGACAAGGCTCTGGCCCGCCTGCTCGAGGCCGGCGCCGATCTCGATTACGAGATCGACGGCATCAGCGCCCTCGACATGGCGTCGACGGTCGAATGCCTGAACCTGATGCGCGCGGCGAAGAAGCAACGCAAGGCCGCCGCGGCGTCTTGAACGAAGCGCGACGCGACGGACGCCTGAAAGCGTCATCATGATGAAAGGTGGAGCTGCCATCCTTCCATCGGCCCGGCTCGGCAAATCGCTGTCTTGCCCCTATATGCCAGGAGGATAATCGCAAAAGCCTAAGCGGAACGATTCGGGCTGTCCCGTCGTTTTGCGCTGGTCGTTCGCGCTCTTATGCTGCCCGCAGCCCGGAGATGATTCATGCCGACCGCGCAGGCCGCACAAAGAGAGCCTCCTCTTTCCGATGCGCCGCTCACCGCGCTGGCGCGCCGCCTCTTCCAGACGCGTCGGGCCACGGGCGCTCTCGCCGCCCCGCTGAGCCTGGAAGATCAAGTCGCGCAGGCGCATCCCGACGCCAGCCCGACGAAATGGCATCTCGCGCATACGACGTGGTTTTTCGAGACCTTCGTTCTGGTGCCGCATCTCAACGGCTACCGCGTTTTCGATCCAGCCTTCAATTATTGCTTCAATTCCTATTACGAGGCGCATGGCGAGAGGCAGCCGCGCGCCGATCGCGGTCTCCTGACCCGTCCGAGCCTGAGCGAAGTGCAGGCTTATCGTGGGCATGTCGACGCCGCCTTGGACGCGCTTCTGGCGATGCGCGGGGCCGAGGATCCGCGGCTCGCCGCGCTGCTGAGGCTCGGCATCGCGCATGAGGAGCAGCATCAAGAACTACTCCTCACGGATATTTTGGCGCTCTTCGCCGCGCAGCCCTTGCGGCCGGCCTATCGGAAGAAGCCGCCCGCAGCCAGCATCCCGGAAATTCCTTCTCCAGAAAGTCCGTCTTGGACCAATTTCGCCGAAGGGCTCTATCTCGTCGGGAGCGATAGCGGCGCGTTCGCCTTCGACAACGAGACGCCGCCTCATCAAGTTTGGCTGCAGCCGTTCAAGCTGGCGAACCGGCTCGTCACCAATGGCGAATGGCTGGCCTTCATTGAGGTAGGCGGCTACCGGCAATCGAGCCTCTGGCTATCCGAAGGTCGGGACGCCGCCCTTCGCGCGGATTGGCAGGCGCCGCTTTATTGGGAGAAACGCGACGGCCAGTGGTTGCAAATGACGCTCTGGGGGCTGATGCCCGTCGATCTCGCCGCCCCGGTGTCGCATGTCAGCTTTTACGAAGCGGAGGCATTCGCCCGCTTTGCCGGCAAAAGGCTGCCGCGCGAGAACGAATGGGAAGTCGCCGCTGCCGCGCAGCGGGTCGCAGGCAATCTGCTCGAAAGCGATGCGCTGCGGCCGCTGCCTGCGCCTTCTACATCCGGCCTTTCGCAGATGTTTGGGGATGTCTGGGAATGGACGCAAAGCGACTATGCGCCCTATCCCGGCTATCGCATGCCCGATGGCGCGATCGGCGAATATAACGGCAAGTTCATGTGCAACCAGAGAATATTGCGTGGCGGCTCGTGCGCCACGCCGATCGCGCATATGCGCGCCGCCTATCGCAACTTCTTCCATCCGCATCAGCGCTGGCAATTCAGCGGCGTGCGTCTTGCGGAGGACGCCTGACCGTGGGATCGCCGTCAATGCCGCAAGAAGCGGACACCGATGAGGTACCGAGCGCCTTCGCGCGCGCCGTGACGGAGGGGCTGTCGCAGCCGCGCAAAAGCCTGCCCTGCCGCTTCTTCTACGATGCAGAAGGAAGCCGCCTCTTCGAGGCGATCACCGAGCTGCCGGAATATTATCCGACGCGCACCGAGGCATCGATCCTCAAAAGCTGCGCCAGCGAGATCGCAGCACGGACACCGCAGGAGAGCGTGCTCGTCGAGTTCGGCTCGGGCTCGAGCCGCAAGACGGAGATCCTCCTCGCAGCTCTGCCGAGCCTTGCCGCCTATGTGCCGCTCGATGTGTCGCCGAGCGCTTTGGCAGAGGCCGCTGCCCGGCTGGCTGTGCGCTTCGCAGGCCTTCAGGTTCTGCCCGTCGAAGGCGATTTTCGTCATAAGCTGACGCTGCCCGCAGCACTTTCCCTGCGGCCGCGGCTCGGATTTTTTCCGGGCTCCACGATCGGCAATCTCGATCGTGCCGAGGCCACTGAGCTGCTTCGCAATTTCGCGCATAATCTCGGGCCGGCCGGGCGTCTCGTCATCGGCGTTGATCTGCGCAAGGATCCGAAGATTTTGCGCGCCGCTTATAATGATGCGGCCGGCGTCACCGCGAAGTTCAATCTCAACCTGCTGGTGCGCGCCAATCGCGAGCTCGCCGCGACGTTCGATCTCTCGCGTTTCGCGCATGACGCAATCTTCAACGAAGCCGAGAACCGTATCGAAATGCATCTCGTGAGCCTCGTCGCGCAGGACGTCGCTGTCTGCGGCCAGACCTTCCATTTCAACGAAGGCGAGCGCATCCATACCGAGAATTCGCACAAATATTCCGTCGCGGATTTTCACGCGCTCGCGAAGCAGACCGGATGGATCCCACAGCGTGTCTGGTGCGATGAAAAGCAGCTCTTCAGCGTGCATGAGCTGGCTGTGGCGACGTGAGCCGAGCTTGACTTAGTTCCCTATTTGTTCTTTTCTTGGTTGTGGAGAAGGGCAAGATGGACGGGTTCGAGATCCAGGCCGCGCGCGGATATCGCCTCGACGATCCTGCCGATCCGGCGGGCGTGAGCTGCGACGCGGAAGGTCCGAAAGTCGGGCCGGTGCGGCTCCTGATCCGCACGAGCTTCGGCTTCGCACCGCGCAGCGCCGAGGAGCTCGATTTCGTCCTCGCCGCCTCCGGCTATCCCATGTCCTTCTCCGATCGCATGGCATCGCTCACGGCCATCGCCTCCGCCTTGAACAATGGCGACCTCGCCGGCGCGATGTTCAAGACACAGTTCATGCGTCTGCCCCTCATCACCGAAGAAAAGGTCCTACGCCGGATCATCGCCACGGAAGACCTCTGCAAGGGCGATTGGGACGAGTCGAAACATCCGCGCTGGCCCGCCGGCAGCGCCGAGGGTCGCCCAGGTCAGTTCAGGCCTGGCGAATTCAGGCCGAAAAACGCCTTGGTCCCGGCCGGCGAGGCAACCGATCAAAGCCTGGCGCAACGCGCAGCGCGGCTTGCCGCGCGACGGGCAATGCGCAGTCGCTATCTCGAGTTGCTCGGAGACAGCGAGCACGACCCTGTCGATCATGCCGCGCACGCCCTCAAGGACTCGCTGCTTCTCGACGATCTGTCGCAAATGGCGGTGGACGTTCAAGATCTGAAAGCGGCGAGCGACGCTGTCCGAGATTTTCTCGCCGGCGCGCCCTACAGTTTGGAAGACCTGCAGGTCTCGAACGAGGCGGAAAGCTTCTCGAGCTACGACGCCTTCTACAAGGTGCTCGGCTTCGACGACCTCATCCTCCTCAAGCGCTTCGGCCCCGCCGGATTGGGCTATCAATATCATCACAATGTCGAGCAGGAGATCAACGACGGCACCGTTTCCCCCGAGCTATTGCAAAGCACGAGCAACATCATCCGCCTACCCACGTTGCTGCACGAAGAGATTTCGGCAACCTATTCCACGAAATCTTTCGCCGGAGAATTAACCGTGCGGCAGTGGCTCAAGGGACAATCGTTCGAGGACCAATATGCCTACGGGCTTCAAACATTGCGTAAGATGGGAATTCTGAAGTGAGGCATTTAAATGAGCGAAGACACCCGCATTAACCGCTTGATTGAGGTTTTCGAGCAGGCGGCCATCCACTATTGCGATGCTTGCGAGAAGCACGACTATGACGCGCAAGGCAAGCTTGTCAAAATCTGCTCGGGTGCCGCGAAGGAACTCGATACAATCGGCGCAAGAGCCGCTCTTACGCGCCTTCTCGACCACGACTATCTGGGGGTTCGTTTGGCGGCGGCCACCTATCTTTACAATATCATGCCGGAGCGTGCCGTAGCGGTGCTCAAGCAAGTGCATGAGCTTGCCGTCGGCAGCGCGTGCTTCAACTCCATGTTCATATTGACCCTCATTGAGCACGGGCACCCGCTGCCATGAGCAATTTGCCCGCACGCATCTCTGAACGGAAATCTGCGCCGCGCCTCAGCGCAACGGCGCGGCACGCCAGATGTCGGCGGCGTAGCCGCGAATCGTGCGGTCGGAAGAGAACCAGCCCATATTGGCGATGTTCATGACGCTGGCGCGATGCCAGCGGGCCGGATCGCGCCAGAGATCGTCGACGCGACGCTGTGCCTGCCAATAGGCTTCGAAATCGGCCGCCACCATGAACGGATCGAAGCCGAGCACGGCATCGACCAACGGCTTGAAGCGGTCTTTCTCGTCGGGCGAGAAGAGGCCGCTCGACAAGGCCTCCAGCACGCGCTCGAGCAAAGGCGCGCGCCAGACCTCGTCGCTGCCCTTCCCGCCGTTGCGGCGACGATCGGCGACCTCGTCGCTCGTCAGTCCGAAGATGAACATATGATCGCGCCCGACATGCTCGCTGATCTCGACATTGGCGCCGTCGAGCGTGCCGATCGTCAGCGCGCCGTTCAAGGCGAGCTTCATATTGCCGGTGCCGGAGGCTTCCATGCCGGCCGTGGAGATCTGCTCGGAAAGATCGGCTGCCGGCACGATCGCCTCGGCGAGGCTGACATTGTAGTTCGGCAGGAAAACGACGCTGAGACGACCCGCGACCCGGCCGTCACTATTGACGACGCGCGCGACATCATTGGCGAGCTTGATGATGAGCTTGGCCTGCGTATAGCTCGCCGCCGCCTTGCCGGCGAAGATCTTGACGCGCGGCGCAAAATCTTCGTGCGGCGTGTCGCATAGACAAAGATAGAGGCCGATCGTCTCGAGGATATTGAGAAGCTGACGCTTATATTCATGGATGCGCTTGATCTGCACGTCGAAGAGAAGTGAGCGGTCGAGCGCCACGCCGGCCGCGGCCACTGACAAACGCGACAGCTTCTCCTTCGCACCCTCGCGCATCTTCGTTATGGCGGCATGGAAGCCGCTATCGTCTGCATAAGCCTCGAGGCCGCGCAACAGCTCGGGCTCGTCGAGAACCCGCGCCGATAGAGCTTCGACGATGAGCCGGGTCAAGCCCGGATTTGCCGTATGGAGCCAACGCCGGAAGGTGATGCCGTTCGTCTCGTTCACGATGCGGCCTGGATAGATCCGATCGAGATCGCGAAACACGGTCTTCTTCATCAGCTCGGTATGCAGGGCGGAGACACCGTTGATGCGCCGCGCGCCGACAAAGGCGAGGTGGCCCATGCGCACGCGCCGCTCGCCGGTTTCGTCGATCAGCGAGATCGCCGCCAGAAAATCCGGGTCCAGCATCGAATCCGGCAGCGTCTTCAGATGCAGATGGTTGATGAGGAAGATGATCTGCATGTGGCGCGGCAGCAACCGGTTCATAAGGCTGAGCGGCCAGGTCTCGAGCGCCTCGGGCAGCAATGTGTGATTGGTATAGTTGAGCGTGCTGGTAGTGATCCGCCATGCCTCCGCCCAACTGATCTCGTGGACATCGAAAAGCAGCCGCATCAGCTCGGCGACGGCGATCGCCGGATGCGTATCGTTGAGATGGATCGCCGCATGATCGGCCAGCGAGCGCACATCGCCATGCAGCGCGAGGTGGCGGCGCAGAAGGTCCTGGAGCGAGGCGGAGGTGAAGAAAAATTCCTGCCGCAAGCGCAGCTCTTGGCCGGAGAGCGTTTCGTCGCTTGGATAAAGAACGCGCGAGATCGCCTCGGCTGCGTCGCGTGCGGCGAGCGCGCCGACATGATCGCCTTTGTTGAAGGCGTCGAGCTGGATCGGATCCTGCGCGCGCGCCGACCAAAGTCGCAACGTGTTGGCGTGGCGGCCCGCCCAGCCGATGATCGGCGTGTCATAGGCAACCGCAAAAACGAACTCGCTCGGATGCCAGATGCCGCGCGGCATCTCGCCATCGCCCGTCATATATTCGACATTGCCGCCGAAACGGATCTCATAGATGACGTCGGAGCGCTGGAATTCCCACGGATTGCCATGCGCGAGCCAATCTTCCGGCATCTCGCGCTGGCGTCCGTTCACGATCGCCTGGCGGAACAGCCCGAAATCGTAACGGATGCCATAGCCATAGGCGGGCAGCGCGATGCTCGCCATCGAATCCATGAAGCAGGCAGCGAGCCGACCGAGGCCGCCATTGCCGAGCGCCGCATCGGGCTCGAGCGCACGCAGATCGTCGAGATCGACATCGAATGTGGCGAGCGCCGCACGCGCCGTCTCGGTCAGACCGAGATTGTTCAATCCGTCGAAGAGAAGGCGCCCGATCAGAAACTCAACGGAAAGATAATAGACGCGCTTGCCGCCGGCCGCATCGGTTCGACGGCCCGCTTCCATCCAGCAATCGGTGATCCTGTCGCGCACGGCGAGCGCCGTCGCCACGAACCAATCTCGCGGACCCGCTGTCGTCTCGTTCTTGCCGAGCGCATAGATAAGCTTGGCACGAATGCCTTCGCGCAGCATTTCAACCGATAGAGCGGCGTCAAGCACGCTCAACTCGTCAACCGCGCGCATGGCACCTGCGTCGGTCGCGACGGATTTCGAAACCGGCAAGCCCAACCTCGCGTTCGCAGCCGTACGGGTCCAATGGCAGGAACAATGCTGCAATGCAAAACGCGCCTGAGGATCGCGGGTTCCACGAAAAACGATCCGAAAAGACTAATTGATCAAGACAATGAGCTTGCCGAGGGCGTCACGATTGGCAAGCGCGGCAATGGCTTCGGCCGCATTTTCCAAAGAAAACCGACGCGAGATCGCGGGCTTGATCGCACCCTTCTCGTAAAGTGCAAAAAGCGCGCTCACATGGCGCGCCAAAGCGGCCGGATCGCGGGCTTCGAAAGCGCCCCAAAACACTCCGACGACCTGGCACGACTTCAACAAAACGAGATTTAAGGGCAATTTCGGAATGCCGGCCGGAAAGCCGATGACCAGGTGGCGGCCCTCCCACGCGACCGCCCGCAAAGCCGCCTCGCAATAAGCGCCTCCGACGGGATCGACGATCACGTCGGCTCCCTGCGCGCCGCAGGCGCTTTTGAAGAGTCCTGCGAGCGCTTTGACGGCTTCGGCAGTGTCAAACGGCCCAGATGGATAGACGAGCGTCGCATCGGCGCCGCGAGACCGTGCGAAAGCCGCCTTTTCTTCGCTCGAGACAGCGGCGACCACATGGGCGCCGAGCGCCTTTGCAAGCTCGAGCGCGGCGAGACCGACGCCGCCGCTTGCGCCGAGAACGAGAACGGTTTCGCCGGCCCGCAGCGCCGCACGATCGACGAGCGCGTAATAGGCTGTGCCATAGGTGATCAGGAAGCCTGCCGCCTCGTCGAACGGCATGACATCGGGGATGGGAAAGCACCGCGGCGCCGGCAGCGTCAGCTTTTCCGCAAGGCCGCCCCAGCCTGTCCAACCGAGAACGCGCGCGCCCACGGCAAGATGGCTCACGCCCGGCCCGACCGCCTCGATTATGCCTGCGACCTCGCCACCCGGCGCGAAGGGACGCGGCGGCTTATATTGGTAGCGATCCTCGATAATGAGCACATCGGGATAGTTGATGCCGCAGGCTTTGACGGCGAGCCGGACCTCGCCTTCAGCGGGCGCCGTCGCCTCGATGTCCGCAAGCGCGAGGCTCTCGGGTCCGCCGGCGGTCCGGCTCAAGAGCGCTTTCATCGGCCATCAGCTTCCGAAGGCCTGCAGCACGCACTGAACATGCTGCACTTGCGGCGGCGTTTCGAAACAATGCTGCACGCAGTCGCGCCAGCCGGCGAAAGCCGGCGAGTTGCGGAAATCGACCATATGCGCCTCGACCGTCTCCCATTGCACGAAGAGGAGATAGCGCGTCGGCGTCTCGTGCGAACGCTGCAGCGAGAGACCATGGCATCCTTTCGCCGATTTGAAGAGCGGTGCGGCCTTTGCCACACCTGCTTCGAACTCGGCCTCGAGGCCCGGCTTCACGCCGATATCGGCAATTTCAAGAACCACGCTAACCTCCCCTAAGCATGGTCAGCCACGCTCGCCGATATCGGCAAGAATGCCTTCGACGTCTCGCGGACCTGTGGTGCTGCTATTGATCCATAAGTCAACGCCAGGGCGGCGTCCAGGGTCGGTTCGACGTGTCTTCTGTTGCAAACAGTCGTGGTTTTTGAACGGCGTGAGCGGCGCTTTGCTTGCTGGTCGCCCCTCTCTTCGGCTATGAACGCAATCTATTTTCACCAGGGCGTGATCACGCATGGCGCAAGGTTTCGACAGCACCGGCTTTGCCACTCCCGGCTCTGCCAAGGCGAAAGCCGATGCGCTCACCGCATCGCCGCGGCTTTTCGACAATCGGCTCCTCGACAAGCTGTCACGCGTGCATTGGTCGGTCCCGCTTGCCGTCTACGTGCCGGTTATCTGTATTCTGGGATATGTCGGCTTCAGCGTCATGACGGCCAACCTTATGCTCGGCGCGATCGCCACTGGCTATGTCGTCTGGACGCTGAGCGAATATTTCGGCCACCGCTATCTCTTCCATTGGGAGTTTCCCGGACGGCTTGGGGCGCGGCTGCATTTTCTAATCCATGGCGTGCATCACGTGCATCCGAACGATCCGCTGCGGCTCGTGATGCCGATCTTGCTGAGCGGGCCGCTCATGCTCGCGGCTTTTGGCGTCGGCAGGCTCATCTTCCCAGAGCCTTTCCTCTATGGCGTGCTCGCGGGCTTTCTCGCCGGCTATTTGAGCTATGACATGACGCATTATTACATTCATCATGCCGAGCCGAAGACGCGGCTCGGCATGACGGTGCGGCGATTGCATATGCTGCATCACTTCCGCGACGCCACGAAGGGTTTCGGCGTCAGCGTGCCTTGGTTGGACTATGTGTTCGCAACCGCCTATCGCGCCGAGCGACGCGGATAAGCGACCGGTTCCTCGGCCGATTCGTTCAACGACAAGGCACGCGTCGAACCGGTCTTGGCATCCACCGTGAAGCGGCCATTCGCCCAGACGACATCCTGCGCCCGCCAGGCGCGCGCCCAAGCGGCGAGGCTCACGATCTCGCGCCCGATGAATGCGAGCGGCGCCGAAGCCGACACGTCCCATCCCTTGAACGCCGTGAAGGCCACCTCGGCCGCGAACCAGCCGATGAAGGTCAAGGCGAAGGCAGGTAGACCGGATAGGCCGACAAGCGGCGCCGCAAGGACTGCGGCGCAAGACGCGACGAGCGGGCTGTTGACCGGCTCGAAAATGAAGGTGCGGAATTCCTGCTCGCGGCGCAGCACGCACCAGCGAGCCTGCCGGTTATAAACTTCCGCGAAGGTCCGCATGCCGATTTCCTCATCGACCGTGCAATGCGCGAAAACGGTCTTGAGGCCGATCTTCGCGAGGCCCTTCGAGATGGCGCTGTCCTCGGCGAGCGTATAGCCCATCGCCTCGATGCCGCCCGCCTTGGCGAGATCGCTGCGCCGAAAAAGCATCACTTTGCCGACGCCGAAGCCGATGCCGACGCTCGAGGCCGAAAGCAAAAAACGCGCATAGCCGTTGATGATCATCACCTCGATTCGGCCAGCGAGGCTCGACGGCCGCACCGCCAAAGGCACCGCGGAGACGAGGCCGACACCGGGCATCAGGTTTTCCAGCACCGCCCGCATCCGGTCCGGCTGCAACGTCATATGCGCGTCCTTGATCAGGATCACGTCGTGCCGCGCCGCGGCGAGCGGCGCCGCAAGCACATTGAGCTTCGGGCTCGTCGCGCTGCGTGCCGGCGAATGGATGATTTGCGTCGCGCGTTCCGGATGCGCGGCGATGAGCTGCTGCATGGCGTCGAGCGCCGGAGAGCTCACTTCCGCTGCGCCGACCAGAACCTCATAGTCCGGATAGTCTTGCTGGAAGATCGAGTCCTGCGCCACCATGAAAGGCGGCGTTAGCAATTTGATCGGAAGCACCGCGCTGACCGGCGGCATCGCGTCGCTGCGGCCGCGGGCGCGCTGGACGAGAGGCTGAACAAAGCTGCCTAGGATCGACCCGAAGAGCACGCCGACGGCGAGCAACCACCAGATCGCCGCAAAGAACGCGAGAATCGTCGCGAAATCCATTCAGAACCTTTCGCGCAAGCCGCGCGCGCTGCTGCGTCAACGCTTCTTAGGAAGATTTTTCCGCGAAGGCAAACCATAGGCAACCCCCCTGCCGCGCGGCCTTGCACGATGACGACTTTTCCCCTGTTTTGCCTCATACCTCTCTGACCGGCAGCGGTTCGACCGCGACCGTGTCAGTCTTCATCTCTTCGAGACGCCGGTTGCGCGGCTCGATACCGAAGGCGAAGACCGCGAGGATCAAAACGATCAGCAACGCGATCATCAAGGTCATCACGCCCGTCACGCCGCGCTGCTCGAACAAGGCGACGACGATGAAGGGGGTGAGGATCGTCGCGCCTCGCCCGAACGTATTGCAGATGCCGGATGCGCGCAGCCGCACCTCGGTCGGAAAGAGCTCGGGAATATAGATACCGAAAAGCAGCGCGACGAGCACATAGATCGGGATCGTCAAGAGGAAGCCGATGACAGGCAGCCAGAACGGATCGCTGACCTGCGGATAGACGAGACCGAGCAGGACGGCGATCCCTGAGGCGCCGATGATCGTCGGCTTGCGGCCCCAACGATCCGAGGTCAACGCCCCGATCCCCGAGCCGATGGGGGCGCCGAGACCCATCACCAGCGCGTATCCGAAGGACGTCGCGATGCTCAAGCCCTGCTTGATGAAGAAGGTCGGCAGCCAGGTCACGAAGCCGTAGAGCAGCGTGTTGATGACGATGAGCGCGATGCAGCCGAGGATCATGCGCGTAAGTAGCGGTGGCGTGAACAAAGTGCCGAGCGAAAGGGGGGTGGCGCCCGCCACGGCAGGCGCCGGCGGCGGCAATGGCTGGCCTTTGCTCGCCTCGGCCTCGATCGCTTGAAGCAGCGCTTCGGCCTTTTCCGTCTGTCCCGTGGCTTCGAGCCAGCGCGGCGATTCGGGCAGGCTCTTGCGCAGATACCAAACGACGAGCGCGCCGAGGCCGCCGACGATGAACATGACGCGCCAGCCGAAAGCCGGGATGACGAGATAGCCGAGCAGCGTGGCGACCGGCAGTCCGGTCACCACGAAGACCGCCATCAGTCCGAGCCATCTGCCGCGCGAGGCCGCCGGCACGAATTCGGTCAACGTCGAATATCCGACGACGTTCTCGGCGCCGAGACCGACGCCGATGATGAAGCGCAGGATGATCAACACCATCATATTCGGCGCGAAGGCCGCGGCAATCGAAGCCAGACCGAAGACGAGGAGATTGGCTTGATAGGTAAAGCGACGGCCGTAACGACCACCGAGAAAGCCGGTGAGAAACGAGCCGATCATCATGCCGACGAAAGTCGCCGACACGAACTGCGCGTTCTGGCCGATCGTCGAGAAGCCGCC
>Ga0116227_10010020_pt1 | contig 16827 bp, 15 predicted proteins | sample S1TSphgellanicum_FD_89693 | JGI IMG/M metagenome (GOLD analysis project Ga0116227, IMG submission 89693) | Host-associated microbial communities from peat moss isolated from Minnesota, USA - S1T2_Fb - Sphagnum magellanicum MG | ecosystem: Host-associated > Plants > Peat moss > Unclassified...
GCGCAATGCCCGGACCCAACAATTGGCTGGCGGCTGCGCCAACCACCAATCCCGCGATTACATTGCTGAAAAGATGCAGCGGATCGACGTGCAGGGTGACCGCGGTGATCGCTCGCCACCATTGGTTGTGCGCCGCGCCCGCACGCAGTGCGCCCACGCTGAACCAATCGGTGCCGAACATTTGCAAACCAGCGGCATACGCCACCATCAATAGTATGACGACAAAAGTTGCGGCACCGACCCAGCCCACGGCGAATGGCTCAAAACGCGCGATCGGCGCGCGCACCATGCGCCGTTCGGCTGCATAGCGACGTATCTCGTCTTCGGCTCTCGCGGTCAGCGCACTCGCCACCGTCAGCTGCCACTGTGCATCAGCGGGTTGCAGCTCATGTTCGATACCGCGCGCCTCGAGCATCAAGCTGTACTCGCGGCACAGTGCGCTCGAACCTTGCAACACCACGGCATATTCGGGAGTCATGTACACGCAGGATTCAATGTGGCCGCGACTTAGGCTAATCAAGCCTCCATGCTTCGTGATATTGTCAACTATTCAAATCCCCGCAAACGGAGACACCGTGCTGAACAAATCACTAAGCGCTATGGGACTGATTCTCATGTCAATCACCTCGTATGCCGCCAGTCCAGAGCGTCAGTACATCGAGCCACCGGGCTATGATGCGGCGACTTCCCCGCCATTCAGCAATGGCGTCATGACGGGAAATGTCTTTTACGTCGCCGGTCATATTGGCCTCGATGCAGCCACCGGACAAGCCGCCGCAGACCCGGAAACCGAAGCACGCTTGGTGATGGATGCGGTTGCGAAAACACTGTCACAAGCCGGACTCACGATGGACGATCTGGTGTCGGTGACCATCTATTGCACCGATTTGGACCTGTACGCGAAATTCAATACGGTGTATCGCGGTTATTTTCACGGGCACTTTCCGGCGCGGGCATTCATCGGCGTGGCCAAATTGGTGCGCGGCGCGCACTTTGAAATCGCCGGTACTGCCGTGAAGCCCAAGCACCGGTAGCGGCGGGCGGCACTGCGCTCTCAAGTCGAGCGCGGTTGCTCCGTCAGCATTCGGTAAATCTTCATGACGCGCGGCACATACGCCATCGTCTCGGTGAACGGCGGAATTTGGCCACCATTGCGATCCACCGCCTCCTCACCCGCGTTGTAAGCCGCGAGGGCCAGGCGGATATTGTTGCCGAAGCGATCGATCAGAAATTTCAGGTAGCGCGCGCCGCCATGCACATTTTCCCGCGGGTCGTAGGGATTCGATACACCGAAGCGGCTGGCGGTGGCGGGCATCAGCTGCATCAAGCCTACCGCACCTCGTTTTGACAGGGCGCGAGAGTTGAAACCGGATTCCACCACGATCACGGCGCGCAGCAGATTCGGTTCCACCGCAGAGGACACCGCGGCATGCTCGATGATGGAATCGTACTGGGTCGCGCGCGCCAGCAGCTGAGAATCATACCGGTCGCCACTGGTGGTTCGGTCCTCGGTCGACAGCTGCAATAGTCGGTAGCGGTTGTTGTCCGGGACGTCGGTAAAATGGCGCGTTCCCTGATCGTCCACATAGCTGTAGATCTTGGAGTTGGCGTTGGCCGACGAGGCCGCCAGCAGCGCTGCGATGATGAAAGCGGGCTTTCGCGCCATGATTTGTTACCTTGCGGCAATCTAGCCAGAAAGAGGCTGGCGAAGCTGGGACTTGCATCATGAATCTGTGAGATACGGGCACTTTCGTGACGCCGTTCGCATGCGATTCTTGTAGTATCCGAAGGATATGGCCGCGTTCAAGCTTGCCGTACGACGGCCGATCTTTGGGTGAATGTTCGCGAACCTTAGCCGTGTCCGAAACCTCTGACTGGAAACAAAAATATCGCGACTCCCTGATCGAAATGGAGTCCGAGGAGGCTCGTTGGCGCCAGATCGAGCAGGTGCTGCGCCGGCTCATCGGGCGCCTATGTGCCGCGGGCATGGGTGTCAACCCGCAACTCGATGACGAACTCATGGCGCTGGCTGCGGCCAATCGGCGCAACGCCGATGCCGAGGAACTAGCCAAGCTGGCCGATTCGCTGACCACGACGGTGGTGGCCGTGGATGCCGTCGCACCGGTGCCGACAATCAGCTTCGCCACCACCGACACCCAAACTCGGGTCGCCATTCGAGCTCTGCTGGAACGCCTGCCCGCCAGTGAATCGGCGCCCTCCTCAGGTCAAACGCTGATCGCGGAGCTGGCCCACGCCAAGAACGATCAGGGGCTGGCGGCCATCTTGATGCGTGCGGCCGACGTGATCTATCAGCACAGCGAACAGTTGGCGCGTGAACGCCTGAAAACGGCCGCGGTGCTGTCGCAAGTAACGCTGCGCCTCGAAGAGATGGGCAGCTACCTCACCGAATCGAGCGGCGCCAGCCGTACTCGGTTCGACGATGCGCAATCGCATAGTGAATCGATGATGACCGAGATGCGCGAACTCACCGATGACTTGAGCAGCGCCACCGAATTGGGCTTGCTGCAGACCTTGGTCAGCCAACGAGTCGAGCGCGTAGCCAAACAAATCAGCGAGTTTCGGGCGCGAGAGGAAGATCGCTTGCTGGAGTATTCCGGACGCGCCGAAAGGATGCGGGCACGCATCGCGGATCTCGAGCGCGAAACCTCCGAGCTGAATTCCAAACTGGCCAATGAGAAGCAAGGCGCGCGTCTCGATCCGCTGACCGGGCTCGCCAACCGCAAGTCCTTCGATGAGCGATTCGATCAGGAGATGGCGCGCGGTCCGCGCGCCGAGCACCCTCTGGCCATGCTGTTGTGGGATATCGACAGCTTCAAATTCATCAATGACAGCTACGGTCATCGCGCCGGTGATCGAGTTTTACAAAGCGTCGCTTCATGTTTCATGGCGGCGGTGCGCAGCGGGGATTTCGTGGCGCGCATCGGCGGCGAGGAGTTCGTGGTACTGCTGTGCGGCGTGCGGCTTGCCGAAGCGCTGCGAATTGCGAATCAGGTGCGTTCTGCGGTCGAGGCGCTGCGCTTTCACTTTCGGGGCACGCCGGTGCTGGTCACCGTTTCCTGCGGGGTCACGGAACTGAAGGAGGGAGACGCCGCCGAAGCGGCGTTCGACCGCGCCGATGCCGCACTCTATCAGGCAAAGAACGCCGGCAAGAACCTTTGTGTCGCCGCTTGAAGAGTGAAGCGCGCGTTCGCCTGATTCTGTTCAGTTAACAGATATTTAACAAACTTTTCGCGCTTTGCGCACGGAATTCCGGCAGCGGATCGATAGAATCGGCTCACACCTATGAGCCTCCCGAAAACCGTACTGAACGAGCCGGCCGTCGCAGTGCCTGTCGGCACGCCCACGGCAATCGGGAAGCCGCAAGCCCTGCCGGGAGTGCGCGCGTGGGTCCTGACACTGGCGCTGTTCATGGTGCCGCTGCTCGCTTATTGGCCCACCACATTCCATGATTTCGGCTTGCGGGATGATTACTCGAATCTGCGTGAAGCGCACGAAGAGATTGGCAAGGTGGTCAAATTCTGCGCATCTCATGCCCGGCCGATCTACGGCTGGCTGCTTCAAGCCACCTACGGTCAGACCAGCAGCGTGCAGAATCTGCAATGGATGCGATTCATTGCAGCGCTGTTGCTCGGAGCCTTGTCGCTGGTCACTTTTCGCGGCTGTCGCGCTCTGGGATGGAGATTCGGCCCAAGCTTGAGCTTTGCGATATTGCTCGCGCTCGTGCCTTCATCGCAGGTCATCGCCTCGTGGGCGGTGGGCTGGCCTTACGCGGCGACCGCACTGCTCGCGGTGGCCGGTTTCTTTACCGCCGAGGGAGCTTTGTCTGTCGGCTTGCGCTCCGGCCTCGGTCGCGCTGTCACGCAATGGTTGCTGGCTTTGTGCCTCATGGTGGTGAGCGCCCTGATCTACCAGCCGAGCGCCATGTTCTACGTAGTCCCGCTGGCCGCGGCAGTCATTTCCCAAAGGCACCGTTCTCTGGCGCAATCGGCCCGATGGCTGGGCGTTCACTTGGGTTTCGTGAGTCTCGCCCTGGCCTTGGCGTACGCCATCATGTCGGCGTTGTACGCCGCGCAGATTTTCGTCAAGTCCGGACGCATCGCTTTCGAACATCACTGGGTTGAAAAGCTCGGCTGGTTTCTCGGCGAAGCGGTGCCGAATGCGTTGAGCCTGTTTGTCCTCAACGACGATAACCAACGCGATCATGCGCTATACATGGGAGGTGCCGCTCTCGCGGGATTGATACTCATTGCCGGCGTGTACCTCGAGTGGCGACGCTACGGGCGCGCGCGCGGGATCATTTGGCTGATCGCGCTGCTGGGATTACCCACCTTCGCCTGCGCTGTCAGCCTGATCGCCTCGGAGCACTACGCCACGTATCGCACCATCTTGGCAATGACGGCCGTGCTACTGTGCTTCATGGTGGCATCGATTGCCGCCTTGATCGAATTCTGGAGCACCAACGCACGCAGGTTGCTCGCTACCCTGGCCGTGGCATTGGCCTTTCTCACCGCTCAACATCACGCCTATGCCCTGATCGCCGTGCCCCAGGGCAACGAATGGCAGCTGATCGTGGCCGGCGCCAAGCACGTGCGCTTGGACGGACCACGGCCGCGCATTTTCGCCATCGCCTCCTCGCCCGAGGATATTTCCACCGCGACCATCTATCATGACGAGTTCGGTTCTCTGTCCTCGAACTCCGAGTGGGTGCCTCGGGAAATGTTCAAACGAGCCATGCACGATTTGCATCCGGAGATTCAAAATCTGGATGCACGCTACGACTTTTCCTCGGGCGTCGTGTTGCCGCAAGGGCAGCACTTCGACGTCATCATCGATTTGCACCGACTGCGGCAGTTCTACACCAACAACTAAATCAACGCGGCCCGTGATCAGCGATCCTTGGTTGTGGGTATGCGCCTATTTGGGCGCTTTGATGGTGGGGGTGTCCAAGGCCGGCATCACCGGCTTGAGCATTCTGTCGATCGCGCTGTTCACCCAGGTTTTTCCCAGCAGCAAACAAGCCAGCGGCCTGATCCTGCCCTTGCTGATCTTCGGCGATTGCGTCGCGGTGTTTGCTTACCGCAAGCACACTCAATGGCGGTTTCTCTGGCGCCTGTTCCCGTGGACCGCGCTCGGCGTTTTTCTCGGCTACCTCACCATGGGACGCATTTCCGACCACACGGCCAAAATCATGATCGGCGCGATTATTTTGCTGCTGGCAGGGATGAGCTTCGCGCGCCGCTATCTGCCAGGACAACGCAACGACACAGGTCTCAAGATTCACTGGATCATTGCGGCGTTGATTGGAGCGCTGGCCGGTTTCATCACGCTGATCGCCAACGCCGCAGGCCCTTTGATGGCCATTTACTTCGTGGCCATGCGGCTGCCCAAGATGGAGTACGTGGGGACGGCGGCGGTGTTTTTCATGCTGCTGAATTTGTTCAAAGTGCCCTTCATGGTCGATCTGGGATTGATTACCACCAGAAGCTTCGGGTTGAACCTGGCCCTGGCTCCGGCCGTCGTCATTGGCGCCTTTGGCGGGCGTTGGCTGCTGATGAGGGTCAATCAGGACTTGTTTGAAAAGCTGGTGCTCGCGCTCAGCGCCATCGGGGGCATTCTGTTGTTTTTGTAGCCTACGCGGCCCCTAAACGTGTAGCGTACGAAGCTTCAGATCAAGGGGATATCTATGTACCGCGGTGGATTTTTTGGATTGCTGCTGTTGATTGCCGACGTATGGGCAATCGTAAACATCTTTCAAAGCAGCGCGAGTAGCGAACGCAAGGTGATTTGGACGGTCATCGTCATCTTGTTTCCCTTCATCGGATTTATCTTGTGGCTGCTGCTCGGACCACGCACGGGAAGGGCGTAGTTGCGACCGAGAAATCACGAACGGCACAATTTGGCGAAGACCGGCTGGCTTCGCGCCGCGGTTCTCGGCGCCAATGATGGCATCGTGTCGACCTCCAGCTTGATTCTCGGGGTCGCCGCAGCGCATGTTTCCCATGCCAATCTGCTGCTGAGCGGCACTGCGGGTCTGGTGGCGGGCGCCATGTCGATGGCCACCGGAGAATACGTCTCCGTGCATTCTCAATCGGATACCGAAGCCGCGGCCATCGCCCAAGAGCGGGCGGAGCTGCGCGATGATTTCAACGGCGAGAAACGTGAACTGACCGAAATCTACGTACGCCGCGGGCTGGACAAGGCTTTGGCGGCGACAGTTGCGGACCAGCTCATGGCGCACGACGCACTCGAATCGCACGCACGCGACGAGCTGGGACTTTCGTCCGTCAATCGTGCCCGGCCATTACAGGCGGCACTCGCTTCCGCTGCCAGCTTTTCACTGGGCGCAGCGGTACCGCTTGCCGTGGTGCCGCTGGCGCCGCCTCAGCACCTCATGAGCGCCATCGCGGTGGTGTCGCTGGGCTGCTTGGTCTGTCTCGGCGCCCTGTCCGCCAAGGTGGGCGGCGCCAATCCCTTGATCGGTGCGTTTCGGGTGACATTCTGGAGCGCTCTGGCCATGGCCGTCACGGCGGCCGTCGGCGGTCTGGTCGGCGCGGCGTGAGTCATGAGCTGCTGACCGTCGAGCAAATGGCGCAAGCCGACCGCGCCAGCATCGATGCAGGAATTGCGGGTTGGAAATTGATGCTATCCGCCGGGACAGCCGTCGCGCAGGAGATCAGGCGGCGCTGGTCGCCGCGGCCCATCACCGTGCTGTGCGGGCCCGGCAACAACGGCGGCGATGGCTTCGTCATCGCCAATCACCTGGCGCAGCACGGCTGGTCGGTGCGCGTTGCGCTACACGGGGAGATGGGCGGCCTGCCGCAGGATGCGAAGCACCACGCCCTGCAGTGGACAGGTCCGACCATCGCTCTGGCACCGTCGGCCGTGGAGGGCTGCGCGTTGATCGTGGACGCGATTTTCGGCGCGGGCTTGAACCGTTCGATGAGTACCGGAATCACCGACACACTGGCCTTGGCGGGTCAGTTGAAGATTCCCATCATCGCCGTGGATGTTCCCAGCGGCGTCATGGGCGACAGCGGGGAGGCCGACGGTGCCGCGGCCGCCGCCTGCACCGTCACATTTGCGCGCAAGAAGCCGGCGCATCTGCTGCTGCCGGCGCGCGATTTGTGCGGCGAGATCGTGCTGGCCGACATCGGCATCAGTGGCTCCGTCATCGACGCATTGCAGGTGGACACCTGGGAAAATTCTCCGGCGCTATGGCGGCGCAGTTTACCCACGGCCGAGTCTGCCGCGAACAAGTACACCCGAGGTCATGCTCTGCTGTACGGCGGCTACCCGATGACCGGCGCGGCGCGCATGGCGGCACGCGCCGCGGCGCGCATCGGCTGCGGACTGACCACCCTCGCCGTTCCGCAGATCGCGTTCCCCATTTATGCCGCTGCGCTCACCAGCATCATGGTGCAGCCCTTGAGCGACGACGTTGCGCTGGCCTCGCTGTTGCAGGACCGGCGCTACAACGCCTTCTCCATTGGACCGGGCGCCGGCGTGAATGCTGTCACCCGCGACTACACCTTGGCGATGCTCGATACCTCGAAGCCCATGGTGATCGACGCCGATGCCATCAACGTTTTCGCACCGACGCCCGCCGAGCTGTTCAACGCCATACAAGCGCCGGTGGTCTTGACGCCCCACGAAGGCGAATTCAAGCGCATTTTCACACTCGAGGGCGACAAACTGAGTCGTGCGCGCGCAGCTGCGGCGATGAGCGGCGCAGTCGTGGTTTTGAAAGGCGCGGACACGGTGATTGCTGCTCCCGACGGCCGCGCAGCCATCAATGGCAATGCCCCGCCGACGCTTGCCACCGCGGGCTCCGGGGATGTCCTCGGCGGGTTGATATTGGGACTGTTGGCGCAAGGGATGGAGGCATTTCTCGCCGCCGCGGCAGCGGTTTGGATGCACGCCGATGCCGCGGCCGCCTTCGGACCCGGCCTGCTCGCTGAGGATCTTCCCGACCTCATCCCCGCGGTGCTGCGCAGACTTGAGGCGGTGCCATGACGCTGAACTCATGGATTCCGCGTCTCACGCTGCATTCGCTGGTGATACTGGCCAGCGTGTTGCTTTACGTGCTGACCACGCGTGTCGAACGCGAACGCCGGCCGCCGGCAATCGCCATCGCCTGGGTGTTGGGCATGATCGCCCTTCCCTACCTGGCACTGCCGATGTACCTGTTGTTCGGCCGCAGGAAGATGGCGCGCAGGACGATTCGCTGGTCCGGCGCGCGATCCGCATCGCCGCATTGGGCGGAGGAGCTGATCGAAAGTTTCGGCTTGCCGGGCGCCGCTCCGGCGGCCACGCAGATGCATCAAGATGGGCGGGAATCCGCTGCCGCGTTGTTCAAGATATTCGACGAAGCGCAATCGCGATTGGATATCTGCACGTATATTCTGGGCGATGATATTTTTGGCCGCGAAACCATGCAGCGGCTGATGACTCGCGCGCGCCAGGGAGTGAAAGTCCGCCTGCTGCTCGATGGGGTCGGCGCTTTGCAATTGCCGCGCACATACTTGAAGCAGCTGCAAGCGGCCGGCATCGAAACCGCCATCTTCAGTCCCTTGTTCGCGCGCAAGACCCAGGGCCCGCGCAACTTGCGCAACCACCGCAAAATGGTGATCGCCGACGGCCATCGTCTGTGGGCGGGCGGGCGCAATATCGCGGCGGAGTATTTCTTGGGCGCCGAGGGTGTGGCGCCGTGGCGCGACCTGACTTTTGATCTACGAGGTGCGCCGGCGCAGGCAGCCGAAGCGCAATTCGAAGCCGACTGGATCGCCGCGGGCGGCAAGCCGGCTGCGCCCGATGCCTCAAGCATGGCGGCGGCCGACATCGACGTGCGCGACGCGGCGCGCGGCCGGGCGCAGTTTCTTCCCAGCGGCCCGGACCAAACCGAGGATACCGTGCATGCGCTGCTCATCGATGCCTGCTTTCAGGCCCATGACCGCATGCTGGCGGTAACGCCCTACTTCGTGCCCGACGTCAGTTTGGAAACCGCCATGCGCCTGGCGGCTCGCCGCGGCGTGCGGATCGACTTATGCATCCCTCAGGTTTCCAACCATGTCCTGGCAGATTACGCGCGCAACCGCTCGCTGCGCGCACTGAGTCAGGCCGGTGTCAATGTGCATTTGCTGCCCTACATGAACCACGCGAAAGCCGCTGTATTCGATGAGTCGCTGGCCTTCGCGGGCTCGCCGAATTTAGATTCGCGCAGTCTGCTGCTCAACTATGAGTGCGCGATGGTGTTTTACGATCCGGTGCAGATCAACTGGCTCGCCCGTTGGATTCAAGCCTTGATTCCCGAGGCACGCCCCTTCGATGCACGGGCGCCGGGGCTGTGGCGTGACATCGGTGAAGGCCTGCTGCTGACGGTGGCTTACCAACTCTGACGTAGGACGGCGCTGACAGCCGATTTATGGTCCCATGCCCGTTTACGCGTAGTATTCTGCTGTTTCAACGAGCAGGTGATCGGTGGAGTTCAAGGATTATTACAAGGTCATGGGCGTCGCGCGTGATGCAACCGAGGCGCAGATCAAACAGGCCTACCGCAAGCTCGCTCGCAAGTACCATCCGGATGTGAGCAAGGAAAAGGACGCCGAAGCGCACTTCAAGGACGTCGGTGAAGCCTATGAGGTGCTCAAGAACCCCGAGAAGCGCGCCGCCTACGACCAGTTGGGACAGCATCGGCCGGGAGAGGAGTTCAGACCACCGCCCAATTGGGATTCGGGCTTCGAATTCAGCGGCGCCGGACCCGGCAACGCCAGCTACAGTGATTTTTTCGAATCGCTGTTCGGCGCGCAAACTCGCCGCGGCGGCGGACGCGGCGCGTTTCGCCCCGATCGCGGCGAGGACCATCACGCCAAAGTGTCTTTGGATCTCGAAGCCTCATTGAATGGCGGCAGCCGATCTTTCTCGCTCTCGATGCCGGAGTTCGACGCCGAAGGCCGATTGACGGCGCGCGAACGAGTACTCAATGTGCAAATCCCCAAAGGCGTACTCGCAGGACAACAGATCCGTCTCGCGGGTCAAGGCGCGCGACCCGCGCCGGACATTCCTCCCGGCGATCTGTTCATCGAAGTGGAGTTTCAGCCCCATCCTTTGTATCGCGTCGAGGGACGTGACTTGACGCTTGAACTGCCGGTGGCTCCCTGGGAGGCAGCCCTCGGGGCAACGGTGCAGACTCCGACGCCGGGTGGAACTGTGGATTTGAAAATACCGCCGGCATCCCATGCGGGTTCCAAGTTGCGGCTCAAAGGCCGCGGCATCCCCAGCAAGCCGCCCGGCGATTTCTACGTCGTCTTGCAGATTGCGTTGCCGCCGGCGCTGGATGATGCGGCCAAGGCCGCCTACGCCGCCATGGCGACGGCTCTGCCGTTCAATCCGCGCGCAGGCCTCGGAGTCTAGGATGGCGAACTCAGATCAATATGCATTGCAGGGCAGCATACTGGATGACTCCGTGGAGTTGACGCTTCAGGATTTGAGCCGCATGTGTGCGGTCGAGGAAAGTCTTATAGTGGAGTTTGTCGAGGAAGGCGTGCTTTCCGCGGTGCGCGTGTCGCAGCAGCTGCATTTCAGCGGCGGCGCCCTGCGCCGCGCGCGTCTGGCGGTGCGTCTTCGACGCGACTTGGAAATCAATCTGGCCGGCGTCGCCTTGGCACTGGACCTCATGGAGGAATTGGAGCAACTTCGCCGCGAACTTCGCATGAGTCGTCCGTGAACAACATTCAATCCGACGCCTTCGTGTTCTTTGGGGCCACGGGCGATCTGGCCTACAAGAAAATATTTCCGGCCTTGTATGACATGGTACGCCGCGACGGATTCAATCTGCCCGTCATCGGCATGGGGCGTTCCGGTTGGAATCTTGAGAAACTTAAGGAGCGTGCTCGCGATAGCGTGCAGCATGGCGGCAGCGACTTCGAGGAGAAAAGTTTTGCCCAGTTCGCCGCGCTGCTGCGTTATGTAGACGGCGACTACACCGCAGCCGACACTTACAAAATGCTGCGCGAGGCTTTGGGCTCGGCCAAGAGTCCGATTCATTACCTCGCGATACCACCGAGCATGTTCGGCAACGTCGTGAGCGGCTTGGAAGCCTCCGGCTGCGCCGAGCATGCGCGTGTCATCGTGGAGAAGCCATTCGGCCGCGATTTGGCCAGCGCCCAGGCCCTCGACAAGACCCTGCACGAGGTATTCGACGAGACAGCGATCTTTCGCATCGATCACTATTTGGGGAAGGAGGCGGTGCAAAACATTTTGTACTTTCGCTTCGCCAATGCTTTTCTCGAGCCGATCTGGAACCGCGAATACATCCGCGACGTGCAGATCACGATGGCCGAGGACTTCGGGGTCCAAGGCCGCGGCGCTTTCTACGAGGAGGTGGGAACGCTACGCGACGTGGTGCAGAATCACCTGCTGCAGGTGATCGCGCTGCTCGCCATGGACGCGCCGATCGGCCATGACCCAGAGTCGGTGCAGGCGGAGAAGCTGCGCATCTTTCGCGCCATGCGACCGCTTGACCCGAAGGAAGTGGTGCGCGGTCAGTTCCGCGGATACCGGGATGAGAAGGGCGTGGCCAAGGATTCGCAGGTCGAGACCTTTGCGGCTGTGCGGCTGCATATCGATACCTGGCGCTGGGCCGGCGTGCCCTTCTACATTCGTGCCGGCAAGTGTCTGCCGATCTCGGCCACCGAAGTCATGATCACATTGAAACGCCCGCCACTGGCGATCTTCGACCCCAGCAGCAGCCTGCCGGCGAATTATTTCAGACTGCGATTGAGCCCCGAGGTGGTGATCTGCACGGGCGCGCTGGTCAAACAGAACGGCGAGAACATGCAAGGTGAACCGGTGGAATTGACCGCCCGCAACAATACCCGGCGTGAAAAGGCCCCCTATGAACGTCTGCTCGGAGACGCGGTCCGGGGCGATACGGCGCTGTTCACGCAGGACGCCAGCGTCGAGGCCGCTTGGGCGGTGGTCGAGCCGGTACTTGAACAGGCACCGCCGGTCATTGAGTATGAACCGGGGAGTTGGGGACCCAATGCCGCCGCCGATCTGACCCGCGACGCGGAGGGTTGGCACGACCCGCAGCCTGAGAAAGGTCCGCCGTGCTGAATCCAGATGCAGTGACCTTCCTGCTCGATGTCGACAACACCTTGCTCGACAACGACCGCTTCGGTCAGGATCTCGGCGACCGTCTGGAGGAATCCTTCGGTGCTTTCGAACGTGCCCGCTATTGGTCGCTGATCGCCAAGCGCCGCGAAGAATTGGGCGTCGTCGACTATCTCGGCAGCCTGCAGGATTTCCGGGTCGGACTCGACGATCACGCCGAGCTGCTCGATATGTCGCAGTTCGTGCTTGAGTATCCGTTTGCCGACCGCGTATTTCCAGGCGCGCTCGACACCATCGCTCATCTGCGCACGCTGGGGCGCCCGGTGGTATTGTCCGACGGCGACATTGTGTTCCAACCTCGCAAAATCCAGCGCTCCGGCATCTGGTCGGCGGTGGAGGGACGCGTGCTGATTTACCTGCACAAGGAAAAAGTGCTCGATCATATGCAGCGTCGTTACCCGTCATCTCACTATGTTATGGTGGATGACAAATCGAACCTGTTGGCGTCGATGAAAAGCGTCCTGGGTCCGAAATTGACCACGGTGTTTGTCAGGCAGGGGCACTACGCACTGGATCCTGCATCCAAGACGGTGACCCCGGCGCCGGACCTGGTCATCGAACGAATCGCCGAACTCAAGAATTATCAACTCACTGATTTTAAGGTGTGATCATGACCATCACGAAAAGCCTGCACGATTTGGGTCAGAGCCTGTGGCTCGACAACATCACTCGCGAGATTCTCGACGATGGTACGCTCAAGCGCTACATCGATGAGTATTCGGTGACCGGACTGACCTCGAACCCCACCATTTTTGACGAAGCCATCGGCAAGACCGCGGCCTATGATGAGGGAATTCGCCAAAAGGCGGATGCCGGTCTCAAGGGCGAGGAACTGTTCCTGGAGCTGGCGCTGGAAGAACTGCGCCGTGCCGCGGATTTGTTCAAACCGGAATTTGACCGCACCCAGGGCGTCGACGGGTGGGTGTCCATGGAGGTTTCGCCGCTGCTGGCCAACGACACTCAAGGAACCATCGATGCGGCATTGCGCATTCACAAGCAGGCCAATCGTCCGAATCTGTACGTCAAGATTCCCGGCACGCCGGCTGGCGTACCCGCCATCGAGGCCGCCATATTTGCGGGCGTACCCGTCAACGTCACCCTGTTGTTCTCCCGGGAACAATACTTGAAGGTGGCGCAAGCCTATATGAGCGCGATCGAACGGCGCATCGCGGCGGGTCTCGATCCGAAGATCAGTTCCGTGGCCTCGGTATTCGTCAGCCGCTGGGATCGCGCGGTGGCCGACAAGGTTCCCGCGGATCTGCTGAACAAGCTCGGCATCGCCATCATGCAGCGAACCTACAAGGCGCACTGCGATTTGATCGCCGGGCCGCGCTGGCAGGCCTTGCAAGCCAAGGGCGCGCGCATACAGCGCATGCTGTGGGCCAGCACCGGCACCAAGGATCCCAAAGCACCGGCAGGTCTTTATGTGGAAGCGCTGGCGGCTCCCGACACGGTGGACACCATGCCGGAAAAAACCCTGCTGGCCTTCGCCGAGAAAGGCGCCCTGAAAGGTGTGATGTCGAAGGACGGTGGCGATGGCGAGCAAGTGCTGGCGCGCTTCGCCAAAGCCGGCATCGACGTGGAGGCCATTGCCGCACAGTTGCAGATCGAGGGCGCGGCGTCATTCGTCAAGTCATGGACCGAGCTGATGCAGCGGATCAAGGACAAGAGCGCGGCATTGGCGACCACTTGAACGCCCGGGCGCTCCCGCAGCAATCGACGCCACCGCGGGTTCATCCACTCGCCGGCCAGGCGGCGCCGGCCGGTGCGCTTACCGATATTCCGCGGCTGATCACGGCTTACTATACCGAGAAGCCCGATCCGTCGATTGCATCGCAACGCGTTGCTTTCGGCACCTCCGGACACCGCGGCAGCTCGCTGGATGCGGGTTTCAACGAGAACCACGTGCTGGCCATCAGCCAGGCGATTTGCGAATACCGCAACGCGCGAGGGATGGAGGGTCCGCTGTTCATGGGCTTCGACACCCATGCCTTGTCGGCGCCCGCGTTTGCCACGGCACTCGAAGTGTTGGCCGCGAACGGCGTCGAACTGATGATTGCGCCGCAGGACGAGTACACGCCCACTCCCGCCGTGTCGCGCGCCATCTTGAAGTTCAATCAGGGGAGAAGCTCTGGATTGGCCGATGGCATCGTCATCACGCCCTCGCACAATCCCCCCGACAGCGGCGGATTCAAGTACAACCCGACGAATGGCGGACCTGCCGACTCCGATATCACCGGTTGGATCGAGACCCGGGCCAATGAAATACTTCGCGAAGGGTTAAGATCCGTGCGCAGAATTTCTTCAGCCCAGGCGCGTCGCGCCGACAGCACGCATTTCCATGATTACTTGACCGAGTATGTCGAGGATCTGGGCACGGTGCTCGATATGCCGTTGATCCGAGATTCGCGCATACGCATGGGGGTCGACCCGCTGGGCGGCGCCGGCGTGCACTATTGGAGCCGCATCGCCGAGCGCTACGGCTTGAATTTGACCGTGGTCAATGAGGAAGTCGACCCGACCTTTCGCTTCATGACCTTGGACTGGGACGGCAAGATTCGCATGGACCCGTCCTCCGCGTACGCCATGCAACGGCTGATTGGACTCAAGGATCGATTCGATATCGCCTTTGCCTGCGACACCGATCACGACCGCCATGGCATCGTCACGGCCAGCAGCGGACTGATGCCGCCCAATCACTACCTGTCGGCGGCCATCGATTATCTGTTCAGTCACCGCAGCCAATGGCGCGCCGACGCCGCGGTGGGCAAGACTGTCGTGAGCAGTGCCATGATCGACCGGGTCGCCAATAAGCTCGACCGCCGCGTGTACGAAGTGCCGGTGGGTTTCAAGTGGTTTGCCGCCGGACTGGTCGATGGCAGCTTGGGGTTCGGCGGCGAGGAGAGCGCCGGCGCCTCTTTCAGCCGCTTCGATGGCGCCGTGTGGACCACTGACAAAGACGGCCTGGCTCCGGCTCTGCTATCGGCGGAAATCACCGCTCGCACGGGTCATGATCCTGGGCAGCGGTATCAAGCCCTGACCGCTGAACTGGGCGCGTTCTACGCGGATCGAATCGATGCGCCCGCCGATGCCGCCCAGAAAAAGCGGCTTGGCAAACTCGACGCGCAACAAATTCGCAGCAGCGAACTGGCCGGCGAAGCCATCACTGGCATCCTCACGCAGGCTCCAGGCAATGGCGCGTCGATTGGCGGCGTCAAGGTGACGTCCGCCGGCGGGTGGTTCGCGGCGCGCCCCTCGGGCACCGAAAACATCTACAAGATCTACGCGGAGAGCTTTCACGACGAGGGGCATTTGCGCCGTCTCATCAGTGAGGCACAGACCATCGTAGACGCCGCACTTGCAGGTTCCTGAGGAGCCGAGCCTTACAGCCACGGCAAAGCGGCTGCTGCCCTGGCTGGTGGCGGTGGGCTTCTTCATGGAGTCCCTCGACACCACCATTTTGAATACCGCGGTGCCCGCCATCGCCCAAGCGCTCAAGGTTCCACCGCTGAGCATGAAGGCCGTATTGGCCAGCTACACCTTGAGCCTCGCCGTTTTCATTCCCATCAGCGGATGGATGGCCAATCGCTTCGGTACGCGCCGCGTATTTGGTTCCGCCATCGGAATATTTACGCTGGGATCGTTCCTCTGCGGCATCTCCCGCAACATTCATTGGCTGGTGGTGTTTCGCATTCTGCAGGGTTGCGGCGGTGCCATGATGCTCCCCGTAGGACGCATCACCATGGTGCGCAGCTTTGCCAAATCCGAACTCATCAGCGCGATGAGCTTCGTGGCCATTCCCGGTTTGGTGGGTCCCATGTTAGGTCCCGTCATCGGCGGCGCCATCATCGGCTACTTTCACTGGAGCGTGATTTTCTTCGTCAACATTCCGATCGGACTCGCCGGTCTTTTCATGGTTTATCGTCACCTGCCGAATTTTCGCGAGGCGCGCAATTACCCCCTCGATATCATCGGTTTGGTGCTGTTCGGATCGGGTATCGCGCTGCTCTCCTACGTGCTCGAGGTGTTCGGCGAGACCACCTTGAGCGGCCGCGAAATGCTGGGTCTGCTGGCGATTTCCGGAGCGTTGTTGGCAGCCTATGGACTGCACACCCGGCGCACGGAGCACCCTTTGCTGCGCTTGGAACTGCTCGCGACCCGCACTTTCCGCGTGGCCGTCAGCGGCAATTTGTTCACGCGGTTGGGGATAGGCGGAATCCCCTTCCTGCTGCCGCTGCTGTATCAGGTCGGATTGGGTTTTACTCCCATCCAGTCCGGATTGCTCATCATGCCGCAGGCCTTTGCCGCCATGAGCCTGAAACTCACCATGCCGCATATTCTGAAAAGATTCGGCTATCGCACCGTGTTGATCGTCAACACGGGTTTGCTGGGCGTCATGATCATGTTGTTCGGCACCATTCGTGCCGCCACCCCGGTATGGACCATCGTGGCGATGGCCTTCGTCTATGGGTTTCTGACCTCGATGCAGTACACCAGCATGAACACCCTGGCCTATGCGGATATCGACGAACACAACACCAGCGCGGCGAGCACCATCGCCAGCACCGTGCAGCAGCTGGCAGTCAGCTTCGGCATTGCCACCGCTTCCCTGGCGACGGCGCTGTTCATACCGGA
>Ga0116227_10010022_pt1 | contig 16825 bp, 14 predicted proteins | sample S1TSphgellanicum_FD_89693 | JGI IMG/M metagenome (GOLD analysis project Ga0116227, IMG submission 89693) | Host-associated microbial communities from peat moss isolated from Minnesota, USA - S1T2_Fb - Sphagnum magellanicum MG | ecosystem: Host-associated > Plants > Peat moss > Unclassified...
GAATCGCTGAAGCGGTTCTATCGCTGAACTCGCGCCGACGCGGCTGAAAATGTGTCGGCGTTTTCGTTATCGCTTACTACAATTGCCCGAGAAATACGCGCGTGTCGTAAGGAAATTCGACGACACCATCGCGTGCATTTTCCGCAAATAGCGCATCGCAGGCGGCAACTATTTCTGCATACCCAGGCTGACCCGCTGCAGGCACATAGGATGATGACAGCAATCGTCTGCGCAGACCTTCACCATCGAAGCGCTGCACGTATTTGAACGTCTGCTGCTGATATCGCTGCGCTGCGAACAGGGCATTGATCTGCGGAATCGAGGCCTGCTGGGGCATGCCAAGCTTGCCGTAATCCGGCGCCAGTTGCCGCAGCATGTTTTCGTAAGCCTGCAAAAACGGTGAGTCGATGCGGCGCACATTCCAGATCAGCGCCACGCTGCCGCCGGACTGCAAGATGCGCATGAATTCGCGGCGCGCGCACGGCGTATCGAACCAGTGAAATGCCTGCGCTGCGGTAATCAAGCGCAGGCTCGCAGATGCCAGCGTGGTCGCCTCGGCGCGGCCATCGCAACTGACGAAGGATGGACTGGCTGCGAAACTGCGCTCGGCCACCGCACGCATTGCTGCGTTTGGCTCGACCCCATAAACCTTCAAACCCGCCGCCAGTAAATCGCGCGCGAACAGGCCGGTGCCGCAGCCGATATCCGCCACGGCGTCGCCAGCCTTCAGATCGCAGTGCTCGCACAGCCACTGCGTGAGCGCCGCCGGATAAGCCGGGCGCCAGCGTTCGTAGTCGGCCACACGCTTGCTGAAGCGCTGCGTCGGCGCGTAGCGTTCGGGATCGTGCGGAGGATCTGGCGACATGAGATTTTCTGTTGATCTGCTAACAAGGCAGCGGAAAGAAAACACTGACAATATGCGTTGTCCACATCAATAATTTTCAGTTTGGCAATGGCATCATCAGGCACAAAAAAACCGGGGCCGAATCCGGCCCCGGTTCTGCTTGCGAACTGCCTGAAGCCTTAATTCAAGGCATGGTCTTCGGTGCAGGCTTGGCGGGCATGTGCGGATGCTTGCGCTGCGGCACTTTCACGACCGTCTTGCCGCCCGGCGTTTTCTTCTCGACGATGGCGTCGCCCGCAATCACCTTGAATTCCACACGACGGTTTTCGGCGCGGCCCTCCGCGGTCTTGTTGTCCGCGATCGGCTTGGTCTTGCCGTAGCCCTTCGCGGTCAAGCTCGCCTTGGGCACGCCCTTGCTGGCGAGGTAGGTCACAACCGACTGTGCGCGTCTCTTCGACAAGGCCAGATTGTACGGCGCCGAACCGATCGCATCCGTGTGACCGGAAACTTCGACTTTCAGCGTCGGCTGACCGATCAGGCCATGCGCCACTTCATCGAGCGCGATCTTTGAATCTGCGGTCAACGTCGCCTTGTTGAACTCGAAGTTGACGGTGCGCAGGATGACGGTCTGCTCGATGATGCAGCCGCTGGCGTCGACCTTGAAGCCGTGCGGTGTGCCGGGGCACTTGTCGACCGCGTCACAGACGCCATCGCCATCGCTATCCGTACATGGCGCCGGCGGTGGAGGCGGCGGCAATGGCGGCGGCGGTGGCAGAGGTGGCGGCGGCGGAATCGGTTTGACTGGCGTCGGGATTACATCGCCGAGCGAGTAGACCAAACCGGCGTTGACGTGAACGTCGCCAATGGTGTGCTGCCCCGGGTAGGAATCGCTGCGATCGAAACTCAGGTAATAACGCCCTTCGACACGCGCTGCGAAATTCTTGCTGATGCGAAACACCAGACCGGCGCCCGCATCGGCGTAGCCTTTGAAGGCGTTGTCTTTCAACGCGGTCGCCAATCTGTCGCGCTCCACCCCACCGCCTAGCAAAGCAAATCCTTCAGTAATCCCGGTTGATGAATGCAGATTTAAATCAAGCCCGCTGCCATATTGACTATCGTCGCCGCCGTCACTTTTTCGGCGCACGGATTCGGCCCAGAAATTAGGTTCAAGGCTGAAGTTTCTGTTGACTGGAATACCCAGAATCGCTTGCCCGCCTATCCCGCCTCTATTTGCATCACGAGCGGAATCAGTAAACTCATAGCTCCCGAGCACAGCTCCATACACATCACCCACTTCGTTTGCTGCTGTGACCGCTGGCAGCGCAGCCGCTGCCAACGCGGCAGCAATAGCGAGACGTTTCATAGCTTCTCCTTGTCCAGCATTTGACTATTTCGATCAGACGACCCGCGTACCGTGATTCCCGAACCGGGCGCTTCCTGAGTACTTGCCCGTCACCGAGTTTCACTGTGCCGCCATCGTTACCCGTTGATGACTTGCCGACTTGCGTACCTTTATACCTGAAACAGGGCAATCGCCGCCATAAATGTCGGTGGCAATATCTGCGCATGGAGTTCGCGGAAGCGCTATTGGTTCCGTAATTCCTTGCGCAGGATTTTTCCGACATTCGATTTGGGCAGCGAATCGCGGAATTCGATCGCCTTCGGCACCTTGTAAGCGGTGAGATTTTTCCTGGCGTACTCGCGTAGCGCGGACTCCGTCAATTGCGGATCCTTGCGGACGACGAATATCTTCACGGCTTCGCCGGTTTTCTCGTCCGGCACGCCGATGCACGCCACTTCGAGCACGCCCGGATGCAGTGCCACGACATTCTCGATCTCGTTCGGATAAACATTGAAGCCGGAGACAAGGATCATGTCCTTTTTGCGATCGACGATCCTGAAGTAGCCGCGCGCATCCATCGTCGCAATATCGCCGGTGCGCAAGTAGCCATCGGCGGTGAAAACCTTTTGCGTCTCCGCCGGCTGCTGCCAATAGCCGCGCATCACCTGCGGGCCTTTCACGCAAAGCTCGCCCGGCTCGCCCGGTTCCGGCGGCTGGTCCTGGTCGTCGAGCAGGCGCACATCGGTGGATGGCAAAGGCACGCCGATGGTGCCGTTCCATTCCGGTTTATCGAGCGGCGAAAAACTCACCACTGGTGAAGTTTCAGTCAAGCCATAACCTTCAGTGAGCCCGACGCCGGTAACCTGTTGCCACTGCTGCGCGATCGCTTGCTGCACGGCCGTGCCGCCGCCAACGCTGAGTTTCATCGAGCTGAAATCAAGCGTATCGAAACCCGGCGTATTCAGCAGGCCGCCGAACAAAGTGTTGACGCCGGTAATCGCCGTGAAGCGATGTTTGCGCAATTCTGCGACGAAACCGGGCATGTCGCGCGGATTGGTAATCAGCACATTCTTGCCGCCGGAAAACAGGAACAGCAGGCAATTCACCACCAGCGCAAAGATGTGATAAAGCGGCAAGGCCGTGATGATGATGTCGCCGCCTTCATTCAGCCGCGGGCCGATCCAGGCGTGGATTTGCAGCAGGTTGGAAACCAGATTGCCGTGCGTGAGCACCGCACCTTTCGACAAGCCCGTGGTGCCGCCAGTGTATTGCAGGAAGGCGATGTCTTCATGCGTCAGCGCCACGCGATGATAAGGCTGCGCCTTGCCGCGTGCGAGTGCCGTGCGGAACGGCACCGTATCCGCAATCTGCCAGGGCGGCACCATTTTCTTGACGTGCTTGACGACCAGATTGGTGATGAGGCTTTTCGGAAACGGTGCCAGATCACCCACCTGCGTGGTAATCACCGCCGCCAGCGGTGTGGCCTGCAAGACCTGCTGCAAGGTGGTCGCAAAATTTTCGATGATGACGATTGCACGCGCGCCGGAATCCCTCAGCTGATGTTCGAGTTCGCGCGGCGTATAAAGCGGATTGACATTCACCACCACCATGCCGGCGCGCAGGATGCCGAACAGCGCCACCGGATATTGCAGCAGGTTCGGCATCATCACCGCGACGCGATCGCCGCGCTGCAGATGCAGCACGTTTTGCAGGTAAGAAGCGAAATCCTGCGACAACCGGTCGACTTCGTCGTAGGTCAGCTGCGCACCCATGTTTTCGTAAGCGACCAGCTCGCGGAATTTATCGAAACTCCGCTGGATCGCATCCGTCAGCGAATGGAATACGCTGCCATCGATCTGCGGCGGCACGCCCGCCATGTATTCAGCCAGCCAGACTGGACCGCCCGCTCCGCGCTTCGCCATTGTTGACACTGCCAGTTTTATTAAAGGATTTCGGCGTGGATTCGAGGACGACCACTCGCATCGTTCGCGCATGCGCAATTATAGGCAAGCGAACCGGCAATAAAAGTCTTCAAGTGATCGATGAAAGCCTATTTTTTCGATGGCCCGGCCGACGCGGTAACAGCGGATGATTGCAGCCACTCACGCAAGTCAGGGCTCGGTAAATTCGCAACGGTCTGCTCGATCGCGTCGATGAACTTGAGCGCGCGCTGCGCCGGGATGTCATCCGCCGCAAAGGTTTCGATCATGCCGCGCGTTGCCTGCCAGACCGCGGCCACGCTCAGCGTTGAAGGATCGCGCAACAGCACCCAGCGCCGCTCCGGCAAGGCTTCGGCGATCAGGCCCGCGCGGCTCAGTAGATTGATGCTGCGTTCCAGCCGCACCAGCGGCACCCCAAGGCGCTGGCTCAGTTGTTCGAGCGTCGGCGCCGGCTCGCTGCGCGTGAAGGCCTGCGCAATTTCCGCAATCACGCGCAGGCTTAAAATTTCCGATTCGCGGCTGCCGGGCGGCGGCGGTTCGCGGGTGATTTTCAGGAACGCCGGGTTCTGCACGTAAAACGAAAGCCGGCAGCCGAACAGGATGATGAGCCAGCCCAGGTAGAGCCAGATCAACAGCACCACGACGATCGCAAAACCGGAATAAATCGCACTGTATTGCTGCGACCCGGAAACGAAGGTAGCGAATGCGGCGCTGGCACTTTCCCAGGTGATACCGGCGAAGATGCCGCCGACGGTTGCCGCCTTCAAACCCACGCGCGTGTTCGGCACGAAGCCATACAGGAACGTGAATGCACCGACGATCAGCACGTAAGGTGCAGCCTTGGTCAACAGCAGAATCGCCATGCCGAAAGGTTCGATCGCCGCCAGCGTGGTGACGATAGCGCTGCTGCGCACCGAAGCGGTAAGACCGAGTGCGGCGAAGATCAGGATCGGGCCGACCAGCAGCACCGTTAAATATTCGCTGAAGCGACGCGTGACGCCGCGCGTGCGTTCGATATTCCAGATGAAATTGAAGCTACCTTCGATCTTGGAAATCATCGACACCGCGGTGTACAGCAGCGTTACTACACCGACGAAACCGAGCACGCCGACCTTGATGTTATCGACAAAGCCGATGATGTTTTGCGTCACCACCGCAGCCTGATCGCCCAGCGATTGCAGCATTTCCTGCAGCACCGGTTGCAGACTGTCGTGAACGCCCAGCGCTTTCAATACCGAAAATGCGAGCGCCAGAAATGGCACCAGCGATAGCAGCGTGGTGTAGACCAGACTCATCGCGCGCAAGCTGATTTCGCCTTCGATCAGATCGCGCACCAAAGCCAGGGCGTAACGCGCAGTGTGCAGCAGCGCGCGCTGCAACCTCGAGTGCGGTTCGCGCGTCCAAAGCCAATCGTGCACACGTCGATATTGGTCGGGGATCAAATCCAAAAACCTCGCAAGACGGTTGTCGGCGGTGCCACGATTGTCGCGGCTCGTCGTCACTGCGTCTATCGACCGCGTGTGCGCCGTGCAATTCCATTCGATTGAGTCGATCGAAAATGTGCGCGCAGGTCACTCGGATAATCATGCTGAAAATGAAAAAAAACAGCGCAAATATTTGTGCGAGCCGCTGGCTCGCGCCTCGGCAGCGCGGCGCATTTGCCTTTGCCAGCGCCACAAACTAAAAAGCTCTGTGCCTGCTTCCGAACTCGAACACTCGCCCGACGTTTTACGCCGCGTTCCTGACGCTGCGCCCGGTCGTTTCGATGCTGCCGGTGCCGCGAATGATTCCGCACCGCTGCTGCGCGCCTTGAAGCACCATTTCGGCTTCGACGATTTTCGTCCCGGGCAGGAAGCCGTAGTGCGCGATGCCTTGGCCGGGCGCGACGTGCTGGCGATCATGCCGACCGGCGGCGGCAAATCGCTGTGCTTTCAGTTGCCCGCCTTGCTGCGCAGGGGCGTGATGATCGTGATCTCGCCGTTGATCGCGCTGATGCAGGATCAAGTGCGGCTGCTGGCCGACAACGGCATCGCCGCGACTTTTTTGAACTCCAGCCTCGATGCGCGCATCGCCGCAGAGCGCAGCGCTGCCGTGCTGCGCGGCGAATACCATTTGCTGTATCTCGCGCCCGAACGCTTGATGACGGCGGATTACCTCGATGACTTTTTGCCCAAGCTGATCGCGGCGCAAGGCATTTCCGCGTTCACGGTTGACGAGGCGCATTGCGTCTCCGAATGGGGTCACGATTTCCGGCCGGAATATCGCCAGCTCGGACAGTTGCGCGCGCGCTTTCCGGACATTCCCGTGCTTGCGTTCACTGCAACCGCAACCGGCCGCGTGCGCGACGACATCGCCGCACAACTGCGCCTGCACGAACCGGCGCGGCATGTCGCCAGCTTCAACCGGCCGAATCTTTTTTACAGCGTCAAACCCAAAGGTTCGCATAGCTACACGGAATTATTGCGGCAGGCGCGCGGCGCGGATGGCGCCAGCCGCGAGGCCGGCATCGTCTATTGCCTGTCGCGCAAACGGGTGGACGAACTCGCGGGCAGACTCGCCGGCGATGGCGTGCGCGCCTTGCCTTATCACGCCGGTCTCGATGCGGAAACGCGGCGTGCCAATCAGGAAGCTTTCATCCGCGACGATGCGCAGGTGATCGTCGCCACCATCGCATTCGGCATGGGCATCAACAAACCTGATGTGCGTTGGGTGGTGCATTTCGAATTGCCGAAAACGATGGAAGGCTATTACCAGGAAGCCGGCCGCGCCGGGCGCGATGGCGAGGCGGCGAATTGCACGCTGTATTTCGGCGCTGGCGATATTCGCACCGCCGAGTTTTTGATCGCGCAAAAAATCGATCCGAACAACGGCGAACCGCTGGAACAGGAGCAGCGCATCGCGCGTCAGCAGCTGCGCAAAGTGCTCGACTACGCCGAATCCAGCGAATGCCGGCGTGCGATCCAGCTCGGCTATTTCGGCGAACATTTCAGCGGTAATTGCGGCGCGTGCGACAACTGCAAGAATCCCAAACCGGTGGAGGACTGGACGCTCGAAGCACAGCAGTTTTTATCGTGCATCGCGCGTCTGGCGCAGCGCGGTCAGCGCTTTGGCGCGGCGTACATGATCGACATCCTGCGCGGTGCCGAAACGCAGAAGCTGATCGATCGCGGCCATCAGCAGCTCAGTGTTTATGGCATCGGCAAATCGCGCACGCAGGACGAATGGCGGCTGCTCGCACGCGCGCTGCTGCATCAGGGCGTGATCGAAGAAAGCGGCGACAGTTATCCGGTGTTGCGGCTCAACGAATCCAGCCGCGCGCTGCTGAAATCCGAGCGGCGCTTCACGCTGGCGGTGCCACCACGACGCGACGCCGATAATCGTCAACGCAGCAGCAGAGGCACGCAGCCGAGCGTCGCCGCAACGCCGGTCGAGGCCGCGATGTTCGAGCGCCTACGCGCTTTGCGCAAGCAGCTGGCGGACGATCAGAAATTGCCGCCTTACGTCGTCTTCGCGGACGCTGCGATGCGCGCGATGGCGGCGCGACAGCCGCTGAGCTTGAGCGAATTCGCTGAAATTCCCGGCGTCGGCGGCCATAAGCTGGAGCGCTACGGCGCGGCGTTCGTAGAACTGATCCGCCAGTTTCTGGCGGAGTGAAAGAGGTGTAACGGCCCGGCCTGGAATCGGCACCGATAGATCCTGAAGCTGGCATTTTTCGCATACGCAGTGCGTGCTCGAAACGCCGGGCGCTTGACACCGGCACATCGCATGCTGCTATGCTCAGACTGGAAATGTTGCGATGCAGCATTCTGGTGCGAGCGTTTCTAAATTCCTTTTACAAATTTTTGAGGTTCTCGAAAAATGAGTCTGCAAAGCGTTGTTGATGACGTCAAAAACCGGGTCGAAGCCATCGGTGCCCAAGGCCAGGAAGTCGTGAAGATTTCGGTCGAGACTTTCAAGCAGGCCAACACCGTTGTGGTCGAAAGTTTCAGCGAATTGTTCAAGGATCACAGCGGCACCGCGAAGGATATTTTTGCCTCCGCCAAATCCGGTTTTGAAAAGGCCAAGGCCGATGGTTTCAAGGCCGTTGTCGCCGACCCGATTTCTTACCTGCCTTCTACCGAGAAGTTGATCGACGCGCTGAACGGCACCATCTCCACTTTCGCCAAAACCGGCGACGAGTTGCTGAAGACGGTAAAGAGCGGCTTCGATAGCGTGCACAGTCATTTGACCGGCAAGCCGGTCGTCGTCCAGAAGGCCAGCGCTGCGGCGAAGTCGGCCACCAAGAGCGTGAAGAAAGCGGCTACCGGCGTCAAGAAACAGGTCAAGGCTGCGGCAAAGTCCCTTTGAGATCAAAGCCGCAATCCGCCTGAAAATTCAGGGCAGGATTGCGGCCGATTTTTGCTGCAATTGAAGTTACGGTAAGCGACAATCCAAGCTGCGGCAGGCGATGCCGCGACCCGATTTTTGCGAGGCGTCAACGATGACTATTCCGGCAATCGACGTTCAGCGTTTGCGGCACCTGGCCAGTCGCGCAGTCGATGGCTTCAACCAGCTCGCCGTTCATGAAGCGGGCTTGCTGGACGAGCATTTATTCGCGCTACAGGAAAGTCTCGCAGTCGCGCGCAAAGCGCGCAGCGTCGGCGAGTTGTTGCGCAATCAACTCGATCTGATCCCGGCAACAACAGCGCGCCTGCGGCGCAACCAGCGCCAACGATTGGCGCTCTGGCGCCGGTTGAGGCAAGAGGCTTGATCGCAGAAAACCGAATCGTCGTTCTCGCAGTCAGCGGCGTTTTGCGGCCTTTAGCGAACGATTTCAGCCTCTGCGAAGAAAACGCATCGAGGCAGCGTCCGCCCCGCTGAGTCATGCCTTGCCCGGCGAATGATCCACTGCCGTTCGTTTAGCCGCAGCGCGTAAAGCTGGCGTTTTCTTCGCGGAAGATTTGGCAGTTTTAGGACGAGTTTTCGCTTTTGCTGGAGCCGGCGGCTCAGCCGGGGTCACAGGTGCTACACGCGAAATTTTTGTGCTGGCAACGATTTTTTGCCAGGCGCTGCTGCGCCGCAAGGTTTGCAGATTTTCCTTGACGAACGATGCCGGATCAAAACTTTCGCTGGCAGCGCCGACTTTTTCGCGCAGGAACTGGATCACGTCTTCCTGCAAGCCGGCCACATCGGGCAGCCCGAGGAATCGGCGCAGTTCTTCAGGCTTGACGTCAATCTCGATTCGGATTTGCATGGCGGGTCTTTGATCTCTGGTCTAAAAATCACGGCGGATGAAATGCCGCGGGCCAGATTCAGGATGTCACGTTCGGCGCGAGGCGCGCAAAAATGTGGGTTACGCTGCGATCAACCGGCGCTGCGCTTCGCGGTAATTTTCCGCAGTTTTTGTCACCACATCGGCCGGCAAATCCGGGCCGGGCGCGGTCTTTTTCCAGTCCAGGGTTTCCAGATAATCGCGCACATATTGCTTGTCGAAACTCGGCGGACTGCTGCCGACGCGGTACTGATCGGCAGGCCAGAAGCGTGAGGAATCCGGCGTCAATACTTCGTCGATCAAATGCAAGCGGCCAGCCTCATCGATTCCAAATTCAAATTTCGTATCGGCGATCAGAATGCCGCGCTGTGCAGCATAGCTCGCCGCTTCCCGATACAGGCTCAAGGTGACTTCGCGCACTTCGGCAGCGCGCGCCGCGCCGATCAATTGTTCGACTTGCGTATACGAAATGTTGGCATCGTGCTCGCCTTTCGGCGCTTTGAATGCCGGCGTGAAAATCGGCTCGGGCAATTGCTCTGCAAGCTGCAAACCGGGCGGCAGTGCAATACCGCAAACCGTTCCAGAAGCGTGATAATCCTTCCATCCAGAGCCGATCAGGTAGCCGCGCGCAACAGCTTCGATCGGCAGCGCCTTGAGCTTGCGCACCACTACGGCGCGACCTTCGCATTGCTGCAATTCCTGCGGCGTGAGGTAGGCCGAGAGATCGATTTTTTCGCGCGCGAGATGATTCGGAATACGCCCAACGAAGCGCTGCATCCAGAAATCGGTGAGCGCATTCAGCACCGCGCCCTTGCCGGGAATCGGCTGCGGCATCACCACATCGAATGCGGACAGGCGATCCGAGGTGACGATCAGCAGATGATTTTCGCCGAGCGCATACAAGTCCCTAACTTTGCCGCGATGGATCAGCGGCAGGCCGGAAAAGCTGGATTCAAACAGGCCAGCGTTCAGCGAGTGTGCTGCGTCCATCAACCCGGCAAATAATATTTACCGGCACTGGCGATCAGTACCACGAGGATGCCAAGCGACAGATTGATACCGACCAGCAGACGAATCTGCGCGATCGATTTAACCGCTTGCGCGGTGTTGTTCGCGGCCACCGCGCGCTTCAATTTCTGGAACGGCGCGAAGAAGACATGCAGGAACGCGAGCATCATCAGCACGCCGATAATCATCATCAATTTGATTCTCAAATCCATCGCCGCCATACCGCCTTCCACCGAGTTCATGTAGAGCCCGGAAGCCAGCATCACCGGCACGGCGAGCAGCACGATCGGGAAGAAACGGCCCAGCGTGGCGGCCCATAATTGCGTGCGCGTGGCGGCGTCGAGTGCCGCCGCGGCAGGCCGCAGACAAACGAAGCCGAAGAACATTCCGCCGACCCAGAGCGCGGCGAAAAGAATGTGCAGACCGAACGCGATGCCCATGTCGAATCCAAGGTTGATTGAGTAGTACCAACTTTATGCAAACGCGCCCAAGAGCGCAAAGCGAATCGCTGGATTTTCGCTGGCGTCTGCAAATAAATTCGTTGCCATCATCCGCCCGTTTTCGCTTCCAATGAAAAAGCCGCCGGAAGCGATTCCGGCAGCCTTGATTTGCTGCTTTTTACTGCTGCACGATCAGGCGATCGCGCCAACTTTGCCGTCTGCGCTCGGTGCCGCGGTGCCGGGAGTTGCGGTAGCCGCGCGACCGTGGATTTTCTTTAGCTTGTCAGCCACGCGCTTGCCGTAATCCGCATCGGCTTTGGTGAAGTGCCCGAGCTGACGCGCGATGATTTCGTCCGGCACACTAGACATCGCGCGCGCGATGTTGCTGGTAGTGCGGTCTTTCTCCGCCTCCGGCATCAGGCGATACAGATCGCCGGCTTGGGTGAAATCGTCCTCGTGACCGCGCTCGTCGTAGCGGCCCGCGTCGCCGGAAAGCGTCCAGCCCATGTCGCCATGGCCGAAGCCTTTTGAACCCGTGCCATCGGCCTTCACGGTTTCATAATTTGGCGCGGAACCGAAGTTGCCGTTGAACGCCATTGCGCCGTCGCGCTGCTGGTGATGCACCGGACATTTCGCCGCATTCACCGGCAGATACTGGTGATTGGTGCCGACGCGATACAGCTGCGCATCGTGGTACGCGAACAGGCGGCCTTGCAGCATCTTGTCGGGCGAATAACCCATGCCGGGCACCAGGCTCGACGGCGAAAACGCGGCCTGTTCGACATCGGCGTGATAATTCGCCGGGTTGCGATTCAGCTCCATCACGCCCACCGGAATGCGTGCGAAATCCTTGTGCGGCCAGACCTTGGTGAGGTCGAACGCATTCCATCCCGTCTTCTTTTCCCAGGCGATGCGCTGCGCTTCGGTCATCACCTGGATGAAGACTTTCCATTTCGGGAAGTCACCCTTGGCGATGGAATCGAACAGATCGCGCTGCGAATAATCCGGGTCTTCACCGGCGAGACGCACCGCATCTTCCGGCAGCAGATTCTTGATGCCCTGCTGCGTTTTCAAATGCCACTTCACCCAGACGCGCTCGCCGGCAGCGTTGATGAGCGAATACGTGTGCGAGCCAAAACCATCCATGTGGCGCAGGCCATCCGGCGTGCCGCGATCGGAAAACAACATCGTCACCTGATGCAGCGATTCCGGCGCCCTGCTCCAGAAATCCCACATCATCTGCGCGGATTTCAGATTGGTCTGCGGATCGCGTTTTTGCGTATGCACGAAGTCCGGAAACTTGATCGGGTCCTTGATGAAAAACATCGGCGTGTTGTTACCGACCAGATCCCAGTTGCCTTCCTCGGTGTAGAACTTGATCGCAAAACCACGCGGATCTCGCTCGGTATCCGCGCTGCCTTTTTCACCGCCGACGGTGGAGAAGCGCACGAACACTTCCGTCTTCTTGCCGATCGTATCGAACAGCTTGGCCTTGGTGTATTTCGTGATGTCGTCCGTCACCGTGAACGTGCCGAACGCACCCGAACCCTTAGCGTGGACCACGCGCTCGGGAATGCGTTCGCGGTTGAAGTGCTGCAACTTCTCGATCAGGTGGAAATCCTGAATCAGCACCGGGCCTTTCGCGCCAGCGGTGATCGAATTCTGGTTGTCGACGACCGGCGTGCCGGTCGCGGTGGTCAGGGATGTCGGTGAATCTTTCATCTGGATTTTCTCCGGTTTGCGGTCGGTGGTCTGAAGCGGTGCGGCAAAGTCTCTGCGCAGTCGTTCGATACGTAAAGACAATTGTTTCTATCCAAAAGATCGTCTTCGTCTATTGAATCTCGCCGGCCTTCGTCAATTCGCAAACGCCCGCGATCTGGGATAATGCTGCCACGTCCGAGGTCGCTGTCAATCCTTATGCCGCGTCAAAAAACTGTCATCGCGCCGAGTATTTTGTCCGCCGATTTTGCCCGGCTGGGCGACGAGGTGACGCGTGTGATTGCGGACGGTGCGGACTGGGTTCACTTCGATGTGATGGACAACCATCACGTGCCCAATCTCACCATCGGCCCGATGGTTTGCGAAGCGCTGCGCAAGCACGGCGTGCAGGTTCCAATTGATGTGCATCTGATGGTCGAGCCGGTGGATGCGCTGGCGCAAAGCTTCGCCAAGGCGGGCGCGTCGAGCATCACGTTTCACCCGGAAGCCACGCGCCACATCGACCGCAGCCTGCAGGCGATCCGCGATGTGGGATGCAAAACCGGCCTGGTATTCAATCCGGCAACTTCGCTGGATGTTTTGAAGTATGTGCTCGACAAGATTGACATCGTGCTGCTGATGTCCGTCAACCCCGGCTTCGGCGGCCAGAGTTTCATTCCCTCGACTTTGCCCAAATTGCGCGAAGCGCGTGCGCTGCTGGATGCTTACGAGGCCGATAGCGGCCGCGCGATCCGGCTGGAAATCGATGGCGGAGTGAAGGTGGACAACATCGGCGAGATCGCTGCCGCTGGTGCTGATACCTTCGTCGCCGGCTCGGCGATTTTCGGTGCCGAGGATTACGCGGCAACGATCCGCGAAATGCGCGCGGCAGTTTTGAGCGCCAAGTGAAATGAGCGGCGGACCGATCATTTCAGCCACGAAGCAAGCGCATTACGCACGCGATCATGCGGACATGAAGCGCTTCAAATGAACGGCAAACACCCAAGGCAGGCAAGTGATTGGCGATGGCGTTAAAGATTCCTGATTGATGCCGCAGCGCTCAAGCGCCGCCAACGCCCCGCCAACTTTTGCAGAATTTGCCTATCGCCATGACCGCTTACACCCACCTCGCGCTGACCCGCGAATTGCCCGCCGATCTCGACACGCCCGTCGGCGCTTACCTCAAGCTCGCCGACGTGCCGCGGACATTCCTGTTTGAATCCGTCGTCGGCGGCGACCAATGGGGCCGCTATTCGTTCATCGGCTTGCCGGCGCGCGAGTGGCTCACGGTGCGCGGTCACACCATCACGCGGATGCGCGATGGCGCCGTTGTCGAGCAGTTGAATACGAGCGAACCGCTGGACTGGCTGCGCGCTTACACGCAAACTGTGCGCGTTGCGCCCTCGCCGAATCTGCCGCGATTTACCGGCGGTTACGTGGGCTATTTCGGCTACGACTGCGTGCGTTTTTTCGAGAAGAAATTGCAGTTCGATCAGCCGGACACTTTGCAAGTCCCCGATGTGCTGCTGATGCTCGCCAATGAGGTGGTCGTGTTCGACAATCTGCGCGCAACGCTGACGCTGGTGGTGCATGCCAGAATCGGCGACGAAGCAGACGCTGCTCGCGCGCAGGCGCGGCTCGATGCGATCGAAGCGCAGCTCAGCGCACCGCGCGCGATGCCGCATGCGCCGCTCGCGCAGAACCCGCCGCCGCTGCCGTTCACATCGACGTTCGCGCACGCAGATTACCTGTCGGCGGTGATCGCCGCGAAGGAATATATCGCCGCTGGCGATACCTTTCAGATTCAGCTTGGCCAGCGCCTGAGCGCGCCGTTTACGGCACCGGCTACCGCGCTGTATCGCGCGATTCGCCGCCTGAATCCTTCGCCGTATATGTACTGCCTGAATCTAGGCGATCATCATGTCGTCGGCAGCAGTCCGGAAATTCTGGTGCGCGCCGCGGATGGTGAAGTCACCGTGCGGCCGATCGCGGGCACGCGGCGGCGCGGCGCAACGCCCGAGGAAGATCGTGCGCTGGAACGCGAGCTGCTCGCCGATCCGAAGGAAATTGCCGAGCATGTAATGCTGATCGACCTCGGCCGCAACGATATCGGCCGCGTTTGCGAAGCCGGCGTGCGGATCACCGAAAAGATGGTGATTGAGCGATACAGTCATGTGATGCACATTGTCAGCGAAGTGAAAGGCCGCTTGAAGCCAGGCCAGCATCCGCTCGATGTGCTCGCTGCCACCTTCCCCGCCGGCACGCTCACCGGCGCGCCGAAGGTCCGCACGATGGAATTGATCTCGCAACTCGAACCGGTACGTCGCGGGTTATACGGAGGCACAGTTGGCTATATCGGCTTCGATGGCAACATGGACCTGGCGATCGCCATCCGCACCGCGCTGGTGAAGGATGGCCAAGTGCATGTGCAAGCTTCGGCCGGCATCGTTGCGGATTCTGTGCCGCAAACCGAATGGGAAGAAACGCTGCACAAGGCGCAGGCGATGCTACGCGCGGCGGCGATTGCGCAAGCGAGTGCGCCGGGTTCACCAATCACGAATTGAGGTTTGGATATTGCGAGTCCTTGTATATTGGCCGCAGCCTGAATAACAAAACCCGGCCTTTTCGGAGCCGGGTTTTGTTTTAGCGTCGTTACCAATCGAAGCTGAGCCGTTTCATCCGGATCGGCTTGAGTGCCGTGTTGTTATCTGGCGCGCAGCCCCGCGTCAGGTTCCGCCGGTCGAGCCGCCAGTGGTAGTTCCGCCAGACGTGCCGCCCGTAGACCCACCGGAAGTGCCGCCAGACGATCCGCCGCTGCTGCCGCCCGAGGTGGTGGATGTGGTACTGCTATCTGGCGCCACGCAAACACCCGCCGCATAAGCGTCGACTTCGGTGAGCGCATTGACCACACCGCTCACATCGATCCGCACGCCATCGAACGGCGTTGTCGGTTCATAAACCACCGCCTGTACCCTGCCGGGGTTCAGCAGGCCCAGCAAATCGAGCGCAACCGTCGGCGAACTACCGCTGGCCGAAGTCGCCACGTCAGTGCCCTGCAATGTCGCAGTCAGCGCAATATTTTGTAACAGGCCGAGATTCAACACCGGCGCGCTGGGAATGCCGATCACAAATCCCACCGGCGTATTCGCAGGATAAGTTACCGGCGTTGTCGTTCCCGAAGGCCCGACCGACAGCGATTCATCCGCGACGACCGCGCCGACCGAAAGCTCGATCATGGCCGGAGCAGTGGTCGTAGTGTCGACCACGTTATTGGCATCTTGTACCGAGCACACCAGGCACAGGCCGCTGGTCGCGGTTGACGCACTGGCAGCCGGCGCCGCAAACGGCTTGAATACCGTTCCGGGCACCAGCGCCGGGCAATTGACGTAGCCGTAGTAGGTCGAGCATTTCTTATCGCCAGGTGCGCAGGTGCCGTCGATGTTGAGCACTGCGGTTGAAGCTCCGCTGCCGTAGGAATTGGTGCAGGTCAAGGTGTACGGATACGCTGTCGGCAGCGTCTGCGAGATCGTCAACATGCCAGCCGGTGCCCGAGTGTCAGACCACGCGCCGGAAGCCGTGCAGCTGACCGGATCGTTCAGAGTGGGGTCGCCCGAGTTGTTGGTAGACCACTGCAAATTCACTGGAGTGCCGGGTTCCACCGTTTCGCTGGGCTTGCCATCGACGGTGATCGTGACTACCGGGAAATAGCTTGGATTGTTGGTATTCGGGCCAGTCACGGTCAAGGTTGCGTCGCCGACGCCGGGGCCATAGGAATTCGTGCAGGTCAGCACATAGGTGTAAGTGCCGGCGATGTTCTGCGTCACCGACTCCGAGCCGCTGACCGGCTCGGGTCCGCTCCAGGCACCAGAAGCGATGCAGGTAATCGCATCAGTTGCGTTCGGGTCAGCACTGCCGTTGACTGCCGTCCAGGTCAACTGCACGGCTTGACCTGTAGCCACTGCCTCGTTCGCCTTGTTGTCAACCAGAACGGTGACCACCGGATAATAGGCCGCGATCGTCGGACAGGTTTGGGCAGTATCACCCGGCTGGCAGATTTGACCGCCAGTGATGCCGCTGGTTGTGCCGCCGCTGGCGCCACTTGTCGAACCACCACTGGCGCCGCCAGTGGTTTCGCTGGAATTCCCGCTGCCACCACCGGAATTGCCACCAGTGGTGTCGGGCCCATCCGCACACCCTGTCAGCATCAGGGAGGCTGCGAGGCTGAGGAACGCCAGTGCCAGCAGCCGCTTGATCGTGTTGTTCATGTTCATGGAGTCCATTTCCGTCCTGCGCTTATTTGTC
>Ga0116227_10010023_pt1 | contig 16825 bp, 8 predicted proteins | sample S1TSphgellanicum_FD_89693 | JGI IMG/M metagenome (GOLD analysis project Ga0116227, IMG submission 89693) | Host-associated microbial communities from peat moss isolated from Minnesota, USA - S1T2_Fb - Sphagnum magellanicum MG | ecosystem: Host-associated > Plants > Peat moss > Unclassified...
CCCAAATTTCCTAAAACCTCCACCATCAGCTTTGTGCACAAGAGTCATGTGCTTCCTTTGGCCACTACAATTTTTCATTGCTGCAAGCATGTGACAATATCAATATCCTGCCTCTCTAGTATAAAACATGACACAAAAAGCATAATACCGGGGTGGTAGTCACACCCACCCAACCAATGTTGAGGCACACAGCAACTCCAAATGCATATTGGCACTAGCAGAATACTCTGCCACCATTCTCACCATGTGTATACCAATTCCACCTCATGGGAGTAATTTGTCGTGCTGACTCAAGTTAAATCTTCTCCCCTGATGAACTCAATGATCTGCAGGAGCTTCGCATAGCCCAGACTTTCTTTGCTAGATGGCTTGCAGATGTCAACATGATTGGCATAAAGAGAAAGATAACTGTAATTGGTCAATTCAATTGCTGAAGCCTCTGGAACGACCAAGACCTGCATTTACAAAGCCCACCCAAAATACCTGTGAGTCACAAGCCACAACACATAGGAACTTGCAACGAATATACAAGGAGAACCTGCATGCTGAAAATCATTTCATTGATTGGACAAACTGCTAACGCTGGGACAGTGAGTGGACCTTATTGTATTTCAATAGCTCTGCAAATGCATAGAGTGTGACTCTTTCTGGATCAATTGCATTTTGAAAGTTAACGGACAGTTGCTCCATATCATTCTGGAAAGGACAGAGGTTTTGCATGATACCAGCCAGTCGCAAAAGATCCCCTTTGTTCAGATTGTTGACATATTCTGCAATATTTGAACCAGAATGGGGAACGCCATAAAAAATTATGCCTTTAATATTTGCCAAAAACTTTCTGCACATCTCTCCCCTGGATGGGTCTAATGAATTTACAGCCCGACGACCAGCAGCCTCATGAGCCTTCACCACCAAACTCTTCATTACCAAACCCCCAAGGCTATGCCCAATCAGCACAATCGTTTGATCAACATCAAGCTGCCACCCCTTCCTGCAAAAAGTTGCCACAAAACATACTCTAGGTCAGATGATATATCCCAATGCATCATCCAACTTTTGCCACAATTGGATTTTTTTCCCCACAGGAGTCACTGGTGACCACCAAATTCTCAACTCTTGTATCCGGACAATGACAATTGATGGAATTTTACAGACAATTCATCCTTGACAATCTTGTGATTTGAAGTGGCTTTCAATCTGGACAATCTAATGACTATATGAATGAATACTGCCTGCATCAAGTGTCTGGAGACCTCCAATATATTCTGAAGGAGATGTAATCATCTGTAATAGAAGTAGCTATGTCCACAAAGGAGAAGGCAATGGAAAGACAGGAAGCAGGAAATCTGCAAACAGTACTAAACACAAATCATTCTCTAAGAGATGGAAAATAGAAATCATCATATGTTTTGTGGGTTTAGGTTTCAGGGTTTATAGTTCATAACATGGAGCCAAGCAAGTGTTTGCAAAGAGAGAACTGGGTGACCATCAAGCCACCACCTTTGACTGTTCACTCCAATACTCAGACTTACCTTACCACAGAATTTTGCTGATCTTAACATCTTTAGGCAAAGCCCTAATAGGTCAAAGCATCAGTGGGACTGCCTGTGACAATGTACCCAGGAGCTATATCCCCACACAGTCAGGGCCAATCAAGCCTCTAGTGTTGACCCCACAGAATTATGCACAATTTAGGGGTTCCTGCAACTATGACCTTTTTTTCTGACTGGAATTCCCAAATACAAAATCCAACAGTGAATTTTCCACTTTCTGCATTCACACAATGCACATGTCAACTCCCCTCCTTTATCTCTGCATGGTATGGAACAGAAGGTGTAAACCCTCTCTGGAGTTTTCAATATACTCAGACCACATAGAGGAAGAAGAAACCCTAACCCTAACCCTAACCCTATCCTCCTCACTCCCTGTCATAGACTTGAAAAAAGGCCAGGAAAGCTTATAATGTGAAGTCTGTAGTTGTGGACTAGAGGGTGAAGGCACTATACATGGTGAGCAAACTCTCGACGAGCGCGGAGCCGATGTCTCGCACATCCTCCGTATTGCCTTGGTTTTTAACCCATCTAGTGGCAGTGGAGTCGTAGGACATGGACAGCACCCTCACTCCCTCCTTCCCGAGATCCTCCGGCAGCCACTCCTGAGGCCAACACACATCCGAGTTGTTCGTCCAGGTGGTCTTCCAAGCATCCCTCGCGTCCGGCAGTTGCAGTCCATGGAACAAGATGATGGTCACAGTCGCCTTCGTAATCGGATACATCCCCTTGGTCGGCGGCCATAATTGCTGCGGTGTGAATGGCTACATATAGGAATTCTCCAAGCAAAGCAGACACATGAATCCATTTAGCTTGATCATCCTTCTGAAGCCATGCTCAGTCCAAAACCCCTAAAAACATTTTTTTTTTTAAAAACAAACAGAAACAAAATAACACAAAATAAAACCAAACCAAACAAAAAAACAAACAAAAAAACTTTAACAAAATCCTCACCCACACGAGCCCCAGAGACGGGCGCGTGGAAAGAAAACGGATAAAAAACGCCACTACACGAGGAGAGAATGGCTTACTTCAACAACTCTTGTGGAGGCCTCAATTCTGTTTCCCATCGACGGAATGCTTTGCACTGCTGCAGCAAAATAGAAGAAAACCTAAAATAAATTTTTTTAAAAATAATTAAAACAAGCAGGCGGAGATCCAACTTACCTTAAATCCGAGAGCTAAGAAAAAAATCTGCCAGCGAGGGGTAAAAAAAAGGAACAGACTCAGGAAGAAACAACAAGCTGCTAGGAGGAGGATCCAACCAAACCTTTCAATCCGAGACTCGCCAGCTTGACTGATGAACTTTATAAACTGCTTCTTCCAGAAACTTGTAGGCTTCCAAAGCTTACCATCTTTCTAGCTAAGAAAGATTTTTTAACATTCTAGGTTACTTTTTCTAGAAGCTTATGTGTGTATCCAGAGCTTCTAGGATTACAGGTGGCGGCTACTCTTGCTTCTTGGTGGACGATGCTCCAAATATAAATTGCCCAAGCTCTTTGTTGGGCCCCACTTTGGTTTCGGCTTAAGTAATGTCTGCTTTGTTTGTTTTGCTGAAGGTTGTAAGCTACAATTGCTTCAGATATTTTTGTTTTGTTTTGTTTTTGTTTTTTTTTTTCCGCTTTTCCCACGATTTTGCTATTCGCTCTTTCATTTTTTCTTGTTTTTCTTTTCACTCTTTTCTTCCAGTGTGCACTTTCAATTTTATAATGCTCTGTTTCAACTTCATAATGCTCTTTCTTGTTCCTTTTTGGTGGTGTTGTTCATTCCTCTCCAAACTATTGCTTCTACTCTTTCTTCCTTTCTCAATTCTGTTGTTGTTCGTTCCTGTGCAGAGTTATTATTTGTTCCTCTTCAATGTTACTACAATTCTCTTGTTTTTCTTTTCACTCTTTTTTTCCACTCTGCACTTTCAACTTCATAGTGCTCTTTTTCAACTTCATAATGCTCTTTCTTGTTCCTTTTTGGCGTTGTTGTTCATTCCTGTGCAGAGTTATTATTTGTTCCTCTTCAATGTTGCTACAATTCACTCCTCTTCAGCACTATTTCTTGTCCTTATTCGACAATATTGTTGCTCACTATAATCTTGTTTACTCTTTTCCAAGTGTGTGTTGTGGTTCCTTCTAGCTATGTTGCTTTGCTCCTTCTCCAACATTGTTGTTCCCTCTTGTCCACCTAGTCCTTCCTCTCTTTTTTCCTTGTGTAGCTTTCAAGTCTCGTTGTAACTTCGAAGTTGAAGTCTTAGGCTCTACAAGTTGCAACTACAAAATGTTTGATTCAAAATGTCGAGTTCTTTTCTCTCTTTTTTAAAAATTTCATTCTCTATGAGTCAATTCTATCTTTGTTTTTTAACCTTTATTTTTTTGGTTTATTTGGGTTTTACATTTTTTTTTTGGTCATAAACTAACTAAAACCATGTGGCTAGGGAAAAAGCTTTCGATTTATGGAATGTACATCCATAGTTGAATCATTCCTTAACTTTTAATTTAAACACCAATTTGGAAATGTGAGAAAGATGTAAAAATACAGAAAAATGAGATGGAGGTTTATCAATTAATAATATCCCTTACCCTTCCTCCCCCTCCATATGTTCTAATATGGTTTCCAAAATAATCATCATTATTTATGTCAATCTCAAATTTTCTTTTACCATATAACATGGACACGAAAATGAACATTAACATGTTATTGGAAAAAGAAAGTTCATTTTGAAAATGTATTGAAATAATAATTATTTTGAACATAAAATGATTACAGTTTACATTTAAAATCAACTACTTGAAGCCATAAACCCTAGGTAATTCTAGATAATAATTAATAGTAATTTATTTTTGTGTACACTTGTTGCAAAACATTTTTTTGCATATCTTGCATTTTCATATTAAATCATATTTTGCATTATGACTAAAAGGGAAAGGAGAAATGAATGGCCGTAAACAAACTAATAGGATCCACTCTAACAAGTGGTTCCGTTTCACACTTTGAATCAAAATTTAATTTCAATGTGAAAAATGATCAAATTTTTTACACAAATATGTTGTTAAGAGAGTATGGAAACATGTGATTGATTTGGAATGAATTTAATGAGGATAAAATGTTTCAAATCACTCATTAGACATTTTTATGTTTGTTTTTCAACATTGTGAAAACTCTTTTTCTTTGGCAGATTTTTTAAACATATATTTACACAATGAAATAATGTAATTTTTTAAAAGTCATAACATATGTTATTGGGGTTTCTCCATCATTAACTAATTAATCATTTTTGTGGAAGATGGAATCGTTTACTCAAAAAACATATAAACCACATTAAAGTGATTAAATATTTGAAATATTTATGAATGAGAAACAAGGAAAAATAAATAAATTGAACAAGAATTTGAAGAAAATCCAAGGTTATGAATCCATTTCTTTGCATTTGGAATGGATTGGTAATTTTTTGTAATTCCCATTGTGATGAAGTAAGTTTTTTCAACTTGAAAATTGTTGAAAAATAGCTCTTTAGAAAACAAACTATCTAGTTGTTACAGACATGATGTCAAATGTGGACATAGATTCTACCCCCAAAAATTCACGTGCCCAAGTGCTTTCATAGTCCTCTATTTTTTCCTTGGTCCATGTGACTTTCACTCTTTTATAAGTATGCTAATACTTGGAGGAAAAAGAAATCAAAATAAGGGAAAAAGAAGGGAAAAAAGGCTTAGATTTCTAGATGTCAAAAGAGTTACAAAAATTTTAGAACAAATTAATCTCCTTTTTGTTCTTTAGCCACAAAACCCTAAAATCCAAAGTTGTTTTATAAATCAACAAAAACTTTGAATGATGAAATTTCAACTTAAACATTTTATTAATTATGACTTTCATACACACTTTTAGATCCACTATCTCAATTTTAGTGTACAAAATTAAATTTAATGTTTTGTCAACTTCTGACCTTGAAAATTTTTGTTGTTTTTTTAAATCCACTACTTTTAGAAAGTCATTGAGAATCCAATTACTAACACGAGGAACCCCAACCTTTATGAATTTTAACACCCAAAGGTAATGCCATATGAAAAATAACTTTGTAAAAATAATTCAACCAATTAAAAACCTTACGTAAAAGAAGTAGAAGTACTTGCTTAAATGAATTTATTAAATTGGATTTGTATGAAATTTTCATACAACACAAAAAAGCAAAAGACAAGGACCATGATCACCTCAGTTATGATTGAGCACAATTTTAAGGGCAACAAATGAAAATTACACAAAATCTTCATGAATGGGTTATCACTTGTAAGCAAAATAACATAAATGACAAACCCATCTATTAATGTGCTAATACTTGGGGGAAAAAATTCAAAGGGTTGGTTTTTTTTTCCCCTTCTTTTGAATGGCATGCGTTTTGCAACTATGTGTAAATATCATATGTTCAAATGCACAAAACTTGTCAATAATAAAATCATTGCGACAAACCCTATGCCCAAATAATGTCATTTTAATCTTTGAAAAACAAGACCTTAGTGTATTACCACCACACTAGAACAAAAATGCCAATGTTTAAGCATGTTTTGACATTTTCATTGTTGAAACAAACTCTTATAAGACAATTGCCATCACCTCCCCAAAAGATTTTATATTGATTTATAAAATCTTCAAGAATCTCCTAGAAATCATCCAAAAATTAGATAATTTTCCTTATTTTTCACTTCTTGTGATGTTGATTGTTCGATCCTTATTATTGTTTCCATTTGTGATGTTGATTGTTCGATCCCTATTGTTTCTATTGAGTTAGGGACATTATGCCCTTTGCCACAAAAATGTTAAATTATCCATGCACTTTTGTCCTTTTGCTAAGTGTATGGTGGAATGTAATTATGTGTTCTTATAAATAAATCATATGCAATCAAATGTAGCCAAATGCAACCATGGTTATGACCGTATTTCAAATAATAAACCAAGTGATTGAACTAATTTCTACATTCAATAAAAACATGGGGTTGGATAGAACTATGAACCAATCCAAAGGTTCTTCCAATGTCATGAGGCTATTTGATACTTCAATTAGCATTGTTAATGCTTTAGGTTGTTTCCACATTGTTAGTGTGAAAGGCTTTGAATGTTTAACCTAACATGAAACAATATCAATATTTATTGTTAATAATGTTATTGGAAGAACCAACCACTACTACCAAAGTGAGGTGTAATTTATTAGCTTAAATCACTATGGGACCTTAAAAGTGAAATAATTTCATTACATTTTATTGATTTCACATAGTGAAAGTTATTTCACTATAATATTATTATGTAGACATCATGTTTCATTACTAGTTAACATAATTCACTATTACAATTTACTATAGCAAATATGTTTATTTCTATGTTTTTAAAAATATTTTATCTAAGCTAGTTTATGATATACACTATATTATTTTAAGTTATTTTAGTTATTCTAACTTATATTTTATGTTATTATTGGATATTATAAATTATTGTACCCTAAATTATTATATGTTATTTTATTTTAAAGTATCTTAATTAGTTTAGTATATGCTTTTAAATTATTTTAAATTAAATTATTCAACTAACTTTAGGATATACTTTAGGTTATTTTATTTTAAACTAATATATGTTATTTCAAGTTATACTTTAAATTATTCAAGGTTATTTTATTTTATGTTATTATAAATTATTTTATCCTAAGCATAATAACTTAGAATATAAAATAATAACCTATGAAAAATAATTTTAAATACCTTACAATATAATAACTACCAATAGCCTATGATATTATAACATAGAATATCAAATAATAATTTATAATACAATAATCACCAATAATTGTAATATAACATATAATAACCAACAATAACTTATAATACAATAACCATTAATAAAATAGCCATCAATAACCACCAATAAAATAACCACCAATGGCTTACAACGGAATAATCACTAATAGCCATTAATAGAATAACCACCAATATCCATTAATAGAATAACCACCAATAATCATTCATAAAATAACCACCAATAACCATTAATAGAATAACCATCAATAACCATTAATAGAATAACCATCAATAACCATTAATAGAATAACCACTAATAGTTATTAATAGAATAACCACCAATAGCCATTAATAAAATAGCCACCAATAGTCATTAATATATTAATTACGAATAACCATAAATAGCCGTAAATAATGTAGGGTGAAATAATTTCAATTAATGAAAAATAGTCATACAATAATTGAAAGTAGCTTAACATAGGTAGTATTATTATATTAACAAAAAAAATCCATTTATTAAACTTTTTTTCAAAAGAATGGTCATTGAAATGTTATTAAATAATGATATTCAATTTTTTTTGTGTTCAAATGATTTTAAACTTTCAAAAGGAAATAAATGTAATTATGTACATTATTGAATTTTTTAAAAAGTAAATTCAAATCTTTTCATTTGAACATTATCTCAATAAAGTATGAATTTTCAAAGTTTATGTTTTTGTAATGTTTAAAATGAAGTATTTGATAAATAGAATGTAATGTAATTTTATTATCACAACAAGTGGGGTGGCTTGATGGTAAGGGTGTTAGCCTCCATTCCAAAGGTCAAGGGATCAAACTTCATGGGTGGTGTTGTTTGTGGTCAACATACCGGCTCAATGCTTAAGTTGATTATGTGGCCTACCTACCTACCTAAGCTAGGTTTTTTTTAACCTAACATAGGTAGTGACATGTGTCAATAAATAATAGGCTTTAAAAATCATGAAATTATCAATAATATTCTATATTAAATAATTAAAATTTAATTAATTTTCATACTGGTTAGTTAATTAAGTAGCAAGTGAATGGTTTGGTAAATTTGTATTTCACTTGAGAGTAACCTTGTTTCCCTAAGTATAATTGAAATAAGTCATTGTCCGTAATAACTAGTCCCCGTTCACTAAAAGGTTAAACAATTTCACTAGGTAAAAATGTCCACATTCACTCAAAAATCTAGTGAAACCCAAAGTGAACTAGGACACATTTCCTAGTAGTGAACACATGTAAACATGAACTTGATTATCATAAACATTCTTTACTTATATCATTGCTTGTGCATCTTGTTTGAATCGAAATTTACCTTTTTTACAACCTTTGAAATTTAATCATTTTCGAAATTGGTGGAAGTCTTAGACTATCATGCATGTGTAGGCATCCATCAAACTCTAATGTATTAACCTACAATTATGTTTTTCGAACTTTGTCCTTTGCTAAAATGTCTAACCACATATTTCATAATGGTACCCATTAGAAAACATGATATTTCACATATGGAAACATTATAAATTTTTTGCAAATAATCGATTGGATTAATGACTAATTTTTAATCATAATTATCACATGTGACTTGTTGCAGGCCCGAGTTGTGTTGGATAAGTTGCATAAAATTTTAATCGCAAAAAATAATATGTAGCACCAAATTACAATGGTAATTGCATAAAAATGCGACTTGCATGAACTTTTCATCCATCCTAACTAACTTACTAGCATCGTCATTTTGGAACTGATTTCATGAATCAACATTGTAATTGCATTATATATATATCTACTTATATAAAAGAATCGATGTGTGTCCGTCCGTCCGTCCGATATCCTATTGGCTGGAAAACTCAGGGTAATGGGTATCACTCAGTGTTAAGAAAAATCACTTAGTGTGATGGGTATCACTCAGTGTCAGGAAAAATCACTCAGTGTGATGGGTATCACTCGCTGTCAGGAAAAATCACTCAGTGTGATGGGTATCACTCAATGTCTAGTTTGTTTGTGAGGAAAACAGGGTCCTTCAGTGCAAGGGGTAAACTCTTGGGTGGGTTGTGAGAACTTTCGGTGAGAGGAAAAGTCATTCATGGTATCGGTATCACTCAGTGTAATGGGTATCACTTAGTGTCAGGGTGTCACTAAGTGTAATGGGTATCCTCTTGGGTGTGTCCATAATGGGTATCACTCAATGTAATGGGTATCCTCTTGGGTGTGTCCATAATGGGTATCACTCAATGTAATGGGTATCCTCTTGGGTGTGTCCGGGTTTAGGGTTTTCCTTTTTCCGGGAGATTTTCCTTTTTTCTTTCGTTTATTTTCTTTCTACCTCCTGATAAAACTTTTCCCCTGATCATTTTGCTTGCAAAATGGGTTTACCAACTAGTATATATATATATAATCATTAAGTTCAATTTGTACCATGTTGACACATGTTATTACATAAGCTAAGTTTTGAAAGTTAATTTCAAATAATTATTTAAGTAATTAGTTTTTGAATCAAACATCTAAAATATAATTATTTTGATCAATTATTTAAATTAATTATTAGAGTTCAAATAATAAAATAATTAATTATTTTAAATGATTAATATCATATAATTATTTATTTTAACTAATTAAATTAATAATTATTTGAAATATTTAAATTAATTTATTTTTCCTTAATTATTTCCTTCAAATAACTAATTATTTGATTTTAGATAATTTATTAACATATAAATAATAAGTTCATAATAATTAAATTTATTAAGCATAATTAATATTTAATAATCAAATTATTAGAATAATAATTGTTTATAAAACATTACATATGAATTTGTATATTTAATAAGTTATAAGTTATTGTACAACAGTCACAACATAATTGAACACTAATATTTCAATAGTGGTGCATTAGTGGCTTTATTAGTTGTATCAATGGGAATCATAGTTGAAAATTAGTTACAAATGTATCCTATAATTAGTAGTGGAAATGTGAACATGTGACATGATTGCATGTACTTACATCATACATTAATTGCAACATAGTTGATTATGGATGTATGTACAATGCATACAAATTATTATATAAAAGACCCATTTTCAACTCATTTAAAACTATAGTACAACTAAATGATTTTTTAAGTGGCAATTTGTTTATTAATTCCCCATATTTCTAAGGGGATAATTGGATAATAGTTGTAATACCCAAAGGATAGTTGCACAATAGCTGTATACAAGTTGCTTTTTGAACTCGAATTGCAATGCAATGTGATTTCGATGGACATAATTTCTTTTAATGTGTTTGCTATTTAATTACAATAATTTTTGTGACCTTGAACCTAGGATGTTGTGTTCTTTTACTTCATAGAAACTAAAAAAGGTTTCTTATAACAATAACTTTACTTAAGAGCTCTAAAAAGTTTTAAACTTGAATTGACTTTTCATACTATGAACATGTTCCATAGCTTCAAACCCCCCACTCTATTGTGTGGGTTGTTGTTGCTGCCACATTGTTAAACGTTCAAGGTGTGGAATTCTATTTCATTTTTGCTATTATCACATTGTTAAAAGTTCAAAGTGTGCCATTCCCTTTTGTTTATTGTTGTTGCCACACTCTTAAAAGTTTAAAGTGTGCCACTCCACTTCATCAAACTCCATTATTGATGAACTTGAACGCATATTAATGGTTAACTATTAAGTCTATTCATTGTTTGCTTGTCCATCCTCCTCGATCTAATTCCTAAAATTCATTCCTTTTTTCCTTGTGTAATGAAGCATTTCATATAACAACCTAATGCACTCTTTTAAGTCATGATCTTTTTTGGTCTTTGCAAACATGCCCAGGTAGGTTAATTATTGTGACACTTCCTAGTTATTTTTTGAGAAAAAATTATAAAGTCTTTGGACAAGGGATTTGTTAATTTTGAAAGGATGTTGTCATAATTGTGGTGAAGGGGTAGTTTATTTGGGTGCAAATAGGATAGCATGAGCCACACCCGCTTATTTAGGGGATTGCTTTTGGGGGAATTTTTTAAAAACATTCTTTAACAAATCTTCAAAAAAAAATTCAAATATATATATATCAAGGTTTATGTAAAAAAATTCAAGATGTATGTAATTTAAAAAAAAATTGAAGTTTATTTATGAGTCCTTTTAGTGTTAAAAAACACACATTATCATGTTTAATGAATGTTTCTTTAATTTTTTTAGTCATTGGGTATTTTAAAAATTAGTTCACATATTCTAATGATATATTATGAACTTTATTATATATAAAAAATTTATACTTTCAACATCAAATTAAATTATCAAATCTAAGCATGAAAAAATAAGCATGTGACATTTGTTGTGGCTTGTGTTAATGTGACTACAACCTTATCAAAATGACACATACATTGATTACAACATAGGTTCATTACATAAAAAATCTATCCAAAACCTAACGCAAAATAACAACATAAAATCATGAAAAAAAAAGTATGAACACAAAGTTTCACCCATAACCCCCTATATACTTGAAAGGAAAAATGGATGAATTGTTTCCATTCATTTACAATTATTAAACATTTTCATTTATCAATTATAAACCAATAATATTATGCCACATATTAACCTTTGATGAATCATTAAATTATTTTTCATATGTATCCATCTTTCTACCTAAAGGTCAAAATATTAATATTTACAATCTTTACCCTTTAGTAACCCATCTTGGTGTTACATTATCAGTGTTAGCAAAAATGTAATTTCATAGCATCACATTTTAATTTGTGACTATTTAAGGGAACACATGACATTTTTCACTTGTCATTAATTTCTTAGGATTTAATTGGGAGCCAAAAATATGATTATCGGATTTTTTGAAATTATCAAATTAATTACTAACCTTTAACTAACCTTTTTTTATCAATTGGAAAAAAATCATTACATATGTGAAATTTGAAATTTCTAATTTAAATGCCATGATTGTTATAGTATTATGAATTGTCAAACAATGGGTTTGGAAACAAAACTCAAAGGACTTGTTTTGAACATGTGTTTGCAAAAGCTTGTTAATATGACACCATTAATGAAAAAATGTGTAAACTCTTCAAATATGTATTCATTAAAACATATTTGATTAAATTTGTAAAAGTGCATTATTTGGCCCAAAAAATTTGATAAAAGGATGTAGGAGTGGAATAAGATATGTCACTACTACAAAGTGGGGTGCAATTCATTAATTTAAATCACTATGGGATTTTTAAAATGAAATAAATTCATTGCACTTTATTGATTTCACCTTGGTGAAAGTTATTTCATCATAATATCACTATGTAAATATCATGTTTCATTATTTGTTAACATAATTCATTATTATAATTTACTGTAGTAAATATGTTTATTTCTATGTTTTTAAAGATATTTTATATATGTTACTTTATGATATACCCTATATTATTTTAAATTATTTTAGTTATTTTAACTTATACCTTATGTTATTATAAGTTATTATAGGTTATTATAAATTATTGTACCATAAACTATTATATGTTATTTTACATTAAGGTATCTTAATTAGTTTATTATAAGCTATTAAGTTATTCTAAAATTAAATTATTCAACTAACCTTAGGTTATACCTTAAGTAATTTTATTTTAAATTAATATATGTTTTTCAAATTGTACTTTAAGTTATTCAAGGTCATTTTACTTTATGTTATTATAAATTATTTTATCTTAAGTATAATAACTTAAAATAATCTACAATAAAATATAATGACCTAAAGTAAAATAACTTAGAATAGAAAATAATAACCTATGAAAAATAATTAAAAATACCATACAATATAATAACTATTAATACTCTACGATATTATAACATAGAATATCGAACAATAATTTCTAATATAATAATCATTAATAGTCGTAATATAACATATAATAACCAATAATAATTCATAATACAATAACCACTGATAACCATTAATAAAATAACCACTAATAGTTAGCAATAGAATAATCATCAATAACCACCAATAGCCATTAATACAATAACCACCAATAGTCATTAATATAATAGCCACCAATAACTATTAATAGAATACCCACCGATATCTTTTAATAAAATAACAACCAATACCTACCAATAGAATTGCTACTAATAACCATTAATAGAATACCCATCAATAACCATTAATAAAATAACCACCAATAACCATTAATAAAATAACCACCAATAATCATTAATATAATAACCACTAATAGCCATTAATAAACATCAATAACCATTAATAAACACTAATATCCATTAATAAAATATCCATAAATATAGCCATTAATAGAATAACCACCAATAAAATAACCATTAATAACCACCAATAACTGCAATAAAAGAATAACCAATAGTCATATATTAGAATTGTCAAAAATAATCTAAGGTGAAATAATCTATAATAGAAAAAAATAAATTAAGGTGAAATAACCTACAATAATCTAGAATTGCTAATAATAATGTAAGGTGAAATAACTTTCAATAGCCAAAAGTAACTAATAATAACATCACATAATAAAAAAAAATTTAGCATGAAATAACTTAGAATAGTAAAAAATAACTTATAAGAGCTACAAGTAACCTACAGTGAAATAATGTACAATAGCCAAAAAATAATAATAGCCGAAAATATTTAAAGATGAAATAAGCTAAAATAGCCAAAAATATTTTAAAATAACCAAAAGTAGGTTAAGGTGAAATAGCCAAAAAAACCAAAAATAGCCCAAAATAATTTTAAATAATCATAAATAATTACAAATAATGTAGGGTGAAATAATTTAAATTAATGAAAAATAGTCATATAATAATTGAAAGTGGCTTAGCATAGGAAATATTATTATATTACAAAAAAATCTTATCTATTTATTGAACATTTTTATTTCAAAAGAATGGTCATTGAAATGTTATTGAATAATGATATTCAACGTTTTTTTTGTTCAAATGATTTTACACTTTCAGAAAGAAATAAATGTAATTATGTACATTATTGAATTTTTTTAAAAAAAACTCGAATCATTTCATTTCAACAAAATTTCAATAAAATATGAATTTTCAAAGTTTATGTTTTTGTAATGTTTAAAATGAAATATTTGATAAATATAATGTAATATAAAATATTATTACAACAAGTGGGGTGGCTTGATGGTAGGGGTGTTTGCCTTTATTCTAAAGGTCAAAGGATCAAACATCATAAGTGGTGTTGTGTGTGGTCAACAATGGTAAGTTGATCGAATATTTTCCTATTTAGTTCCTTAAAATAAGTGCTTAGGTTAATTACATGGGCTACCTACATAGGTTAAGTTTTTAACCAAACTTAGGTAGTGACATGGTCAATAAATCATAGGTTGAAAATCTGAAAATATCAATAATATTATATATTAAATAATTTAATTTTAATCGATTTCCATGCTAGCTAGTTAATTAACTAACAAGTGAATGATTTGGTGAATTTGTATTTCACTTGAGAGTAACCTTATTTCACTAGGTATTATTGAAACAATTCATTGTCCGTAACAACTAGTCCCCATTTATTACAATTTCACCAAATAAAAATGTCCAAATGCACTTAAAATTTAATGAAACCCAGAATGAACTAGAATGCATTTTGATGTAATATGTGTTAATTATAGTTTTTGTACAAAAAAAATTGAATATGCACGTAAAATCAAGGTAATGTTAACCATTTGACCAATTATAATTTTTTTTTTCTTTCATTTGATAAACTATTGTTAATTGGTTCAACAAACAATAAATGAAAATTTGATTTTTGTAAATTTGTTAGCAATATCATCATGTTTTTGAAAGTTTTACAATTTCAAAAGGTTATTGTTATGTGCTACAACACTCAAATTGTAGTGAAAATCATTAAAAGTGTTCCACCTCCTTTAATTTGGCATATTTCACAAATTATTATGAATTATTTTCATGTTATTTTAAGTAACATCTAATTTAAAAATTACCTTTTTTATAATTACTAATGAAAGGAAATTCTATTGTTGTTAAAATAACCTTGCTTGCATTTAACATCAAAAAATAAGTTTATGTTATTTTGGAGTTTTTTCATTATTTAGGAAATATAAGAAATATAAAGCCCATAACATGTTTTTCTTAAATGTTGGACCATAGGTTGAAAACTAGGTTGGAAGAACCAATTGAAAAATTTGATGATTATCAAATTTGTGAGAACTATTGTTTGAAAACCGGCCAAAATAACAATAATAAAATATATCAAACCCTATATAGTTGTCTAAAGCAATGAAGAGAACTGAAATTACTGGTTATTCAAAAAATGTGAAAACTATCTAACACATTTGTAAACCTTAAAATCTAAATGCCAAGCATCCAAGTTAGTCATTGAAGACTTATTGATTTATTGAACACTTTTACTACTTAACACAATGTTGTTCAATGGGCATTTTTTTGGGGGGAATTTCTGTTTGTAGCCAAAATAATGATCATCCATAGGAAGATGTAAAAAATTGATAATCATCCTTGCAAGGAAGATTTAGCCAAATCTACTTATGAACCATATATCAAATACAAATCTTTAATCATCTTTCTATATTTATATTTCTAACTCCACAATGAAAACCAAATATATGAATTTGGCAATTTTTTCTGTTCTTTTTTTTCATTTTTTGCAATTGAAAACCTCCAAAGTCACCATTTTTATTTATTTTGAATTTCACTTTATGGCAAAATCTCCCCCATACACAAAAAAGGTTGCAGTGTTGATAGGGTAGGTGGCAAATGTATCTGCCATTAGGTTCAAGGACATAAGCTAGTGCAACCTCATAGAATGTAGGAACAATTTTCCAAGGAAAATCTTTCAAGGAATGAGGACTTGAAGATAATTGGTGAATAAGGCATTTGGTGATATAGTTAAAGACTTTTTTGAATAACATGTAAGTTTGTGTAAAATGGGGGTGTTGTGTGTTATCCTATTGAGGTGCTTACATGTAGTGATGTCTACAAAGACACGCATATAGCAACTTGAGAAAAGATGAAGTTGTTTACACCTCTCAAGAAAATCATGTTTATTTCGAAACATGTTAAACATTTTTCACATTAGTTATAACTTATTTAAATAACCTAAGGGTTACAAGTTATTTAGACATACTAATTCACCCATTTAAGTAATGCCCAAATAAATCTTGGGAGAGGTTTCAAAAGTTGTCCCTCACACATTCTTTTGGCCAGTGTCAAATAATTAATTGGTTGTTTTGAAAGGATTCAGCTATTTAGAACCCCAGTTACAACTCCAAAACCCTTTTATTCCAGTGCTACTTAGGTCCTACAAACTAAAAGAGTGAGGTCCTTCTGGTGTCCATTCTTTCAATTTTTTATGTTTTGAAATGGGATCTTCAATAGCATTACTTCCAAACACTATGCTAGCACCAATTTTCATGTGCATAGACATTCCACAAACCTCTTGAGGCCAAATGTTGAACTTGCATGCAGATTATCGATACTTCA
>Ga0116227_10010024_pt1 | contig 16823 bp, 11 predicted proteins | sample S1TSphgellanicum_FD_89693 | JGI IMG/M metagenome (GOLD analysis project Ga0116227, IMG submission 89693) | Host-associated microbial communities from peat moss isolated from Minnesota, USA - S1T2_Fb - Sphagnum magellanicum MG | ecosystem: Host-associated > Plants > Peat moss > Unclassified...
CATCTACGAACGCAACCTAATAACTAGACATACATTCGCATTCGTCCTTCATCGGTAGCATTTGTGCTTTCAAGCATAGTCACCTTGTAGAACCGGAGGTAGAGGGACAAAAGTTGCCTCACACCCCAAACATCCCATCTTTGGGTAATCCCCAAGTCACCATCAACATGATTCAAAACTAAACAAGAATTTAAAATTTAAAACCTACAATGATCAATCCTATCCTTAATGCCTTGTTCATTCAAAACAATGTAATCAGCCTACCCCCTTAACATTACCCCCTAGATTCCCCGAAATCCTTGTGAAATGACAAAAAATAAAATGAAAACATTGTGCAACCTTTTAAGCTTCTAGATGTTCAACTACAGTTTCTGTAATCTCAACTTATACAACAACCAGTGATTATGTACCTACCTTTGAATCCGTAATTTTGATTGCTTCCTCCACTAACTCAATCTATGGTTTTACTTTAAGGGATTACATCTTTGATTGCTCTACCTCTAGTTCTAGAGTAATTTCCACCTATTATTGTTCCTAATTATCTATGTTTCTCTCTTTTCTTGGCCCCCTTTTTAAAATTCTTGTTATTCTAAGTTTGCACTTCCTCCTCCTGAGCTATCCGATTGGGCCCTACTTTAGCCTCCTCATCTTGGCTTGATGTCTTTGTACTTGTTGGACTTCCACATACAAACTCTGGAAATTTTTTATGATATATCTCCAACTTGTACTTAAAGATCCTTTCATCAACTCTATGTTGGGCTAGATTTTTCGCCAATTATTTTGCAAAGTACTCCTCTATAACTTCCCACCATTCTTCAAACTTTATGTTAGAATCCTTTATTGTATTATTGATCTTCATTAGAGTGTAATAATACAACATTTGTTCATAATCCTCCAACCATTTCTTAACACCAATTGGACCCTATACTATTCCGCCAGCACATTAGGCCAAGTATAGATTAAATCCAAATTATGCTACAATAGTCAAACAAGATATTGATAAATTATTAACATCTAGATTCATTTAATATGTTGAGGAGGCTACATGGTTGTCACCCATAATAATAGTACCCGAGATGAATGGTAAACTAAGAATTTGTATAGATTTCAGAAAACTAAATGCAACTACAAAGAAAGATCCATACCCATTACCTTTTACAAATGAAGTTTTGAAAACAATAATAGGGTATGAAGCATATTCTTTTTTAAATCGATATTCGGGATATCATAAAAAATTTATACTTCTAGAAGACAAATACAAAACTACATTTGTTACAAACTAAGGGGTTTTTATATGGAAGGTGATGTTGTTTGGAATTAAAAATGGACCTCCAACATATCAGAGAATTGTTATCAAAGCATTTAAAGAATATTTCAACAATTTTATGAAGATATTTTTGGATGACTTTACAGTGTATAGTGACATGGATAGTCATTTACACAAGCTCATATTATGTTTTCAAAAGTGTAAAGAATATGGCATAAGTCTGAATCTAGACAAATGTGCATTCATGGTATTTTCAGGGATGATCTTGGGTTTTATTATTTCCAAAGAAATGAAATTACCAGATCTAGAAAAGATACAAATAATAGTAAAGATGCCATCACCTAAGAATCCATAGCAAATTCAAATATTCAATGGGATAACATTGTTTTATAAATGTTTTATCAAAAAAATTGTTGCTGTTATGGCACCTATCATTAAATTGACCAAAAAGACATAAACTTTCCTTTGGATAGAGGAATGTTGGAAGGCTTGGGAATTGATCAAACAGAAGTATATTGAAACACTAATATTGATATCACCAAACTGGTAGGTGGAATTTCATGTTCATAAAGATGCATCATTATTAATTATAGGAGGTATGCTATCTCAAAATTTGACAGGGAAGAGTGATCAACCAATGGTGTATGCTTCTAGACTTTTGAACATAGCAAAACAAGATTATAGCACAACATAGAAAGAGGCTTTAGCAATGATTTTTGCTTTACACAAGTTTAAACATTATTTGTTGGGTAATATGTTTGTCTTTTATGTAGATCATATGGCATTGGTCTATTTGGTCAACAAACCACAGGTTTTAGGAAGAATAGCTAGATGGTTGTTATTGTTCTTGGAGTATGATTTCACAATATTGTATAAACCAAGCAAAACTCATGTAATTACTAATGCATTGTCAAGACTACCAGATATTAGGGAACCCACAAGTGCGCCTAATCAAACCATAGATGCAAGTATGTTTTCCAAAGAGCCTGAATTGTTGAATGATATAAAAGAATTTTTGAAAACATGCCAAATTAAGGGCATGTTATTTGTACATCAGAAGCAGAAATTAGTTAGGAGAACAAAAACTTTCACACTAAAGAATGGTGAATTGTATAGAATGGGTCAAGACAACAGTCTATGAATATGTTTGACAACTACAAAAACATAAATGGTGATAAGAAAACTACATGAACCCATCAAGAGGTCATTTTACAATAGAAATCATGCAAAGGAAGATATTAGATGTGGGATATTGGTGGCCAACTTTTTACAGAGATGTGCATGATTACTGTAGATCATGTGATGCATGCCAAAAAACATGCGGATTAATGACTCAAAGTTTTACAAAGTTGGTCACAAGTCTTCTAGAGGAACCATTTATAAAATGGGGATTTGATTTTTATGGGGCCAATTAAGCTAACATGCAAATGTACAAGAAACAAATACGTTCTTGTAGCCACAGATTATGCTACTAAGTGGGTGGAAGCAAGAGCATTGAAAACTAATACTACAATAGTAACAACAAAATTTATGTATGAGTGCATATTAACTAAGTTTGGATGTCCTTTGACTATAGTCATAGATCAAGGAGTTCATTTCATTAATGATGCCATTAAGTATTTGATATATCATTATCTGTTGAAACATGTGAGTTCTACAACCTATTATCCTCAAGGGAATGGGTAGGCTAAATCTACTAACAAGGTATTTGGAACACTCTTGACCAAGTTAGTTAGTGAAAATAAAATAGATTGGGATGAATATCTATCTATAGTGTTATTTTCATATAGAATTGCATACAAAGTACCAACATGGTATAGACCATATTAATTAATGTATGGATCACATCCATTGATGCCTACATAGTTATAGTGCCAAATGTTGGTGGAGAACAAAAAGATGGTACTCCAATAAAAGTTTTAACTAACATGGTTTCAAAGTTAGAAAAGTTGCAAGAAACTAGGATGCAAAATGCAGAATCTAATGGTATTTAGTAGTGGAATAGAGCATTATGGAGTGAGTAAAAGAATCTAGAAAAGTGATTTAGTTTTGGTGATTATGTTATGTGGTTTCGAAAGGGAAATAAATCGTACCTACTAAAGTTTACTAGGAAATGGTTTGGAACATACAAAGTACAATATGTATTGCCACATAACATTGTGTTATTAGTGACAATTGAAAAGTTTGAAGCTATCCTATGTTGGTCAATGTGAATAAGCTCAAACCATACAAATGCATGGAATTTGTAGTTCAAAAATAAGAACAACAAATGCTAGTGTATTGGGAACATAGTGCAAGTGGACTTCAAGAGGAGGATTTTGACACGAACGTGGAAGATGAAAACTATGTAAAATAACAACCATAATTATGAAGCAATGAAGAAGAAGAATGGATGGAAGATTCTAAGGTCAAAACAATATTGGCTTCAGAACTTTAGGTGACAAAACAATCATTGAGTGATAGTTGCAAAAAAGAAGAATCTTAAATATAGAATTTAAAGCTAGTGTATTAGGGGCACTGGCTGAACCAATAGATGTATTCATGCAATCATTAGATGTATTGGCACAATTAGTGGATTTGTTAGCGTAGTCAACATAAGTATTGGTATAGTCATAAAATATATTGGCATAATTAACAGAAATATTGACACAATCAACAAATGTATTAACACAGTTAGTAGAAGGTGTACAAGGAAAGTGGAGTTAGTACAACTAATTTAGGAGGATTAGGGATGTAGAACAGTCGGTAGATGAAATTTGAAACGTTTATTCACAATGATGACGTGACGTGCTTCCACATGGTTATATAAAAGACACAAAAAGTGGTGGTGATGGGTTGTTATAATTTTGAAGATGAGCCATTAATTTAAAAACAATGGGCAAGTTAAAAAATGAATGTGATGGGCGTGAAGTTCTAGGATGGAAAAAAATGGAGTAACCGTTGAAGCTTATTTTTGTTTACTACCAAAAGTTATGTTTGTTTTCGAAGTTTTAAAGTGCATAAAAGCATGATTGCGAAGAGCACGATTGAGAAATTATAGAGAGTAGCAAGGGAGAAGCAAGCGCAAAAATGTGAACATAGATAAAGACATGAAGAAAAAGCAAAAATGTTGGAAAAAAAAAAGCAAAAAAAAAGTTGAGAAAAGTAGAGAGTACAAGAGTGTTGAACATTTAGTTATTGGCAATAAGGTCGCCATCACATTCACCATCATCCTCAAAGTGTGAAGAAGGTGAAACATACATTGAGAAGATGCAATTTGTGCATACAATAATTCAAAATATATACAAAATCAGAACATTTGTAGTGGAGTTTTTGTGAAAACGCAGAAGAGGTTAAAGTTCAAGTGTGTATGTAGGACTAGGAACTACATTAGTGGATTTGATGAACATTGAAGAATTGGAGGAAAATGAAGGTGTGGAGTAGCAATTTGTGAAAGTGCAAGCAACGCAGAAAGATGCAGGGGAAGAAGAAATATCTAAAGCAAGAGTGCATCCATCCACAAAAGTGCAACCAAGTGCGATGGAGATTGATATGAATGCGCTAGGTTCTGTAGAGGTGAAAAGACATGCAATCATCATGGACAAAGCCACACTTTTGGACAAAGGTATTCGCATTCCAAATCTTAACCGATTTATGTGGATACAAACGAAACAAAACTATGATAAGCATGTTAAAAGGTTGGAAAATTGGAAGGACATCAGTGAAAAGGAAGAGTGGGCTTTTAAGGCAAGGCTTCTCACTTTGTTTATGATGAACTGGGAAGCACCGATGCCAAATATTATGCTAGAATTTCTAAACACATTTGTTATCAAAAGCACAAATATTTATTTTGGATATCAGGACAAGGTGTATGTGATTAGTAAACAATTGATTGTAAGTGTTTTAGAGTCTGTGCAAAAGGGTATGTAGAAGACCCAAAAGGGCAGTAAGGCAATAGCATTGCATGCATTCCAAAATTGTAGAATTGCACCACAAATTCTATAGGAGATCAATGGAATGTAAAAAGTTTGGGTTTGCCATACTTTATCAAATACCCTGTAATCATATTTGTGATTTATCATAGAAAGAAAATGACATATTTTAACAATAAGAAGGCCATCACATTGATGAGAATATAAAAGGGGAAGAAGGTGGATTGGGCACAAATTATATATAATAGTTTGTGTAGTGAGCTAGATCGGTGGTATAAATATGGCAAGGAGAATAAGGGGGACAAAAAGGACACTTGTCAATCAGCCCTAACACTGGCAAAAATCTTTAAACATCTATTTGTTCACCAAAAGGAAAATCCACAGAAAGCATAAGCCAAGGTCAAGAGAACTAGAAAATAGATACATGCAACATTAGAGAATAAAAGGAAGCTACAACAGAATCTCCAAGAAATGGTCTTAAGAGGAAAAACAAAGCTAAGGAAGGTGGAGCTTCAAGATTAAGAGTTTAAAAAGAACAGGAGGGCATAAAAGCACAAGCTCAGAAGATGATGAAGGGGAGAGGTACCATTTACAATGCCAACATTAGTGCCAACAAGTAGGCAAAATGTTAAGGTACCACAGGTGTCATCTCCACAAGAGAGATAGATGAAGGAATAAAGGCAAAAGGTCAAAAGAAAGCATGATACCAGGATCCAAAAATTGAGGAGCATCCACAGACAAATGAAGACATCTACGAAGACTAGATGGACAACCATGAATGTCCATAGCATTTCAAGCATTTACAACAACATGTGCAAGACCAACAACAAGAACATCAACAATAACAACAACATACACAAATAGGTCTATAGCCTATTGGAATATTGTGAACCATACGACACAACCATGTGCGGTAATCTCAATTTTAAAAAGTTGCATTAGGGTTATTTGAGTGTGGTAAAGTTGTTAGGGGCTTTTCGTAACTTCATAAGGAATGATGAATGCACATGGTTGCATGGAGGGGTTGTTTTCTTTTCCGTAATATGATATTGATGAATAAGGTGTTAGGTTAGTTCTTCTCTTCAACAAAAAACTAGTAATCATAGTTTTAGAAACCTCAATTGTGTAATTAGGGGTGAAAAATCTTTAAAAGGTTAGGGGTAGAAATAGAAAGCAAAATTTGTGGTGTTTAACAAAACATTGGTCTTGTTCTAGTATTTAAAGAGTAACAAGGATGTTTGAGATTCATGAAGTAATTGACGAGGTGTCAATGAAAGGTCCATTAAAAATAGAACGATCTTCAAGCCTTATGAACATAAGATTAATTCGAGACAACTTAACGATTAAATAAATAGTGTGATAGGATGGCAATGGCAACGTGAATATCGTAGTGAATGAAACATTTATTTAGAGTAGGGATAAGATTAGCGAAGATATGCAATTACATGTTAAGTCCTGGGCTATGCCTTAGTGATAGTTTATAATTACAAGAAATCTAAGATGTGTCGAATGGTGCAAACTAGGTAATCCACCTTACTATTAGAAGGTAGTTGGGGAATTGGACCGCATAACCAACAATAGTGTCCACGTCGAGAATTAAAAACCACACAAAGATAGAGGGGTCTTTAGTCTCATAACAACCTTTATAGACTATTTTTAAATTCATCGCCAGAAGTCGGGTCAACTTGCAATAAGATCACCAGGGCGCGAAAGTTTGGAGAAATGCAATAGTACCAAGCTGGAGGGGGTTCTTCTTTCACCTCCTTCCTTCTCCTTTTATTTAAAAAGGTGAATTTGGATCATTAAGGCTCTCTTTCCCCAGACATAATTTTCAATTCAAATCTTGAAATTTTTTATTCCCACAACCTGGTGGAAGAAAAATAAAATGATTAATCTTGGTAGATGGAAGGAAGAAGGAGAGTAGAATGGACATTTGTAATAGTTTTTAAAAAATGGAAGTGAGTAAAGATAGTGTTGGGAGGTTGGAATCTTGGAAAAAATCTCTCAAACCCTCTCAGGTTTGGTAGCATAACTTCTTATTGGTTTAGTTGCAAAGCTTAGGATTTGGTAGCAAGGTGCACCTTGTAGTTAGTTTTCTAATGAGCTAAGGCAAGCTAGATTTGAATAACATATGTGTTAGAAATAATATTTCAAGTGATTGGTGGTCTACAGCCAAGTTAAATTTACTACCTTCGTAAAACCCTCTCGGGTTTGGTGGCATAACTTTTTACTAGTTTAGTTATAGAGCTTAGGATTTAGTAGCAAGTTGCGCCTATTAGTTAGTTTTTTAATGAATTATTGTAAGCCAAATTTGAATAACATATGTGTTAGGAATAATATTTCAAGTGGCTAATGGTCTGCAATTAAGTTAAACATGGTGTTGAACCCTTAAAGGTTGGTTTAAATGAATGACAATTTGACATAAAATTTAGGATTTGAGGTGTTTGAGCTTGGAAAATAGATTTATCAAATCTAAATCGTAAATGATGCATAAGAGGCAAATTACTTGGTTTCAACTGCAAACGCAATTTAACATTTAAAAATACACTTGCATTTTTCCTTCACTGGTAGCATATGTACTTTCAAGTATAGTCACCTCATAGAACCGGAAGTAGAGGAACAGAAAGTTGCCTAACAAATACAAACGGAACAAATGGGGACACAAATTCCTATAGCAATGTTCAAACCACCAAAACTATAAGTACCAATTAATATACTAGGATTTGCAAAGGGGCAATCACAAGAGTTGAGATCTTCTATAGAAGGATCCAAAAATCCTACAACTTAAACAAGGACACTAAAGTTTGTGGAGGAGGTGGTTGAAGAAATAATGCGGATAAGAAAACATAATTGTTTCAAACTATGGCAATTGTGAGTTTAAATATGGGAAATTTGAATTTGGAGGTGTGTAATCTAAAGAACAAATTGGCTAGAGAAGAAAAAGAGAAGGTAATATTGCAGGTGGAATTAGACAAAGAGGGGAACTTCTAGAGGGAGTACAAGCATAACATAGAAATTTAAAGGAAGAACAAGGCAAAGAATGTGTAGAAGATTAAAACACTCATACAAAAATTACAAAATGAAAATTGGGAGTTAAAGACTAAAACAACTTTGATGAAATCATAGGATGAAGAACTCAAGGAGTTAAGGAAGATGGCTAAAGTCTTGGAAACTGCAAAGAAAAAATGGGTAGAAACATTGTTCCATTATAAACAACAATAGGAGGCTTTGGGGAGTCAAGTGGAAGCATTAACTAAGGAAAAGAAGGAGAAGGAAAATGTTTTGACAGATTCAAAATTGGTGAATTTAGAAAGTGTTTTTCTATTTAATTCTAAAGAACAAGAAAAAGGGTAATATAGGTAGAAAAAAAGAAGTTGGTGGAAGCAAATAAAACATATTAGAAGAATTTGCAACAATTGCAAGCACAGTTGGAGATTACAAATGAGTAAAAGAAGAATCTAGATCCAGTTGGTGGCAAAAAATGGTTGGAGGATTATGAACAAATGTTGCAATATTACACTTTGATGAAAACCGATAATAAGATGAAGGATTCTGATGTAGAGTTTTTGGAATGGTGGGAAGTTGCAGAGGAGTATTTTGTAAAAGAATTGGAGAAGAATCTAGACCAGCATAAAGTTAATGAGAGGATCCTTAAGTACAAGTTGGAGATATATCATAAAAGATTTTTAGAGTTTATATGTGGGAGTCCAACAAGTGCAGAGACATTGGGCCAAGATGAAGAGGTTGAAGTATGGGCCATAAGGATAGCTTAGGAGGAGGAGGTGCAAACTTAGGAACCACAAGAACTCAAAGGAGGGGGCCAAGAAAAGAGAGAACCACAGATAACTCAAGGACAAGAATAGGTGGAAACTACTTTAGAACTAGAGATAGAGTAATCGAAGATGTAATCCCTAGAAGTAGAACCATATATTGAGTTAGTGGAAGAGGGAATCAGAACTGCATATTCAGAGGTAGGTACATAACCATTGGTTGATGTACAAGTTGAAACTACAAAAACTATAGTTGAGTAACCAAAAGCTTAGAAGGTTGCATAATGTTTTCATTTTATTTTGTCATATCACAAGGATTTAAGAGACAAAATCTAGAGTTTAGAGGAGGTAATGTTAAAGGGGTAGGCTAATCACATTGTTTTGGATGAATAAGGCATTAAGGATAGGGATTGATCATTGGACATTGGACGTTTTAAATTTTGAATTCTTGTTTGGTTTTGAATCATGTTGATGGTGACTCGGGATGGCCCAAAGACGGAAGTTCTAGTGAAAAAATATTCATTCATATACACATAGTTTTAGAAATGAGGATAGATGTAAAGACTTTGTAACAAAAATTATAAATTATGTTTTGGGATGGCCCAAAGATGAAAGTTCTGGCGAAAAAATATTCATTCATATACACATAGTTTTAGAAATGAGGATAGATGTAAAGACTTTGTAACAAAAATTATAAATTATGTTTTGGAAATACCACACGTTTAATTTTGTTGTTTTGATTCATTTCACAAAACATGGGACTTTTTGTTGTATTTTTTTATTGAAGTTTTTAGTAAATAAGATAAATACAAACTTTTGCAGTGATTTTTATATTTTGTTTATTGAGTGATTTCTATATAGTATCAAAACATAACAAAATGAAGTGTAATTTTGTTTCTGGACTTTCTACATTATATCTTGAAGTATAGATTTTGATTATATGAAATAACCATGAATTTGATATTTTAATGAATTGTAAAGGTAGATGTGTTTAGAATCAATGCAAGAATTGTGAATGTGTGCATATTATAGTGCAAATTTGTTGTTACAATAAGTGTGGATTAGGTCTGCAAGGATTTAATCCACATCTACTAGTTTCATTACATGATTTGTTGTAAATTAACATTTGATTTACAAAGAAATAATAAAATACATATATTTAAACAAACATTATTATAAACTCATATTTTAGAATTTCCTTAAATTTTAATTTGAAATTTATATAAATTTGCATCATACATAACATTCATTTACCCAAATAAAAATTACATGTAATTTAATGTTTAATGAAATTTTATTGCAATTTAAAGCAAATATTCAAATATCATGTGTATAAAAATGAATAAACATTAGAATTCCACAAAAATATTAAATTATGTATCATTATTTGATATGTTGTAACTAAAATTCAATCTACATATAAATAATTACGTGGCCTATGTCGTTGGCCCAAATGTTACCATGTCATAAACTAAATTTTCCTTTGAAAACCTAGTTTTTTTGGGAATTTATTTGAATTTTTAATGGCATAAATCATTTAAACATCAATATTTCCCACATTCTGAATCCAAATCTTACCAAATAAATTCCACTAAATCTTGTTCATTAATATTTTTCCAACAACACAAAAAAGCACATCCAATTCTTTCAAAAAAATTAGCTACAATTTAATTTAATTTTTAATGAAAAAATTATTTAATATTCAAGAACCTTTGCATCGCAAGTCCAAATGTCATGGAACCAAGCCCATGCACCCCTCCTCATCAAGATCTTTCCAAAAACACCAAGAACACAATCTAAAGCATCTTGGTTTAGTAGGTCTCATAACTACAAAACAAATCAAAACAAACCACCTTATTTCATGATAGATTAGGTGTATTGAACATGCACACTATTACAAACCTATATTTTAGCATTTTTCAAATTTTTATTTTTAAATCAAAATTTACTATTTATATGCACAAAAAAATATTTGCATCATACATAACCATTCATTTTATTAAAAAAACATTTACATGTAATTTAATCTATTTATGAAGGTAAATAGTTTTTTTTTATCATATTGAGATTTCCCAAACCAAATTGCTTCATGCAATACTATTGATATCTTTGAAAACCAAACAATGAGTAAGGGTGCAATGACTTGGGTTGAAAATCTTTGGAGCTACGATGCAAAGGTTATTCATTATTGAACCAATTTTTAATAAATATTAATAAAATCATAGATTAAAATTTTATGAATCAAATCTAAAGGTCTACTTGGTGTTGTTGGAAAGTAGTAGTTGAGTTAGATTTAATGAAGTTTATTTCATAATTTTCATACTTAGGGCGTGAAAGATATTGAATTTTGAATGAATTTTGTTGTTGAAATTCAAACAAATTACCAAAAAATGGGTTCAAAAGGGAAAATGAATTGAATGTGTTCACATTTGGGGCCAACAACACATGTTATGTTATCTATCCATGAAGGGAGGTAGATTGTTTTGTTTTGTCATAATGGTATTTCCGAAACATGATGGTTTAAGTTGTGCTATGGAACTTATCATCAAAAAGTTCTCAATGAATAGGGGTGCACCAACTTGGTCTAGAATGTTTGGAGATATGATGTGGAATCTTTGATTATTGAACCATTTTTTCATTGGATTTTTTTTTTAAAAACCAAGATTCAAAACTAAATTTGGGGGTGTTGGAAAGCCCTCGCCACATTTGATTTAATAAAGTTGATTTCATAATTTTGAGACTTAAATTGCGAACAATATTATTGAATTTTTAGTGGGTATTGTTGTTGGAAATTCAAACAAATTGCAAAACGAAGTTTGGAAGGAAAATTCAACTGAATGCATTTAAACTTGGGCTAATGACATAGGGTATATTAATGTTGAATGAGTTTTTATCATAATTTTAAACAAATATTAAGATATCATGTGTATAAAAGTGAATAAACATTAAAGTTGCACAATATAATTAATTATGTATCATTATGTGATATCTTGTAATGATCTACATAGAATTAATAAATTACATGTTTATCGTACAAAAACATTATTACTAACATATATTTTAGATTTTCCTTAAACTTTATTTTGAATTAAACTTTAATATTGATATGCACAAAAAAACCATTCATATTTACAAATAAAATTTACAATGTAATTTGATGTTATCATAATTTTTTAAAATATTAAAATATTATATGTATAAAATTAAAGTTGCCTACTAGTTATTTAGCCTAATTGAAAAATAATAATTGTAACGAAGTTGCAAATAAGATTGCATATCATATTCCATCTTCTAATACATTTTATCATCCATACATTTGTGTTGATGGTGTCACCAAAATAGTTGGACTAATCAATGTCTTGATTATGTGCCAATTAAAGAACTTTAGATGCCAAGAATATTTCAAAAATAACACCAAATAGTTGAAACATGCTTCACACTATTTACTAACATAGTTGGGTGTTCAAGTTAGAGACATTGTTGATGTTAGGAATATCTGGCAAATGACCACCCAGTTGAAAAATGCTTTCAACTATATATCAATATAATAAACAAAGTTTACTTAATTGGTAATTTCCATAATGTTATTTGAAAAATTAAAAAAAGCCCAGTTGAAACATAGTTGCAAATATCGTGTAGTTGAAAACTATTAGTTTAAAAAAGGGTTTTTGTACTAGTGTTTACATAATGTCACAAAGTTCGAACATTGCACAATAGACATTCTTACTTGGATTGATAAGGAGCATGGTAGAAATGATTCCATGGTGGGTTTAGCTTCTATGAGGCCCCAAATGCGCGCGTGTGGCAATCACCTCATTGAGCATGGAAAGATTGCAAGTAAAGTTCTATGGTGGCATTGCACAAGGTAGAAGAAAAAATGGCGACCAATAGTGTGCAAAGTGATAATGCTTGCTATTAAATCTAAGAGTTTTAAATTACTTGTTTTCCTTGATTGTAATGTCACAAGTCATTATAATGTCTTAGAATCATCCATATTGGGACAATCATCCATTATTCATTTTGTTTATACATGGATGATCGAAGTTTTCATTTGTTAATTTACAAATAAGTAAATTATTTTTCTTGAAAATAAGGAGTTCAACATGGATTTTATACATAATTGAACTTCTTTATAGGTTTTTTTTTTATTTGCTTCTAAAATACATTTAAGAACCTTCCGAAGCATAATAGGCACTAGGATCATTGCAATCCTTTGTTAACAATATTCCAATTCCACAAAAAAATAAAATCAAAAGCAATTTAAATTATACATAATGCATCAAATTTGCTAGGAATTATAACTAAGGCCCTCCTTACAAAGGAAAAACATTTCTCCTTTATGGAAGCTTTCCTAATTATGCATTTTGGGTTCTCAAAAACATGTTCAAAACACTAAGTGTATCACCAAACTATATCATGTTTCCAAGTTTTTTTTTGTACCAAGGCCTCATAGTCATCAAAATGTGCTTTTCTATGAAATTTGCGAATAAATGGATTAGTGTAACATAACTTTAAGGAAGTTTGAAATTAAAAGCAATAGTTAACACAATCCTTGTTACTTTGTACTCAAATTAAAACTAGTTAAACATCTTCAAATTATACAAAAAAACAAAGGATTCAAAATTCACAAGTAAACAATATGCAACAAACCTCACAAAAGTCCAATGTTTGAAACTCATGTAATGATGTTTCAAACTCGTGGTAAATGATTTTAATGTAGTCAACACAATCCTTTGGCTCCTCTTAATGTACTTGGACTTGTATGTATGTGGGTGGCATAATAGGTTGTTTTGGTAGTGGATACGCATATCCATGTACATGACTTATGACGCACACCCAAGCTCCTTGATGGATTCAAATGTGAGTCCAAATTGAAGACATTGAAAAAAACAAGGAATCGGGGCACGCTCCCTGGCTCACAGCACTTTGAGGGGTAGAGAGGCATGTTGGAGCTCCGAAATGGGACTAGGAAGATTGACAAGCATCAACTACTCACACAAACTTGCACAAAATCAACACAAGGTGGTTAGTGCATAATTGGAGTGCTTTTGGTGCTAGGAAGAACCACGGGCAATTCGGACTCACAAGATTCACCATGGCCCGGACTTGGGGGAAGCCACCACCTTCCCCCTTATAATATACTATGTGCTTCTCCACGAAGCCCACATCCAAATGGTTTTTTGTCCCAAGACTCCCAAGTGGGAGTCCTAAAATTGCCAAAGTTGGGATTCCACGACTTTGGGGCCCCATAACTTTGTGTGTAGAGTTTTGATTGAGATGAGGTCTCAAAAAAAGTGGTAGCCCTTGTCAAGAGCTTTCCAACAATATGTCACATGTCACCTACACATAAGAAAATCGGGTCGATTCCTGACTTTTAATGGCCGGGAGTCAAATTGTCAATTTGACTCCCAGCCTTTATTTTGGCCATAACTTGTGTTTCAAATGTCCAAATGACTAATGCGAGCCCATTTAAGACGTATGTTTTAATAGCTTTCCAATCATATAAAGAACTCTTCAATCCAATGGGTTTTGACTCCTACAATTATTCTCTAAAGATTTAGGAGTCCTTCGAGACTCCAACTCCCCAAGTGGGAGTTGCCTTGAGAGTGTGAGGGTTCATTCTCTCACACTCTCTTGAACTGCCAGGAATATAAGATGTGCCTCCCAAATCTCCCTCTTGTCTCGCCCTCTTGCAAGCCCTTATTTCGACCACGAGCCCAAGGTTAGGGTTGCGACAACTTATATAATTCCTAAATATTGAAGGATCAAATTTGTTTGTCCCAATTAGATATGCTAGATACAAATTGGGATTTAGAGGTAAAAAAGGGGCATGACATTATACCACAATGGGTATGTGGATGTAAGTAAAAAATTGGTTTTATTTAATATAATTGGTGTAACAAGTTGCCAAGTTGGCTGATAGTTAATAACTATTACTGTATGACCAGTACTAAAATTCATGGCTCAAGTTCCTACTACATACACATTGGGTAATATTGTTTTAATGGTTGGAATGACAAGTTGATGAACATTCATCACCTCTTCCTTCAATAATTGCCTTAACTTATCATCAACAAGGGGGCAATGATTGAATTAATGTCCCACCTATTGGTTGAAAACATGGAAAAAAGAACCAGTTGTGCTAGGTTAAAGTCTTTTCCAAGGACTACATTTTCCATGTGGTAGTTTTTTATTTGTTTATATTACATTTTTCACATAGTTTTTCAAATTGAATATCAAATTTGAAGCCAAATGTGACATAAACATGATAAAAATTCAATTTTTTTGCATCAAGCCTTACATTATATTCAAATCTATAACTTTACCTTGAAGCATGATCACAAATTCAAAACTATAATAGTGTTTAAGGACGTTCAAATATCAAAATTTAAAAGGGTATATGTATTTTTAATTTTTGAATGTTTTGAACACATGGATCCCTTGTTGTGGAATATATTGAAGTCCACAAAAAAATTGAAATGATTTGGTGCACATTTGATAAGGAAAAAAGAGTTTTGAAACAAAAAAAACCACTTATCCACATGTTTTTCTTGAATGTTTTAAACATACAAAAAGACTCTTGAAACATGGTGAATTTTCATGAAAATTTTGTAGTTGCAACTTTGAAAATTTAAGAGTTTATTTCAAAAAAATTATGAATTTTTTTATATATAGTGTTCCCATGGTGATTTTTCAAAAATTCAAATTTTTTTAAAGGATTGTCCACACACTTTTTGGTTTTTTTTTCTTGTTTTCATCACGCTGACAATAAGAACAAGTTATAGTTCCCACTATTCCAAAATGTGTTTTCTATGACTAGGACATGTTGTAATTACTACCCAAAATAATCATGTAGTCGTAAGTGGAATTGAATCACAGTCATTTTGACAACCATAGTCATAATTGTGAATCTACAACTATAAATATGACTATGATTACAATCAGAGGTAATTATGACTACATATATGATTACAAGACTAATGTAACCATAATGAAATAATTATTTGACCTTGTTTAAACAAGTTTTTAAAAAAAATTAAAATACATATCAATATGGTCAAATTTGTATTGGAAGCCTAATTTAACTTACTTCACTTTAAGTAGCCTAATTTATATTAAATAACCTAATTTATTTTAATTAATCTTATATTTTAGCTTAATGTAATATATTTTAACATATGTAAACTAATTAAATTTAGTTTAGCCAAATGTAACCAATTTTAACAACATTTAATTTTTTCCAAATTTAACCAAACTTAAATTAATTAACACAATTTAACCAAATACATAACCAAGTTTAACTTTTTTTTTCTAGGTTTAGACCAAATTTATTCAATTTCACAAATTAACCAAGTTTAATTAAAATTTTGTTAGGTTTAGTCAAATTTAGCTTAAATCAATTAGTTTACAAAACTTTATCTTCATTTAACCAAGTTTAACCAAGTTTTAGCCAAGTTTATCCAAATATTTTTTAAAATCCTATTTTAGCCAAAATAACCTACTTTAGCTTCATTTATATTACTTTAACCATAATTTTAACTTTAGCTTTAATCTAGCCAAGTTTAATTTAAATATCATGTTTTGATAATAAAAAAATTAGTTTAACAAAAATAACACAATTCAAGCAATTTCATATTATTTAAACCAAATTTAACAAAGTCTTACCAAATTTATCTATGGGTTTAAGATTCATAAATTTACAACATATTAAATTTATATATGACCTTTCAGAAAAAATATAATATATAAAATATAATATTAATTTTATTTTAAAATATTTGTTATATTATGTGTATATTTAAAACTTATTTCAATAAATATATGTATAATTTGAATATAAAAAATTGAATATTTTATTTATTTTTAAATTCTGAA
>Ga0116227_10010025_pt1 | contig 16821 bp, 15 predicted proteins | sample S1TSphgellanicum_FD_89693 | JGI IMG/M metagenome (GOLD analysis project Ga0116227, IMG submission 89693) | Host-associated microbial communities from peat moss isolated from Minnesota, USA - S1T2_Fb - Sphagnum magellanicum MG | ecosystem: Host-associated > Plants > Peat moss > Unclassified...
CTCGCAATGAATTGATGGGGACCGACTTCTCCACGAAGTTTTCACCCTGGCTGGCGGTGGGCGCGCTGTCGCCGCGTTCGGTGTACCAGCAGCTGCGAACACACGAGGCGCAGTTCGGAGCCAATGAAAGCACCTACTGGATCTGGTTTGAACTGCTGTGGCGCGATTTCTTCCGCTTCTGGACCTTAAAGCACGGAGTGCGCTTATTCCTGGCTCGCGGGCTCAGTCAACTGCCCCCGCCGGCTCATGATCCGCAGGCGTTCGGCGACTGGTGCGCCGGCCGAACCGGGCAGAGCCTCGTCGATGCCGGGATGCGAGAACTGAGCGCGACGGGATATTTGTCCAATCGCATGCGCCAAGTGGTGGCCAGTTATCTGGTCCATGATCTGGCATGCGACTGGCGGGCGGGTGCGGCTTGGTTCGAGTCCCGCTTGATTGACTATGATGTCTGCAGCAACCACGGTAATTGGCTCTACATCGCGGGACGCGGCGCCGACCCACGACAGGGACGGCGATTCAATCCCGAGAAGCAAACCGCAATCTACGATCGGGATGGCCTTTATCGCGCTCGGTGGCGAGAGTCGTCCGCAAGCGGCTTGGTGATAGGGGCGTGAGATACGTGACTTGCGCAGATGCATCCGTTACAGTAACACCTTTGACGAGTGGGTAACACTTTATGGCATCGAATCTCACTAGCAAGGGACAAGTGACTGTGCCCAAGAAGGTGCGCGAGTATCTTGGCCTGAAGGCGGGCGCGCCCGTGACATTCCAAAGGTTGGACAACGGCGATATCGCGCTGCGCGCCGCCAAGCGTGCGGCGAAGCCGCGCACCAGCAAATTTGCCAAGTTTCGAGGACGAGCCACGGTTCGAATGAAAACCGAGGAGATTCTCGCGCTGACCCGGGGCGACCAAGGTCAGTGATTCTGGTCGATACGAATGTCCTACTCGATGTTCTGCAAGACGACTCGGAATGGTGCGATTGGTCGCAGGGGCAATTGGATTCCGCCAGCGCCATCGACACGCTTGCGATAAATCCCGTCATCTACTCCGAGCTCTCCATCGGCTTCGCGCGAATTGAAGAACTCGAGGCAGTTATCAAGGAGGCATCCATTCTTTTCGAGGATATACCTCGGGAAGCGCTGTTTCTCGCGGGTAAGGTGTTTCTCCGATATCGACGCAGCCGCGGCAGCAAGCGTAGCGTGCTCCCAGACTTCTATGTCGGCGCTCATGCCGCCGTCATGCGATGTTCGGTGCTAACCCGCGATGCCGCACGCTACCGCACCTATTTCCCGACCGTGCCTCTGATCGCGCCCTGATAAAGTTGCTACGAATCCCCGGCGCGCGCGTTGGCCGCGAGCAGAGTGGCGATCTCGCCCCACAGCGGCTGCGGCAATTCGTGTCCCATCCCTTCGAAAATACGCAACGTCGAACCCGGGATGAGTTCGTGAATCTCGACCGAAGCGGCCGACCGGATGAGCGCGTCGGCATCCCCTGCGATGATGACGGTCGGAACACCGATGGTGCGCACGATATCGAGGCGGTCCGGGGCGGCGAGCAACGCCTCGACCTGTCGTTGCGTTCCTTCAGGATCCCAGTGACGGTCCCACACGACACCCCCTAGCTCGTTCAGCCAAGCGATGTCCTGGGGGTAGGCTGTGGAGCGGCACATGGACTCGCCCTCCGCATAATAGGCAGCGAACTCCTTACGTGTGCGTGGGATCGGCCGATCCATTCTTTCCAAGGCGTCCTCGCGATTTCCGTAATGGCTCCCGGTTGCGGCGGTGTAGATGAGACCGAGCGAACGCACTCGTTGCGGATGGCGCTGCCACAGCAGTTGCGCAATCATCCCGCCCATCGATTGCCCCGCGATATGCGCACTCTCCAAACCCAGGACATCCAATAATGCCGCGGTGTCGTCCGCGAAGTCGGCCAGGGTGTAGCCGCCTTGCGGGTAGCGTTGCGACTCTCCGACATCGCGATTGTCGAACCGAATGACGTAAAAACCCTCATCGGCCAGGCGCTGGCAGAATCCGGGCCGCCATCCGACCATTTGCGCGCTCAAGCCTTGAATGAGGAGCAGTGGGGGATTCGCCGGGCTGCCGAAGCAATCCCAGGCGATGCGCGCGCCTGAGGAGGTAGTCGCAATAACCATGATCAGCGTACCTTTTTGATGAAGATGACCACGACGCCGGACACGAGTGCACACACGCTGCCGAACACATAGAGCGTCGTGTAGCCGCCGAAGTGATTGATGAGAGCACCGGCGACGAGCGAGGACATCAGCTGCGGCAGACCGGTTGCCACCGACAGCAGCCCGAGATCGCGGCCCGCGGTCTCCCGGTTCGGAAGGACCAAGGACATCACCGCAAGATCGACCGCGTAATAGGTGCCGATGAATGCCCCTGACAACACCGCGTACATCTTCATGCCGAACCAGGTGGGAATGACGATTGGGACGATCAAGCTTGCCGCGAGGCCCATCGCGGAGATGCCGACGAAGAGCTTGCGGCGGTCGAGCTTGTCGGCCGCCCAGCCGCAAAAAGTGGCAACGAACACCCACACGATCACGGTGATCGACAGCAGCGTACTCACCGCGACTGCCACATTACCGTCTGGGATCTGCTGGGTGCCGATGTAGTCGCTCAAGGTGTAATACAGATAGCCGGCCACGGTGAAATAGGACATGAACAACATGAAGCGGCTGATAAACGCGAGCAGGAAGTCCCGTTCCTTGAAGGCTTCGAAAAAACTCCATGGGCCGCGACGCGCGGCGGCATCGACGGGGCGCAGCGCATGCAGCGACGAACTCTCGCGTGCACCCAGCACCAGTGCGGCGCTGGCCAGCATGAGGAAGACGGCCAGTATCGCGTAACCCCAGCGCAAGGCGATGTGGCTGGCGAGATTGACGCCGATGAGCACGCCGATCGGCGTTCCCAAGCCCATCACGGCGGAAGCTACGCCCCGCCGCTCCTCGGGGACGCGGTCCGGCAGGATGGCGGCGAGCGCACCTTGATGCATGTTCGCCACCAGCCAGAGCACGGTGTAAACCATGCCCAGCGCAATCAGGTGAGTGCTGAACCCCATGGCAATCATCAACACACCGGAGACGATCGACAGTCCGATGATCCAAGGCGAGCGCTTGCCGAAGCGAGAGGAGGTCTTGTCGGAAAGGGCTCCACCCAAGGGGATGCCGATCATGGAGCCGATCGCGGCGAAGGTCGTGAGCCACGCGAGGTTCGTGACCTTGTCGATCGGATCGAGGGCTGCGACCTGACCGGGGATCAAAATTCCCTGGATGCCGTTGAAGTCGGCACCCAGCGCAGCGATCGCCACCAGCATGAAGCCGAGCAGCCGTGCCAGTCCCACGCGGTGGGATGGGTCAGCTCTTGAGAATCCATGCATGGTTCGGATCATTCTGGATCAGCCAAGTTCGCTTCGGTCCAGCCATCACGTTGAGGTAGTACAGGTCATAGCCGTGAGCACTCGCCACCGGGTGATACCCGCGCGGCACCATCACCACGCAGCCATCCGCAATGCACACCGTTTCATCGATCGATCCATCGTCGGTGTACACGCGCTGAAAAGCGAAACCCTGCGGAGGATTCAGGCGATGGTAATAAGTCTCCTCGAGAAAGGATTCCTCGGGCAGCGCATCGCGGTCGTGTTTGTGCGGTGGGTAGCTCGACCAGTGACCACCGGGCGTGATGACTTCGACCACCAGCAAACTCTGCGCGAGACTGTCCGCCTCGCTCAAGATGTTGCGCACATGGCGGGTGTTGGTGTCTTTGCCGCGGATCTCCGGTTTGACCGAGTCGGGCGCGATCAGTACGGGCTCGCCCTTAGGGGCAGCCGGCGCCGAACAGATGGCCACCTGACAGCCGCCTCCCAGGGCCGTGATCTCGTAGGACGTGCCGGCGGGAACGTACACCGAAGTGGGCATGCCTTCGAACACGCTCTGCCGTTGGCCAATCGCGGCAAAGCGCTTCGATCCCGCGGTAATGTCGGCGCGTCCAGTCAAGATCACCAGGCAGGTTTCCCGGTCGGGTGCGCCGGCGGCATGGGTTTGCCGGTTGTTCAGATCGAGGATGCGAAATCCCACGTAACGCCATCCGGCGCTCTGGGGTGTGATATCGAGCGTCACACCTCGGGTGTCGGGCTCGTGCGGTTTTACCAAGAGCGTCATGGGGCTGCCTCCATTTGGCGTGTCAGGTCCTTGAGGGTGTCGAGACCGCGTTGTCCGTACACGCGAGGGTCGGCGAGGGCGGGGTCCTGCTCCGCCTCCACCACGATCCATCCTGAATAGCCGATCCGAGACAGACTGCGCAGCACCGGCTCATAGTCGAGGTCACCATCGCCCGGAACCGTGAACATGCCCTCGATGACGCCGTCCAAAAAGCTCGCACCGCGCTCGAGGAGCCGCCGATGGCGCGCCGCCCGCACATCCTTGCAGTGCACATGGGCGATGCGCTGAGGATGCTGCGTGACCACGGCGACAGGATCGATGCGGCCATAGTTTGCGTGGCCGGTGTCCAACACGATGCCCACCGACTCGGAAGTGACCTCGAAGAATCGCTCGAGCTCCGCGGCCGTTTCCACCACGGTGCCCAGGTGATGGTGGTAGGCCAGGCGCATGCCATGCAAATTCACGTAACTCGCCACGCGGCTCAAGCGATCGCCGAAGCGAGTCCATTCGGCGGGGGACAGCACGGGATGATCAGCCAACCGGCTGGTGCGATCGCCGTGCACCGCGTTGGAGGTCTCGGCGATGATGAACACCGTGCAACCCAAGGCCTTGAGCAATGCGAGATGCGGCGCCATCGCTTCAATCTCTTCGTCCGCGGAACGGCGCAGCAGGGCCGCGCTGTACCAACCGCCGATCAGACTCAAAGAAAAGCTCTCAAGCAAACGCTCCAGCGCCACGGGCTCGCGTGGAAACTTGTTACCGAGCTCGATTCCCTCGAAACCAATGTCGCGCGCATCCCTCAAGATGTGCTCCAGCGGCGTAGCGCCTCCCAACTCGGGAAGATCATCATTGCACCAGGCGATCGGGCTCACGCCCCAACGGATATTCAAAGATCTTTGCTCCGCAGTTTGGCCAGATACGCTTGTCGGGCTGTTCGAACCGCAGCCTCATCCGACACTTCGGCCACGGCAACGTCCCACCAATGCCCGCCGACTTGCGGCGAACGATCGGGGTCGGTCTCGATGACGATGACCTGGCAGCGGGCGCTGTGTAGCGCCAGACTCAAGGCCGCTTCCAGGGCTTCGATACTCGAGACCTGGGTCGCCTCGGCACCCAAACTTCTCGCGTGAGCGACGAAATCAACCGCGCTGGGGTCCGCAGGCGAGGTTTCAGCGAGTAGGTTATTGAACGGCGCGCTGCCGGTGGCTTTCTGCAACCGGTTGATGCAGCCGAAGCCGCGATTGTCGAGCAATACCACAGTGATCTTGAGGCCCATCGCCGCCGCGGTGGCCAGTTCGCTGTTCATCATGAGGTAGCTGCCGTCGCCGACCATCACATAGAGTTCGCGATCGGGCGCGGCCATTTTGGCGCCGAGTCCTCCCGCTATTTCATAGCCCATGCAGCTGTAGCCGTATTCGACGTGATAGCCGCCGGGTTTGGCACAGCGCCAGAACTTGTGCAGCTCGCCGGGCAGTCCCCCGGCGGCGGCCAGTACCACGGCGTCCGGCGGAGCGGTGCGCCAGAGTGCGCCAATCACTTCCGTATCGTTCGGCAGCGAAGGCCCCAGTGCGAGGGCCGCATCGACGCTCGCGTTCCACGCGGCAACCGACGCTTGATTCGACGCGCGCCATTCTTCACTCACGCGGTACCCGGAGAGCAGCGGGGTCAGTTCCTCGATCACTGCCCGGGCATCGCCCACGACGGGCATGGCGCTCTGTTTGGCGGCATCAAATACGGCGACATTGACCTGAATCAGCGGAGCATTGAACAGAGAGCGCGAGCCGGTGGTGAAGTCTTGAAGTCGTGTCCCGAAGCCGACGATGAGATCCGCGGCCCCGGCGGCGTGATTCGCCGCGGCGCTGCCGGTGACCCCGATGGCACCCAAGGCTTGCGGGTGATTCCACGGAAGCGTCGATTTCCCGGCCTGCGTTTCCGCCACCGGAATCCCGCTAGCCTCCACGAGTGTGCACAGCGCAGCCTCTGCCTGCGAGTAAAGCACGCCGCCGCCGGCAATGATGAGCGGGCGGCGCGCCGCTGCAATACGCCGGGCGAGTTCGGCCAGTTCGCTGCGGTCAGGCCTGATTCGCCGCGGCCTCCACAGGCGCGCCGTGAAGAATGTGTTGGGGTAGTCGAAGGCCTCGGTCTGGGTGTCTTGACACAGGGCCAACGTGACCGGGCCGCAGGCGGCGGGGTCTGTGAGGACGCTCATGGCGCGGGGCAACGCATCCAGCAGCTGTTCAGGACGGCTGATGCGATCGAAGTAGCGCGACACCGGCCGAAAAGCATCGTTCGCTGAAACCGTTCCATCCGCGAAGTCCTCGATCTGCTGCAGCACCGGATCGGGGCGGCGACTCGCGAACACATCGCCCGGCAGGAACAGCACGGGCAGTCGGTTCACATGCGCCAAAGCGGCGGCGGTGACCATGTTGGTCGCGCCAGGCCCGATGGAGGTCGTGCATGCCATTGCGCGGCATCGGCGCGATCCCTTTGCGAAGGCGATCGCTGCGTGGGCCATGCCTTGCTCGTTGTGAGCACGAAAGGTGGGTAGTGTTTTGCGCAGGCCGGCGAGCGCCTCGCCCATTCCCGCCACATTGCCGTGCCCGAAGATGGCCCATACGCCGGCAAAGTACGGCAATTCCTCACCGCCCACCTGCGCCCGTTGTGCCACCATCCAGCGGGTCAGTGCCTGCGCCATCGTCAGCCGTATGCGCTGCAGGGTCATGCGATGGCAGAGCGACTGGAAATGCCGGATTGACGGCGGCGCGCTTCGTGCCACCCATCGACGAGAACGCCAAACGCCGCGGCCATGGCCGACACGGCCTCGCCGTCATCCATGACCCCCGTCAGCCATTTCTCGGCACAGTCCTGCCACACCGTGCGGCCTACGGCGAACCCTTTGACCAGCGGGAAGGCAGCGGCAACCGTAAAGCTCTCCAGCAACTGCGATGGCGGTACGGCAAGACCCAGTAACAGAATGCCGCGACATCCTGGATCATGCGCCTTTATGGCCTTGACGATCAGGGTCCAGGTTGCGGAATCGCGCGCCGGTTCAAGCTTCCACCAGTCGGGAAAGATACCGATGCGATAGATACGTTCGATCACCCGCGCCACGGTGTCGACGTCAACGACGCCGCTCTTGGATGCGATGATCTCGATCAACAGTTCATGGCGGGTGTTGCGGCAGGCATCGAACAGCCGCTTGAGCTGCCGCTCCTGCGCGGCGCGCAGGTCGGCGGCATCATCGGGATGATAGTGAACCAGACACTTCACCACGTGCGGCAGCGGCCATGTTCGGAGCGTCCCGCCGACATCCGGACCGCCTTCGAACTCGAGCGGACGCGATCCCGGCATTTCGATGGCCCGGCCGATCCAGAAGGGCAGGTCGCCCGCCGCTGCCAGCGTGCGGGTTCCATAACGACCGTCGGCTAATACGCCAAACTGCCCACCGGCGCCCGCCACTCGTTGAATCGCCTGCAGCGCCAGCTCCTTGAAGCGAGCAATGGCGTCCGCGTCCCCACGGTTGAGCTTGGCGATGAGTGCCTCGAATTGGGCGCGATGGTCGATCGCGAGCACGGCGAGATCCTCATAGCTTCGGTGCCGGGTTGTCTGCCAGTGCGATTGCTCCAGGACCGCGCTTTCTCGAAGACGAAGCGGCCAGTCCTCGCGTGACAAGAAGAGCGTCAATTCAGCCCAGGAAGGTTGCGCCGGAGCGCAGCCATGACGTGAGACCACGATCGCTCCGCAGGCATTGCCCCAGGTACAGCAGCGCTCGAGCGGCTCGCCCTCGAGCCAGCCGCGCAGAAAGCCGGCCATGAACGCATCGCCGGCACCGAGCACGTTGAACACATCGATGGCGAAGCCTGTGCCGATGATGCCCTCGCCGAGACTGCCCGGGATGGCGCCGGGAAACGCGATGCACCCCTGCGCGCCGCGCTTGCAGACCAACACGGCGCCGCAACGGGCGCGAATCTCGCGCAACGCCTCCAGGGTATCCATCGACCCGCCGAGGATGCGCAGCTCCTCTTCCGTACCCACGACAAGATCGCAGAAAGGCAGCACCCGTTGCAGCTCGAGCGTCACCTGGGTGCTCGGTACGTAGCGGTCTTCGCCTTGCTCCTTGGAGGTGAGGCCCCAGAGCACCGGGCGGTAATCGATGTCGAAGATGACCCGGCCACCCGATGCCTTGATGGCCCGCGCTGCCGCCGTGCTGGCCTCAAACACGCCGGCATGCGAGAGGTGCGTTCCGCTCAACAAAATTGCGGCCGCGGATTGCACATAGGGCGCGCTGATATCCGCCGCGCTCAACGCCATATCGGCGCAATTCTCCCGGTAAAAGAGCAGTGGAAAACGCTGCTGATCGCGGATGCCGAGAATGACGAGAGCGGTGAGACGCTCGGGGTCGCTGATCACGCCGCCAAGATCGACGCCCTCGCGCGCGAGTTCCTCGCGTATGAAGCGGCCCATATGATCATCCCCGACGCGGGTGATCAGACCCACCTTCAAGCCGAGTCGTGCCGCACCGATGGCCGTATTGGTGGGGCTTCCACCCACGTACTTGGCAAACGAACCCATGTCCTCGAGACGGCCGCCCACTTGCTCGCCGTACAAGTCGACGGAAGCGCGGCCGAGAGTGATGAGATCGAGCGTTGGCGTCATACAACCTAAGGTCGGTACGGTGGCGGGGTGCAGACGAAAAATAGAATGAATATTCCAAAATACTATAGTGCCGGAAAAAAAAGTGCAACAGAAACGGCCGGCGGCTTTAATTCCCCCATGCGACAGGATACTCTGCCAGCCCATGGTCAAACGTGTGCGCCCGCCGGCGACGATCGAAGCGCTTCGCACGGCGATGCTCGAGCAGTATGAGACCTTGAGCAAGGGTCTGCAGCGCATCGCCCGCTACATCCTGGATCATCCCAACCAGGTGGGGATCGAAACCGTCGGCGTCATCGCCGAGCGCAGCGGCTGTCAGCCCTCGGCCATCGTGCGCTTCGCGCAGACCTTCGGCTACGATGGCGCATCGCAGATGCAGCGCCTGTTTCGCGATGGACTGCTGTCGAGCCACTCGGGCTTGAGCTACGACGAGCGGGTGCGCAAGTTCAGCCGAACGCTCGAGGAACGCGGCTCGGACGGTACGCGCGCTCCGCTGTCCGAATTCATCGAAGGCAATGTGCTCGCCGCCCAATCGGTGGCACAGACCGTGTCGCAGGCGGAGGTGACGGCCGCGGTGCGGCTGATCCAGAACGCCGATTCAGTGTTCGTAGTGGGATTTCGGCGCTCCTTCCCCGTGGCCTCTTATCTCGCATATTCCCTGCAGCAGACCGGCAAGCGCACGGTTTTCTTGAGCGGTGTGGGCGGAATGGTCGTGCAAGCGTTGCGCTCGGCGTCGGAACTGGACCTGCTGATTGCGGTGAGCTATTCGCCATATGCGCAAGAGACCGTCGAGGCGGCCGAGCAGGCGGTGAGCCGATCGATGAAGTTGCTGGCGATCACCGATACGCCGGTGAGCCCGATCGGCAAGTCCGCGGATCTTGCACTTCAAGTGCGCGAGTCGGAGATCCGCGCATTCCGCACCTTGTCCGCCTCGCTGTGCCTGGCGCAGGCGTTGGTCATCGGCTACGCCTATGAAGCGTCGCGCAAGGATGCCCCCGAAGCCGCCCGCGTTTCGCGGCGATAAATTGTAATTTTTTCGCAGCGCCGCGGCGGCCGCCGCTCAAGAGAATAAAAATTCCAGATTGTTGACAAACTAGAATATCGATTGTAGTGTCTAAATCACGGTTCTTGGCGGAGAAGGCTGGTGGGTAGAACTCCGAGCGGGCTCATACGCGCATTTCGATCCGGACGCAGATCGGACTCAATGTTGGAAGGGGAGCCGGCGATGAACAAAATCTCAAGTGTCAATTCATATGCAACCACGTGGCGTCTGGCCGCATGTGTGTGGGGCATCGCGATACCCGCGCTCGCGTGGACGGAGCCTGCTGCGGATAATGCTGAGGAAGTGGCGGAAATCGTCGTTACCGCCAATCGCGTGGCGGAACGCCTGCAGGATGTGCCGATCACGGTGACAGCGATCAGCGGCGAGGAACTCGCCTCACAAGGCATCATCAATTCCGAAGGGCTTGGCAACGTTGCGCCGAGCCTCGTGACCTCGAGCGGTGCTTCCGATCCCAACGGAACCAACTATTCGATCCACGGGGTCGGCACCGGCAGCTTTCAGAGGACCATCGAGCCGAGCGTCGCGCTCATTCTCGATGACGTCACATTGATCCGTCCGGAAATGGGTCTCATCAACTTCAACGACTTGTCGCAGGTCGAGGTCTTGAACGGCCCGCAGGGTTTTCTGTTCGGTAAGAATGCGTCGGCGGGCGCCATTGTCGTCAAGACCAACGATCCGGTGATTGGCGCGACCAACGAGCGCGTATCCGGGGAATATGGCGGCATATCGAGTGGCAACGGTACGTCTGAGTATCGGGTCTCCAGCGTCACCAATGTCGACGTCAGCGATTCGTCGGCGTTGCGGCTCAATCTGTCGATTCAGCACTACTCACCGCTCATCGACAATGTGCTTTCTGTCCCCGATCAGGATGCGGGACTGCGCCAGGCGGGCGGATCGCTAAAATATCTGTGGAATCCCACGGATCGCCTGACGCTGCTGTTGGCCGGCGATTACCTCGATTCGAAAGGCCAAGGTACGGGTTACCCAACCGCGCGCTACTTCGCGCCGGGCAGCCCGGAAGGTCCTTTGTTCGCTTCGGTCGGTGTCACGCCGGGGCCCGACAATACCCAAGCGGCCACCAACCTGCCGCTGTATTTCAACCTGAAAATGGGCGGCGCCGAGATCAAGGTCGATTACGCACTGACGGACAATTTCAAGCTCACCGACATCACCGCCTATCGGCGCACCTATTTCTATCAGGGTTTCGACGCCGACGACGGTCCGGCGCCGCTGGTGAGTTTGTACAACGAGGGTCACTTCGCCAGGCAGTTCTCCGAAGAGATTCGCTTGGCCTCCACCGGCAATGCGAAATTGAACTATCAGGCGGGCCTGTACTACCTCAACGGCCAGATCACCGATACCGTGCTGGCGGGGGCTGACCTCGGCATGGTGCCGCCGCCGGGATTTGCCTGGATCCTCGGCACGCACGCAGCGGAAAAGGAAGACTTGGCCAGCTACGCGGGATATGGCCAGGTGACTTACGACTTCACGGACACCTTGAAGTTGAGCGTCGGCGCGCGCGTAACGCACGACCGGGTGGCCATGCAGTACTTCGCGGACACCAACGGTGGGCTTGTGTCTCAGTTCCCCCTCTCGCCGCTCGTGTCCGACACCGTCGACAACACCAATGTGTCGGAACGCGCCACGTTGCAGTACCAGCCCACTCGTGACTTCATGGTCTATGGAACCTATGCGCGCGGTTACAAGGGCCCTGGCTTCTCGCAGTTCTCCCTCACGGCCGTGCATCCGGAGATACCGACTCACTACGAGATCGGTGAGAAGTCGCAGTTTCTTGATCGTCGCGTGACCGTCAACTTCTCGGTCTTCGACACGGAATTCAAGGATTTCCAGGTCGAGTCCGCGGACCCCACCACGCTGCAATTCGTGGTGGCAAATGCCGGCAAGGTCTCCACCCGCGGCGCCGATCTTCAGATCGCCGTGGTGCCTGTCACCGGACTCACGGTGTCGGCCGGCGCGTCTTATTCGAATGCGCATTTCGTGTCTTTCATGGGCGACCAGTGCTATCCGGGACAGGCTGCCTCCGAGTGCCCGAACGGACAGACGACCGATTCGTCGGGCCACGCGCTGCCATTTTCATCGCGCTGGAAAGAAGTCGTGGACGTACGCTACGACCGCCCCATCACCGGCTACCTTGCGGGTACCGTGGGGTTGGACGTGCAATCGCAAAGCGCCTACAACATGTTTTCGAATGCCAATCCGGTAGGGTTGATCGTTGGCCGGACAACGATGGATGTCGACTTCGGCGTTCATGATGTCGACCGGCATTGGTCGGTGCGCGCGTTCTGCCGCAATTGCGCCAACAGGATTTATCCAAACAACCTCGGCAACAATCCTCTAATTACCTCCGACTATTTCCAGACTTTCAGCTATGGTTCATTCCGCACGCTGGGTGTCGGGTTGGACATGAGATTCTGAGCATGAAAGTCCGGGCATGAGCTTCAATGTTGCACTGTTCGGCAGCGGCCGGATCGGGAAAGTGCACGCCGCGAATGTGGTGGCGCATCCGCAGCTGAAGCTTGCGCGGATCGTCGATGCCGATGATGCTGCGGCCGAGGCGCTGGCGCAGTCGACGGGCGCCAAGTCTTGCAGCGCAGAGGAGGTGTTCGCGGATGCGTCGATTCATGGCGTGATCGTTGCCACGCCCACCGATACGCACCTCCAGCTGACCCGGCGGGGACATGCGGCAGGCATGGCGATCTTTTGTGAGAAGCCGGTGGATTTGGATCTCACGCGCGCGCGAGCCGCGCTGCGGGAGTTGGACTCGCCGCGGGTGTTCGTGGGATTCAACCGTCGATTTGATCCGAATTTCAAGTCTCTCAAGGCAGAGATCGCCAACAAGGCATTGGGATCGCTGGAGTCGCTGCAGATCACCAGCAACGATCCGGGACCGCCGCCGGTTTCCTATATCAAGTCATCCGGCGGTTTGTTCAAAGACATGAGCATTCATGACTTCGACATGGCGAGATTTCTCGTGGATGAGGAGTTCGAATCGGTCTTCGCCATGGGTTCATGCCTGGTCGACCCGCAGATCGGCGCGGCCGGCGACATTGACACCGCGCGCGTGTTGCTAAAGACGATGTCGGGACGCCTGTGTGTCATCGCCAACAGCCGGCGCAGCGGCTTCGGTTACGATCAGAGAATCGAGGCCTTCTGCTCGGCGGGAATGATTCGCGCCGGCAATCTGCTGGAGAGTTCGGTGCAAACCTGGACAGAGGGCGGCGCCAAGACCGACCGCTTCCAGAACTTTTTTCTGGAACGCTATGCCGCCGCGTACCGAGCCGAGATGGCGCATTTTGCCGACATCATGGCCGACCGATCACCGGCGCTCGTATCCTTCGCTGACGGCGTCGCGGCCCTCGCACTCGCGGATGCCGCGGCGCGCTCGCTCGCCTCGGGTGTTCCGGTTTCGCTAGCGACGCCCGATCCCTGACACGAACAAATCCATATAGCTGTCCGCCACGTCTTGAGCACGAAGTTTTCCGTCGGCGTGAAACCAGCGGGGAATGCCGTTGAAGGCGCCGAACAGTGCGCGCGCGGTCAACACCGGATCGCAGGCCACGATGGATTTATCGGACTGGCCCTCGCGGATCATGGCGTGAACAGCCTCTTCCAACTCGCGACGAGCCAAGGCATCTCTCTTGTGGGCGGCGGGGCTGAGGGCTTTACGATCGAGCAAAGCGATGCAGCGACCGAAGTCGGTGCACATGATTTTTGCGTAGGCCGTGAAGAAGCGGCGAATTTTTTCCAATCCCCGCATCTTGCCGCGCGTGGCTTCGTCAATGGCCTCCTGCAACGCAACCCGCGCCACCTTGACGCATTGGAAAAGAATGTCGGCCTTGTTCTTGGCGTAGTAGTAGAGAACCGGCTTGGAGACCCCGAGGCGCGCCGCCAACGTACTGACCGAGGTTTGATGGTAGCCGTCTTCGGCGAACACGAATGCGGCCTGGTGCAGAATCTCCATGCGCCTGGCTTCGTAGGCGGTGGCGCGGTCGAGGGAGGTTTTCGAAACAGTGGCGAGACGCGGCATACCCTGATTTAAGCACAGGTCCTTGACATTCGGAATACTCCGAGATCATTATTACCTACCGTTCGGTAGATTAAAGCTGGTATGGATACCGGGCGCGCAACGATACATTTCCCGTCTGGGGGGCAGTTAAATGAATGACGTCGTGATCGCAGGCGTAGGCATGATTCCTTTCACCAAGCCGAGCGCGGGTGAACCGTATCCAAAAATGGCTTCGACCGCGGCCCGCGCGGCGCTCACCGACGCCGGCATTGACTACTCATTGATCGAGCAGGCCTACGTGGGCTATGTCTATGGCGATTCGACGGCCGGTCAGCGCGCCCTGTACGAAGTCGGGATGACGGGCATTCCCATCGTCAACGTCAACAACAATTGTTCCACCGGCTCCACCGCCTTGTTTCTGGCACGCCAGGCCGTGGCCAGCGGCAGCGCGGAGTGCGTGCTGGCCTTGGGCTTCGAGCAGATGACACCCGGCGCCATCGGTGCCGTGTTCAAGGATCGGCCCACGCCGTTCGAGCGTTTCGATGATGCCACCATCGAATTGGTCGGCCAGCCTGAGCTGCCCATCGCTCTGCGTTATTTCGGCGGCGCGGGGCTTGCGCACATGAAAGAGTTCGGCACGCCGTTATCGAGCTTCGCGAAGATCCGCGCCAAGGCGAGCCGTCATGCGGCCAATAACCCCATGGCGGTATTCAGAACGGTGGTCACGCCGGAGGAGGTTCTCGCATCGCCGGTCCTATGGCCGGATGTGATGACGCGGCTGATGGCTTGTCCTCCCACCTGCGGCGCCGCCGCGGCGGTGGTGTGTTCGGCGGAGTTTGCCAACCGTCATGGGCTCGACGGCCGCATACGTTTCAAGGCCCAAGCCATGACCACCGACAAGCCCGAGACCTTCGAGTCGCACGACATGCGCGAAGTAGTGGGGTACGGAATGGCCCAGGAGGCGGCGCGTCAGGTCTACGAAAAAGCCGGGGTGGGCCCCGAGGATGTCGATGTGGTGGAGCTGCACGATTGCTTTGCGCAGAACGAACTGATCACCTACGAAGCGCTCGGACTGTGCCCGCGCGGTGGCGCCGAGAAATTCATCGACGATGGAGACAATACCTACGGTGGCAAATTCGTGACCAATCCGTCCGGCGGCCTGCTGAGCAAAGGACATCCTTTAGGCGCCACCGGCCTCGCCCAATGCACTGAGCTGGTGCAGCAGCTGCGCGGCAACGCGGATCAGCGCCAAGTCGAGGGGGCGCGGCTGGCCCTGCAGCACAATCTCGGATTAGGAGGGGCGTGCGTGGTGACGCTGTACGAGCGTGTGGCCGAGAACGCGTGATGATCGACAAGAAATGGATCGGCCACGTATTGCCGGAGTCGATTCTGCCGATTGAGCGCACGCGGCTGCAGTTCTTCGCCAAAGCGACGGGAGAGACTCGCGCCGAATACCTCGATGTGTCGTCCGCGCGCGGGGCGGGGTACGCGGATCTGCCGGCGCCGCCCACGTTTCTGATGGCCGCGGAGCTCGATTCGGGCGCTGTCGACGAACTGCTGCGTGATTTGCAGATCCCGCTGTCGAAATTGCTGCATGGGGAGCAAGGCTTCACGTATCACCAACCGGTGTGCGCCGGCGACACCATCACCGTGCGCTCGATCATCAGCGACGTGTACGAGAAGAAAAATGGTTCGCTCGAGTTCGTCGTCAAGGACTCGCGCGCCTTGAACCAACGCAACGAGTTGGTTGCGGAACTGCGCTCCGTGCTCGTCTGCCGGCACTGAATCACCCGCCATGATCAGCTTCGACACCGTGCAAATTGGCGACGAACTGCCGCCGCTTTCGATTCCCCCCGTGAACCGCTCCATGCTGGCATTGTTTGCCGGCGCGTCGGGGGATCACAACCCGATTCACATCGACGTCGATTTCGCACGCCGGGCGGGCATGCCTGATGTGTTTGCCCAAGGCATGCTGGGAATGGCGTGGCTTGCGCGGCTGCTCACCGGCTGGGCGCCGCAGTCCGGCTTGCGGCGCCTGGATGTGCGATTCATGGGAATCACGCATCTTGGCAACGCGATGCGATGTGGCGGCCGCATCATTGAAAAGCTGGATCGTGATGGCGAGCGCCGTGTGCGCATAGAACTGCAGAGCGCCAACCAATTTGGTGAAAAGAAAATCGTCGGCGAGGCCTGGGTCGCGCTGCCTTAAACGCACGGGAATTGCATGACACAGAAGCTGGAAGGAAAGGTGGCTCTGATCACAGGGTCCGGCCGCGGCATCGGGCGCTCGATAGCGCTGAAATTGGCGGGCGAGGGCGCTCGTATCGTGGTCAATGACCTCGATGAAGCGCCGGCGCAAGAAACGGTGAGCGAGATACGCGCCAGCGGCGGCGCCGCGGTGGCCTGCGTCGGCAACGTAACCGCCCCTGATTTCGCGGGACGCTTCGTGAACGCCGCGGTGAGCGAGTATCAGGGCATCGACATCATCGTCAACAACGCGGGGTACACCTGGGACAGTGTGATCCAGAAGATGACCGACGAGCAGTGGTACGCCATCATCGACTGCCACCTGACCGCGCCGTTTCGCATATTGCGGGCGGCGCAACCCGTGATTCGGGCGTTGAGTAAAGCTGAAACGGAGGCGAAGCAACGCGTGGTGCGCAAGGTCGTCAACATTTCCTCGGTCGCCGGCCTGTTCGGCAATGCGGGCCAAAGCAACTACTCCACCGCGAAGGCGGGGATCGTCGGACTCACCCAGACGCTTGCAAAGGAGTGGGGGCGCATGAACGTGACGGTGAATTGTGTCGCCTATGGTTTCATCAAGACGCGCTTGACGTCCACCGCCGCCGGCGAGTCCACGGCCAATATCGATGGCCGGGACATCAAGGTTGGCA
>Ga0116227_10010026_pt1 | contig 16820 bp, 15 predicted proteins | sample S1TSphgellanicum_FD_89693 | JGI IMG/M metagenome (GOLD analysis project Ga0116227, IMG submission 89693) | Host-associated microbial communities from peat moss isolated from Minnesota, USA - S1T2_Fb - Sphagnum magellanicum MG | ecosystem: Host-associated > Plants > Peat moss > Unclassified...
CGAGGTCGACCTCGCTCGGGCAAGGGAATATTCCCTCCTGTCGCACTTATTGCTGCGGAGCCCCGACAGCCAAATGCTAGCCCAGCTGTCTCATCTGGATGGGGACGGGAGCCCCTTGGGCCTCGCGCACACCGCGCTCGCGCAAGCGGCCGCTCACACCGATGCCCAAAGCGCCGCCCGAGAGCACTTCACACTGTTTGCTGGCGTGGGTCGAGGCGAACTTCTTCCCTATGCCTCCTACTATCTCACGGGGTTTCTCCATGGTCGTCCGCTGGCGAGCATCCGGCAGACACTTCAGCGGATTGGCGTCGAGCGGGTAGAGGGGCAAGCGGAGCCGGAAGATCATGCCGCGATTCTGCTGGAGATCATGTCGGGTATCGCCGGCGGGACAATTACCGCGCCGGCAGGAACCGAGCGCGAAATATTCGACCACCACTTGGCGCCGTGGATCGGACGTTTCTTTTCAGATCTGGAGCGTGCCGCATCCGCGGATTTCTATTCACACGTCGGGATGCTTGGCCTAACCTTCGTCAGACTCGAAACACAAGCCTTCTTACTTCCACAATGAGAATAGCCTGACCTCACCAGGATCGGTTGGGTCGCATCGCGCCACCCGAGCCTTTTTAGTCGGTTCCCCTGATCTAGAGCCGAACCTCCGAGGTGGAGAACTCCACAGCGACAGGCTTCTGGATCGCATCGAGGATCGCGGCAGCCGCAAGGGCGATGACGATGGTCGCACAACACGCGGCAATGAAACTGCGCATGGTCGCTCTCCGAAACGATGGCCTGCTGCCTCCGATCATATCGATAGAAGTTACAAATTTCACCCTCGAATGCCAGCGAATTCTAGAATTTACCCTTCGCTCTGCCAAACGTGGGACGGACGCAGACGCTGGGGACTCGAGTAAACATTGCAGTGTTTCTGCCGCAAGAATCCCAGTAACGTCAGATTAGAGGCGAGTGCCAGATTCACCGCAAGACTCGAAGGAGCCCCGATTGCCGCGACTACGGCGACACCTGTGCGCAAGGCTTTCTGCACGAGTTCGAAGCTCGCCCGTCCGCTCAGTAACAGAACGTGTTCACTCAAGGGAAGACGTCCCGCCAAGAGATTTTCACCGACCAACTTGTCGACGGCATTGTGACGCCCCACATCCTCCGCGATAGAGATAAGGTTTCCGGAGAAATCGAACAGTGCTGCGGCGTGTATTCCGCCCGTATCGCCAAACCTGGACTGCCCTGAACGCATCAGGTCTGGCAGACGAAGTATCAGGTCTAAATCGATCGGGCCCGTATCATCGATATGTATTGCCGCCGCGCGGGCAATAGCGGCGTCCAGTCCCGTCGTGCCACAGACGCCGCAGCTCGAGCCCGCAGAGAAGCGTCGGGTCGCCATCTGCATTTCCATTTGGACGCTGGAATTCAGACGCACGTTGACGACGTTCGGCCGCCGCGTGCTCGATTCGATGGCCTCGATGTCTGATATTTTGTTGACCAGTCCCTCACCAAATAACAAGCCCGCGGCAAGGCATTCATCGTCGCCCGGCGTTCTCATGGTCGTTCCGAAGGATACCGGTTCGAGACCGAGAGCTGGATGGTGAAGCATGTATTCCAGGGGAGCCTCGACCGCGACACGATCCTGCTTTTGCTCCGGAGCGTCCACCCCGGTTCGCAGGATCCGCACCTTCATTGTACCGCTCGCCACCGGCGGTTCCGGTTGTTGAGACGGTATAAACTCGGCGGAGCTCATGGTTCCTATCCTAGCGCAGCGGGCCCGAAATGTACTCCGCCCGTCGAGCGTGAGCCGAAACCGTGAAAAAACCCTTGAGTGTCAGCTTAACCTCTTGTCGAGGAGATCCTGTGACTTCGCCAAGGTTCAGTTTCGCGAGGTCAGGCCATGTGCGGTGAGGCGGTGACGCGACCGATCAGATCGTTCAGCCGCAAAAGGAACACCTGGCTGCGAGGCGGCTGCTTCTAAATAGCTCAAGAGCACCCCTTTTAAGCGCTTTAGGGACATCGGCTGCCTTAAGAGGCGTCCTGGATGTCGAAGCGAACGACCTTGCCTTCTTGAAGGGAGAAGACATGCCCGACCGTTTTGTCCCGCAGCCCGTGCGTTTGATCCTGCAGCGGCCTGTCCTGCAGATCGCGTACGGACTGACGAACCTTGACGACGATTGAACCAACTGGTGTCCTGTCAAAGTTTACGGGCTCGACGTGCGGGCTAACCATGGCCCACTGGCGTGTCCAGTATTCACGGACGCCTTCGCGGCCGTGGACGTGGCCGCCATCCATACCATTGGCCCAGGCGACATCATCGGCGAGTGCGCCAAGGACGCCATCAATATCTCTCGCATTGAAGCATTCATACATTCGCCGCAGGACTTCAATATCGTTGTGCATTGACTTGGATCCCGTCGGATGAGATGGAGAGCGCGCTGCCATTGCACACGCAGCCAGAGTATTATATCCAATAGCGTATCGAAGACGCGCCCCGCCTAGTCGCGCAAACGGCAAGTTCGGCGACGAATATCCGGGCCCGCTCGTGAGAGTAGCCATGATTGTCAATCCTTTTACCGTCAGCATTTCTGAGGCGGCCGTTGTGGATCTCCAACGGCGCCTTCATCTGGCCCGATGGCCGGATGAGATTGGCGGAGGCGCGTGGGAATACGGTATGCCGCGGATGGTTCTACGGAAGATCGTCGAATATTGGCGCGACCATTTCGATTGGCGAGTAGCGGAGCGCAGGCTCAACGGCTTGCCGCAATTCACCGCCGAGATTGATGGGCGGATCATCCACTACCTGCACGTCAAAGGGGTTGACCAGCATTCAGCACCGCTCGTACTCACACACGGGTGGCCGGGCTCGTTCGTCGAGATGTACAAGATCATCCCGATGCTCACTGATCCGGCGAGCAACGGGCTGCCCGGTTTCCGCTCCTTCGATGTCATCGTCCCATCGTTGCCCGGTTTCGGCTTCTCTCAGGCGCCGATGAAACCCGGCACGAACAGCCAAGTGGTCGCCTCACTCTGGCACACGTTGATGCTTAAGCTCGGCTACGCGAGGTATTTCGCTCAAGGTGGCGATATTGGCGCCGGTGTCAGCACTTGGCTGGCTCGCCTCTACCCGGACGCTGTGCGCGCACTGCACCTGAATTTCATCTCGGGTAGCTACCAGCCTCCCTTGACGGATGCAGATCGCCCGATATCTCGAGCGGAGTCGGAATGGCTTGCTGCACGCACTCGATGGGTTGAACGTGAAGGCGGTTATAGCCATATCCAGGCTACGAAGCCGCAGACCCTGGCGTACTCCTTGGTTGATTCCCCGGTAGGACTTGCCGCCTGGTTGCTCGAGAAGTTTTTCGCCTGGAGCGACGGTAACGATGAACTCACTCAGAGGTTCGACCTCGATGAGTTGTTGACGAACGTGTCCATATATTGGTTTTCCGGAAACGTCGCAGCGACCCTTCGCATCTACGAAGAGAACGCTCATCTGCCGCTTCGATTTGGGTCCGGCGAACGGATCAAGCCGCCGCTTTGCTATGCGCGGTTCCCGAAGGAGATCATCAACCCGCCCCGCGAGTGGGTAGAGCGTGTGTTCAACGTCGCCCGGTGGACCGAAATGCCCACAGGCGGCCACTTCGCGGCGCTGGAGCAGCCGCGGGCGCTGGCAGGTGACATCCATGAGGCCTTCTCTGCGTATCGCTAAACGATCGCGGCTGCCTTTATCAATAAGTCCTGGGCCGTGACCATCTCTCGCGGCAGCAAACCCTTTGTTGCATCGTCAAACGTTAAAGTTGGGCAGAGTTGCGGCTGATGCCCTGAGCGGAACGCCGCGACGGCAAGTCTTCTACCAGATGCGCCCGCAAAAAGCCGCCGATCAGCTCGAGCGCCTCCTTTGCCGCGCGTAACAAAGCAAGATTGGCGGGGAAGACATGGATCATACCCTGCCAGACGTGCAGCTCCGCAGTCCCACCACTCTCCTCTAGTTTAGTAGCGTAGCGTCGCGCATCATCGAGCAACACTTCATCTTCTCCGACATGAAGAAACACAGGGGGCAAGCCTTCCAGATCGCCATACAGTGCGGAGGCACGAGGATCGCGAGGCTCCTTGCCCGCCAGGTACAAGCGAACCGCTGCAGAAAGCGCCTCGAAGCCCAGCAGCGGGTCGGAGGATGCTTTAGATTTCATGCTGTCGCCGGCGAGCGCAAGATCAATCCAGGGTGACATGACTGCAACAGCTGAGGGAGCCCGCAATTTGTCGGGGGATTCTTTGCTCGATTGCGCTCCAACCAGTGCGAGTGCCAGTCCGGCGCCCGCCGAATCACCCGCAAGTGCAATGCGAGTCAGGCCCGATGCGATGAGCCCACGGTATGCGGCTTGCGCGTCATTATATGCGGTGGGGAACTGCCTTTCGGGCGCCAATCCATAGTCCGCGACAAACGTCGCCGCCCTCGCTCGCGTTGCAAGTTGCCCGGCAAAATGTCTATAAGCACTGGCAGAGCCCACCACAAACGCACCGCCATGCAGATACAGTATTGCCGCGCCGGAAAATGGATCAGCCGGACGACACCACCATCCCGCAATTCCGCCGACTGTCGCTGCCTCGTACGTGACGCCGACGGCCGCGGGGGTTTTCTCCATCAGCGCATCGAAGCCTGGCCGGGCATCCGGCCCGAATTCGATTTTGGGCTGAATTGCGATCATCCCGCGCATCGCGAGCATGGCTGCCCGATCGAGCAGGTGTTCTTTATGAAAAGTCATTGTCATACAAACGCTCCACCACAGAGATCTGGTGATCGACCACAATCGGCGCGCAATTCCAGGGTTTGAAATGAGGAGAGATCATTGCTTTTTGTGCCTGCGAGCACGTTGAGTCATCAGGCGGCGGCGCTTACCAATGGCCGCGCCGGATAGTCGGTGTAGCCCTTCGGCCCTTCGGTGTAGAAAGTGGACGGGTCGGGCTTACTGAGCGGACCGCCGGCGCGCAGCCGCTCCACCAGGTCCGGATTGGCGATGTAGGGCACGCCAAATGCCACCAGGTCGGCGTCTCGGGAAGCGAGCGCGGCGTCGGCTTTGGCTTTGTCGAAACCGGTGTTCACGATGATCGGCCCCGAGAACATCTTCCGGAATGTTCGGGCCACGTGTTCGATCTGGACACCGCGTGCACGATCCTTCTCATTGGGTTCGAGCAGGCACAGATAGCCAATCTTTAGGTCATCAAGGGCACGGATGACATGGCCGAACGTCGCGCGCTTGTTGCTGTCGTCGACTCCGTATAGATAGCTCGACGGCGAGAGCCGCACGCCGACGCGGTCGGCTGACCATGCGCCGATCATCGCCTGGACGGTCTCCAGCATCAGCCGCGAGCGGTTCTCGGCAGTGCCACCATACTGATCGATTCGCTGGTTGCTGCCATCCTGCAAAAATTGATCTTGAAGGTAGCCGTTCGCCCCGTGCAGTTCGACGCCGTCGAACCCCGCCTCGCGCGCGTTACGCGTCGCTTGCGCAAAGTCGGCGATAATGCCGGGAATCTCCTCGAGCGAGAGCGGGCGCGGCACCGGCAGTTCGACACGCCCACTGGGCAGAAAGAAGTCCCCGGTGGCGGCGATGGGTGACGGCCCAACGGGGAGTGCGCCGCCTCGCATATCCGGATGCGCGACCCGGCCGCAATGCCATATCTGACAATAAATGCGGCCACCGGCCGAGTGAACTGCATCCGTGACGCGCCGCCAGCCGGCGATTTGGGCGTCGCGGTGTATACCGGGACAGCGGATAACGCCGTGGCCCTGGTCGGACACTTGCGTGCATTCAGTGATGATCAGCCCCGCGGATGCGCGCTGAACATAGTAGTCACGCATCAGATCGGTGGGCACGCCGTCGTCTGTCGCGCGCGTGCGCGTCATCGCCGACATGACGATACGATTGGCCAGAGCAAGGCCATTTAGGGTGTAGTTATCGAACAAGTCAGTCATCATTAAGTCCTCATTGAGGGCAGACAAATTTCCAGGCCCTGGCATTACGAAGTGCGAGCGCCGGCACGACCAAGCCGGCAAACTTTCCTGTCACACACATCTTGCAGCTAGTGCACATCGGTGTATGTGCGTTCGAGTACCCATAACCCGGAAACCCGCTCGAATTGACGCGTTGGATACCGCGACTGCCACGGTTCCCGGTCTTGGACCCCGTTCGTGCTGCAGCACCGCATCGAGAGAACGCCCGCGGCGAGGTCGGTCCCGCCCATGGAACTCGCGCCGGCGTATGAGTCTTGGATGCAACGTTAAGAACGTTGTAAAAGGCAACGCTATGAACGTTGTTGAACGTAACCAGATGTATTTAAAGGGGATTCTACAGAGTGAAGGGCTTTTCCCTCACCTTGAAATGGCCCCCGCCAGCGGATTCTTCAACTGGGACTTCGGCCTTACCGAGCTACCGCGGGAAGCCGGCATTATCGTCATTCGCGGGCCGCGGCAGTATGGCAAGAGCACTTGGTTGGAATATCAGTTGCGGGAAACGCTTCGCCAGTTCGGCCCCGGGACCGCGCTCTTTCTAAACGGTGATTACATCGCGGGCCCGGTCGAGCTCGAGAACAATATCGAATCATAGATGAATTACTTTCCGCAAGAGGCGTCGGTTCGACGCCTCTTCATTGACGAAATTACCGCGGTCGTTGGATGGCAGAAGGCGATCAAACGTCTTGCGGATAAGGATGTGCTGCGAAAGGTGCTGATCATTACGACTGGCTGCAAAGCCAGCGACATTCAACGAGAGGCGGAGTTGCTGCCGGGCCGCAAAGGAAAGCTAGCACGAACGATCTACTTATTCGTCCAGCTGCCGTACAAGATTTTCTACGACAAGGCTTCTCCGACACTCAAGGCCCAGACTCTGCCCGCCTACCTCATAGCGGGTGGCTCACCTCCCGCGTGTGCGGCGGTTCATCAGAAACTTTCCCCGCGAGAAACTGCTGGTCGTCAGTTCGGACCGGTTCGATGGCAGCGCGGTTCGCGGAGTCACTCTTGAGGACTTTCTATTGGATGAGTCGTTATAGAGTGGGAGTACGCGTTGTAGCCCGGCCATCGAATCGGCCCGAACCAAGCTCCACCGGCTACGGCAGCCACGTTGATGAGTGCATAGATCACCAGCGCGATGCCCTGTGCCAAGAATATCTGAGTCAAACCGTTCCCCCAGCGCAAGGCCGCAGCACCGCCGAGGGCCGCCACGCCAAGGCGTGCTAGATTACCGAGTACCGGCCAGGAAAGTCGCCCGGCGCCCTGGGAGGCGAAGTACAGCACCAATCCCACGCCGAAGAATCCATACAGCGGCCCGACTGCATGCAGATATTGAGTCCCCGCTAGGCGCATGGCGGGGTCGCTCGCGAAGAGCGACAGCCATGCATTTGGCCAGAGCGCTGCGGCGAGCCCTATTACCTCTGTCATGCAGAACGCGATACCCACGCCGACCCACGTTGCGTGCAATGCGCGCTCGCGCATCCCGGCTCCGATGCTGGTGCCGACGATCGCCACCAGCGGGCTACCGAGACCGAAGACGAGCGGAATGAGTAGGTACTCGAGCCGCGCCGCGGTACCGTAGCCGGCGATCGCCGCCGTGCCGAATTCTCCCACTTGCGCGGTGGCAATCGCGATCGTCACATTGGTGGCCGCTGCCGAGACGGCACCGACCCCACCCAGCCGCAGAATCTCGCGGAACTGCGCCCAGCGGAATCGCAGCTGTAAGATCGTAGGCCGCAGCAGACTGCTGGGCGACCACAGATATGTCGCCATCGCGACGCTGCCCAGCAGGTAGTACGCGAGCAAGGCAACGGCGCCGCCGGCGATGCCGAGTGCAGGAACCGGCCCCCAGCCAAAGATGAGGAGCGGCGACAGGGGAATGAGCACGACCGATCCGGTGCAAGAAACGACAGCCGGCACCGTCATGTTCCCAGCGCCACGGATGATCGCCGAGAGCGAGTTGAAGATCCACACCAGAACGGCGCCCGCAAACACCAAATTGGAGTAAGTCAACGCCGCCGTGAGGGCACCGTGCGTTCCGCCCATCCGCATGTAAAGCCAGCGGCCACCGCCGAGTGCGACCCCCGTGAAGATGACTCCCAGCGCGACCGCAATGGCGAGGGCATGCGACACCAGAGCGTCGGCTTCGGCCCGGCCGCCGCCGCCGAGTGCGCGCGCGATGACTGAGGCAATGGCACCACCGAAGGCGCCGGCAGAGATAGTTTGCATCAGCATCACGGCCGGAAACACCAGGGCCATGCCTGCCAGGGCATCGGTGCCGAGCTTGCCCACAAAAAAAGTCTCGATGAGACCGACGGCTGCCTGAGCCAGCATGATGAGCACATTGGGCGCGCCCAGGCGCAGCAGCGTCGGCACGATGGGTGCCTCCAGCAGACGCCGCGTGCGGGGATCCATGCGGTCGCGATCCACCCCGTAGCTCATGACGCCGAGTCCGTCTCCCGTTCGGCGAAGCGCTCGAGCGATCCGTCGATGAGCTCGTGCAGGGCGAGCACCCGCTCGACGCCCAGCAACTCGTTGAGGCTCTCCTGTGCGACCTTCCACCGGCGCTGCGCCTCGGAGCGCTTCTCACGACCCGCCTCAGTGAGGCCGACGAGGTGGCTGCGGGAATCGATACCCGAAACGATCGTGAGCCAGCCGGCCGCCACCAGGGGCTTCAGATTGCGCGTCAAGGTAGATGCATCGAGCACCATTGCCTTCGCCAAGTCGCCGGGACGGATGGGGCCGCGATGCAGCACCTGCGAGAGCAAAGAGTATTGGGTAGTTTTCAGGCCGATTTTGGCCATTTCGCGGTCATAGTGCTGCGACACGCGACGCGTGAGTTGCCGGAGCTTCGCGTTACTGCAGCCTTTAGGCTTCACGGTCGATTTGCTGGTCACCTTGCTTCAACTATACTTGTATCTGCAAATGTTGTATATACAATGTATGGAGAATCAAATTAGGGAATTTCGATGACCGGCGAAATAGGCGCTACAGCATGGATCCGGGAACGCGAGCACATCGTCGAGCGCATGGTGGCGGGGGGCGGGCGGTCGGGCGTCGCCGATAGAGCACTGCACCACGGCAAGACGGGCCTCGAGTTGCTTCAAGCCATGCTGCGCGGCGAACTCCCATTCCCGCCCATCGCCGAGACGCTCGATTTCTCGCTGATATCTGTCGAGGCCGGCAAGGCCGTATTTCAGAGCACACCCCAATTCAAACACTACAACCCACTCGGTACCGTCCATGGGGGTTGGTACGCTACGCTGCTTGACTCGGCGCTCGGGTGCGCGGTGCAGAGCATGCTACCGGTTGGGTACACCTACACGACCGTGGAACTCGGCATGAATATCGTACGTGCCGCCTCGCTCACCACCGGCCCGCTGCGCGCCGTGGCGAGCGTTTTACACAGTGGGCGGCAGCTCGCGACCGCCGAAGGCCGTATTGTTGGCCCCGACGATAAGCTCTACGCGCACGGCACCACGACCTGTCTTATCCTCGAAGTCCCAGGGCGTGCAGTTTGGTAGATACACGGCCCTGGCCACAACGTGCCAGCCACGCTTGAGTACTCGGTAACCAAGGCGAAGTCATTGGTTATCGCCAGGGTGGCACCGGACTTTCACTCACTCTCCTGCAAACATCAACTCGCGCCACGCGTCGCGCATTCGAGACCGGCGATTGAGAAGTTCAGTGATCGATTACCGGGCAGCACCCGACGAGACGGGGTTGCAAAGACCAGCGTGGGGGCAGTCCAAGACTCCGAAAGCGCCAGGCTCCGCCGTGAGGCTCGCGCCGTCGGAGAAATGCACCACCCGCTTGACGCCGCCAGCATTGTACGACACGTAGGTCCGGTGCTCGCCGTCGACGAAGGCTGCGTAAAGGGGCGTGTCGGCACTTACGGTCCGGTCGACTCGACCGACATGCCGGAACGTCGAGAGCCAGAGGACAACGTTCGATCGCGAGTTTCCGGCCTCCGGCTCGACCGAGGGCTCCAGATCGTGCCACTGGCGCTCGGCATCCAGAGGGTCGGTAAGCGCGCGGTACATCACGATGAGGTCCGGCCACATCTTCCAGCGGGTTCCGCCGCGCGCCGCGACCAGCGCGTCGTAGGCCCGCGCAGCGAAATCCGGATAACGGCCAAGGTACAGCGATCCACCGTGAAACGGGAGCCAGTTGATGCCATACAGCGCCTCGGGCTCTTGCGAGAAGTAGGTTGCGTAGCCGCCCTTGCCGCCCCAAATCGTCGGCACGACGGGATGCGGATAACCGGCGGGAAGGTTCTGGCGATCGACATCGAACCAGTACGCCTCGACGGCCGCAAGCTCGCTCGCATAGAGATAGATCCCGGTGTCGCGCAGCCTGCGGTCGCCGCGGATTTCTCCGAGCAGCACGATTGCCGTCCATGCTGCGAGCGCCTCGGAAGAAGATTCCTGGTTGTTGCCGTCGCCCGAAACGCCATCGCCCGATGCCCATGAATGCCCGGCGTAAGGATCGAAGTTCCGGAGGAACGGAAAGGCAGGGTCGTCCCGTCGTGAGCTCGCGATATCGCGGACCAGGAGATCGACGAAGGGCCCGTACGCGTCCGGGCCGAGCCAGGCCGGATCGCTCCGCCCAAGCTCCGCGGCCGCGCGCAGGAAGTAGCCGTATTGGAAGTGGTGATCGTTGAGCGCCTCAGCCAAACCATAGCTCGACGGGTATCCGAGAAGCGCTCCCCACGACGGATCGTAATAGAAAGTACCGGCCGTCGACGGATCTGCGGGATCGTAGCGAGCGTCGAACCAGGCCTCGAGGCGCGTGCGCAGTCGCGCCTGTAGTACGTTTGCCTCGGCGTCGAGTCCAAGCTCACGAGCCAGCGCATGCAGATTTGCGATGCGTCCGAGCTCCTTGCCTGCCCAGTAGGTATCACGTCGGTCAGAGTCGGCAGCCGCGTCGCGTCGCACCAGGGCGCGCAGCGCATCGATGTCGGTGCCTGGAACGAGCGGGAGCGCGGGCAGCACCCCAGGGAAGGGATGTTCCAGTTCAAACGAATCGCCTTCGCGAAGCGACATGCGGCCGCGAACGGTCGTGTAAACCCCTAGTTCGGGACGCGTGGCGGCGTCGACGAGCGCGGCGCTCTGGTGCGGATAGAGCGCGAAGAGAGTGGTCGGGCGCGTGCCCTGCTCCCCTGCAAGGCTATACGTGAACCGGACGCGCACGCGAGCTCGCGCCTCGTCCACAACCCAAGCAACCGTCGTGTTGTCGACGGGATTTCGTGCGGCGCGGGTGAACCGCTCGACCGCTTCCCCCCGCTGCCCGTCCGGAAGCAGGGCAAGCGCGAAGCGACCCGACCCGCCGAGCGAGTTGCGCATCTCCGCCGTACCGACCCCCGTCCAGCGCGAACTCGGCGGCCCGACGAGCAAATAGCAACGGCGGTCGCGGCAAACACCCAACACGCCGCCGGCTTGGTAGAACACTTCGGGCGGCGACGGGAAACGCAACATGGGATCGCCGCCGCGGAAGGTGGCAAACACAATCGGCGAGCCATGGCCGTAGTTCACGTCCATCGAAGCGCCACCCTTTTCGAAGCGCGCGCGCACGAACCAATCGCTCCACCCGGCGAGACGCGCGACATCGAAACGCGCGACAGCACTGTGGCCTAGGATCAGGTCCGTCGGCGGATCGGGTTCCATCCAGCCGCAGATGCAGGCATCGTTCGCGCGGATGTCCGGCCCCGGATAGCGCACCTGGAGTCCTTCAGCGCGCGCCGCGACGGCCAGCGGGTGAGGGTACTGGCGCTCGGAGAAATGAAGCGCTACGAGTGATGACCACCAGCGATTCGTGGGAAAAGGCGGACGAAGCTCTGCGGCGACGAAGGCGGGGGCCGGCGGCAGAGCCGCGCCAGGCGGTGGGCTGCGCGCAAGCGACCCGCGCGGAAGCCGGAAGCCGGCGTTCGACTGACCGTGGGTGTACATCGCGGCCGCGCCGACCGCGAGTAACACAACGAGCGCAAGCCGCCCGGTACGAGACATTCAGCCGCCGTTCGCGCCATTAACGCCAGTTTGCTCGGAAGAGAGTTGTTTATGCACGGCCGCGACGGACTCCGATTCGGGCGGATTGCGCAACTCAGTGGGGTCCTCGACGAATGCGATGCGGGGCCCGGTCGCGATCTCGTCACCAGGCTTGAACCAGCGCACCAGCAGGCTACGTCTCCCGACATCGATCGACGCAATGACCTTCTCGCCCAACTCGAAGCCGGCGTCGTTGTCCTCGATCTGAATCAGCACGTTCCATGCCTGATCGCGGACCGCCTGCCCTATGCGCGGCGTTCTCCAGACCACCGAACCGCGGAGCGAGCGGCCGTCAGGTGCGCGGGACTCGACCGCTTGACCGACTTCGATCCGGCGGAAGTCGGCCTCTTCGACGTGCACCTTCAACACGAGCCGGCTTGCATCCTCGACTACACCGACTGAGGCGTTCGCGCTTACGGCATCGAACCGGGAGAGCGGTTCCCCAGCGAGTGTTCCGCGGATGGGCGCACGGATCGAGGTCTTGCCCTGGTGTCGCTCGGCGGAGCGAACGGCGAGCTCGGCCGCGGCGATTTCGCTCTCGACACTGGCTCGCTCCGCCTCAAGGCGCTCGGACTCACTTGCGAGCAGCCGCCGGTTATCTTCGGCACGCTGCCTGCGCTCGCTCTGCTCCGCGGGAGAACCCGACAAAGTACGAGCTGTTCCCGAGAGCGCACGGAAGCTATGCGCGAGCTCCATGGCCTCGCGTCCAAGCTCGATGCATGGTTCGCGGAGTGCCACGGGCGCGATGAAGCCCTGCTCCATGAGCTGATGCTTCGTGAGAATCTCTTGCATCGAATGGTCGGCGAGGTCGTAGGCGAAGTGCAGATCCTCGAGCTCGAACCTGAACTGCCTGCCGGCCCCGGAGCCGGCGACCTCGACGAGCTGGCCCGCAACCGCGGCGGCCATCTCAGAATAGCGCGCCATCGCGTCGCGAACTTCCCGGTATAGATCCTCACCCTTGAATACGGATTCCCGAGGGTCGCTGCGTCTTTTCGAGAGCTCGGCAAGCACTTCGGTCGTGAAACCGCGCACTCCTTTGAGCGCAGCATCCGCAGCCGGATCGAGCGCCGCGAGCCGGGCGCCATCGATGTGCTCAGCGGCGATCGCCCGTTCCTCCGCCGATCTCACAACGGCATCGGCACCTTCGCGCTGGATCGCGTTCTCGCGAAGCCGCAGCTCGACGTCGGCGTGCTTCTGGCGTTCGCGCGCTACCGCGAGACTCGCCGCCTCCAGCGCGTCGCGCTGGTCGTCGTAATCGAGGACCGCGATCACTTCACCTTGCTCGATCACATCCCCGGGCGTGTGTGTCACCTCGCGCACCACTCCGGGCGCTTCGGAGTGCACACGAGCCCAGCGGTGCGGGGCGATGCGGCCGCTCGCTTTCACATGATCGCCCCACGGAAACGCGACGATCGCGACGGCAACAATCGCGATCGCCGCAGCGGTGAGTCCATACTGGCGTCTTCGCGCGCGCAGTGCTTCTTCATCGAACTGGGATTGTTCGAACTCGTCCTGATCGGCGTCGAGTTCGGGTCGGAGATTCTCGTCTGACATTTAGGGGACTCGTTCGCGGCTCGATGCTGTCTGCTCACTGATTATCGGCACACCCGGCGACTGGCTCGCACCGAGCTTGCGGCGCTGCGCGAGCCACCGCGGGAGATCGGGTCCGCCGACCAGGTATGGGTGGAAGATGAACGGTGCGATGGCGGTCAATACCAGCGTATAGAGCCACACCGCTTGATAACGCCAATCCAAGGGCTTGGCGCCGACGGGCACCGGCAACGAATAGAGATAGACCTGCCAGGACACCAGCAACGCGCACAGGGCGAACAGCAGCGCTGCGTCCCGCCCCGCTTTCCGCATGTCGGGACCACGAAGATGTGCGCTCCGCGAAAGCTCGCCCAATTCATCGACGCTGGTCGCGCCGAAGAGGAGCGGGCGATTGAAGATATAGGCCAGGGCGCCGCTCATCACGGCGACCGAGTAACCAATAAAGCTGATCCCGAGTATGAACTGCAAGAAGACCGCCTTCCAGGCGCCGAACCGCGTGCGCCAGATCCGGTTGGCGGGCATGGCTGCCAGGCCGCCCCGCCTCCGCAGCAGATAAATTGTCGGAATCGATACGATGCTGAAGAGCGCGAGCGAGATTAGACCCATAGTCAAGGCAGTGTAGGGGTGCACGATACCGAGGCCCGTGAGCACTGCAAACGGCACGATGCTCGCTATGTTGATGAGCGAAAAGAAGAATTGGAATAGGTCCATCACCTGATACCAGCTCACGTGCTCCGATTGACAGAAGCGGCGCCAAGAATGCTTTACGATGCCGCGCCGTTCCCATTCGGAGATCGGGTTGAGCACCGCCTCGGCGGCGCCGAAGGCGTAGCGGCGAAATTTCTCGAGCTCCTCGGTGTAGACCCTGGTCACCGCCTCGCCGAAGTCGTGGCCCGGGTAACAGATGTACTTTCCATGGCGCCCCGCCTGGTGGAACCGCATCATGCACTGGAGGTCCTCACACACCGAGTGCTCGTGCCAGCCACCCACGCGGTACAGGTCCGCTCGGCGCAGAAACAAATTGTGGCCGAGCAGCGGCGTCAGCGAACCGGGGATCAGGCACTTGGAGCGGATCGCAAGATCAAAGAGGAGTCGTGTGAACCAGCCGACCATCGCCGAGAAGTAGCGGTCCTCGTTGGTCGGGTAGCTGGAATGCTGCGTGTATGCAAGCGTCGGATCGGCGACGAATTCGGGAACGGTCGCCTGGATCACATCCGGCGGCATCAGGCTGTCCTTATCGAGCTGCACGATGATTTCGCCGACACGTATGTCGCCCCGCGAAACGCCGAGCGCGAACGCGCGCTCCGACTGCGCCGCTCGGAAACTCGCGTGCGCCTTAGACAGTGGCTCGCTGGGTTCGAGACGGTCGGCGAGCCGGAGCGCATAGTTCAAGTTACTGGCCTTGCGGAAGCGACCTGCCCTTTCGGTACCCGGCACGCCCGGCTTCGGCCAAGGACGCGCGACGAAAGCCACGCCGGCGCCCTCATAATAGGCGACACGCGCGAGCACCTCCGCCTGTGCGGTGCTGCGCGCATTGGGCGGCGTCTCGTGCGCTTCGGCAAGCGCGCTCTCAAGGTCGTTGTCCGAGAAGCAGAGCAGCCCATCGTCGCTGACGAGTACGTTGCAGCGTGCACCGGTCTTCTCGCTATAGCGTTCTGCCGCCCGACGCGCGGATTCGAGGGTCGGGCGGATCACAGTCTCAAAGGGCTCGCGGTATATCGGGATCTGTATCGTTACGCTGGGCCACGTCATCCCCTCGATTTTCAGCGGCAGATTCGCGAAGTTCGCCGACCTGTGTGCCTGCTCACCGCGTAGGATTGGCATGCTGTAGAAGCAGTGCCACAGAGAGTTGACCGCGAACGACATCGGAAATAGCAGGAACATTGCACCGATCGGCCACGTGACCCACGTAGTCCAGACGTTCCCGGTTAACAAATAGACTCGCCCCGCCTCTCCCAGCGACAGTGCCCCCGCAAGCGCGAGCGCTCCAAGGACGAAGCGACGCAGTTCGTGGGCGTCGGCGAGATACTTTGGGACCGCCTTCACACCATCGTCCTCGAAGGCGATCTCAACTGAACCGGCGCACACCGCTGCGGAATCTTGAAACAGCACGAGGGCCCAGACCCCCGGCCGGAGCTTCACTTCGCTCGTGCCCCCGGCGAATCCGACGGCGCTCGCGGTCGCACGCGAGCGCCAACCGCCGTGGCCGCCAGGCTCGAACAGCGCCCATGCAAGGCTGGTGGGCCCGCTGACTCGCAACGTGCGCACCTGATTGCGCGGCACATCCGTCTCGAAGATGACGGCGCGTTCGCGGTCGCACCACTCGAGACATACCGGCTCATCGAGCCCGAGGCATTTGGCTTCGCGCTCGAGGGATTGCGTACCTTCGGCAAGCTGAGCTTCGGCGTCCGCCCTGGCGGCGCCGATCAGGTACCCGTTTGCGACTTGAAACGCGAGAAACTCTGCCGCAGGAAGCGCCGCCTCGTCGAGCGCTCCGCACTCGTTGGTGCGCGACCCAGGAAGCCGCAGCCGCCACCGTCCGACGGCCTGTTCAACAACTTGTGCGACTTCCACGCAACTCACTTTCTTTTACGAGACAGGAATCGTTGGGAATATACACATTATGTCTCATAACTAACAAGCCACGATCTCTCGTTTTATGTTAAACGCCGCGCGTCACCGATATAAACTGCTGCGACGGGATTGATCTCGATGAGCGGATGCCTCAGCATCGGTGCCGATTAGAACTAACCTGAGGATGCTCCAATGCTTGATGAGAGGGCAGGGCGGGCGTCGGCCGCCCCTGGGGTTTAACCAATCAGAGAGACGGTATCGGCACCTCCATGCCTGACGATCTCTCAGCATGTGCCAAATGCCCGCGGCGTTCGTATGAGACTTGGTGTCTCGAGAACGTGGACTCCATCGCACGAAGATTGCCGCTTCGTTGAATCGACGTGCTGCTCCCAGACGGGGCACCGACGTGCTGCTGCGCTCAGACGGGGCACCGACGTGCCGCTGCGCTCAGACGGGGCACCGACGGGCTGCTAGTAGACGGCGACTTGGTGCTCTCAAACGGGGCACCGAGTATCAGTGGCACTTGGTTTTGAAAACAGAACGATGCCGATCGGTAGGGGTGGTTTACAATGAAGTATCCTTGGAGGCTCGCCGTCCTTTGCGCCTGCGTTACAGGCAACGCCGCCGCAGTCAACCTGCTGGATGTCTAC
>Ga0116227_10010028_pt1 | contig 16811 bp, 6 predicted proteins | sample S1TSphgellanicum_FD_89693 | JGI IMG/M metagenome (GOLD analysis project Ga0116227, IMG submission 89693) | Host-associated microbial communities from peat moss isolated from Minnesota, USA - S1T2_Fb - Sphagnum magellanicum MG | ecosystem: Host-associated > Plants > Peat moss > Unclassified...
AAAACATTGCTAGTAAAAGAAGCATTATACCCCATTAGTTGGTATAAATAGATTATTCTATTGTGAAAGTTCACCATTTAAAACTTGGGCTTGGTATGGTTCTTTTTGGCATGATAGCCCCCATCATTCATGATAATTATCTAAGATCTAATAAGTACATTTTGCAATAAATATTTTTAAACAAAGAAACCAAAAAGAGTAACCCCCCCCCCCCCCCCCCCCCCCCAAATCAAACTTGAATGGGGGATTTTGTAATAGAAGGTAGTCTAATACCATATAAATTTTGTGACATTCAAGCTAACTTCCACCCTAATGGTCTATTCTTTTATTTACTCTTAGTGCCCAAATCTCAGTCACCATTACCTTTGTGGTCATTTCCCTTTAGTTGTTTTCTTTTGTTCTTGTTAATGATTCAATCACCATTACCTTTGGGTCTTGCTTTTATAATCATATTTTAAATTTGTTTTAACTAAGGGTTCGATAACCATCCCCTTTGTGATTTTTTTCGTCAATTTTTATTCAAGCCTTGTTTGTCATTGTTTTCATGGTCTTACTTTAAATTTGGTTGTGTTCTTCTACTATTGTTCAAGGCTTGGTGGCCATTGGTTTAATGGTCTTCTTTGTTTAGTGTTCTTATTTAATTAGATCTTAGTTGCCATCATCTAATTCATAGTCTTGCTCTTATGATCATGTTTTTTTTCTTTTGTTCAAAACATAATGGTTAAATTGGCCTTGCCACAACCTTAGTTTTGGGCTCACGACCAAGGCAAGGGCTTGCAAAGGTGTAGGCCAAGAGGGAAGCCCAGGAGTCACATCTCATACTCCCAGGAGTGTGAGAGTGTGAAGGAATGAACCTCCACACTCCCAAGTGAACTCCCACTTTGGGAGTTGGAGTCCCGATGGACTCCCGAATCTTTAAAGAGCGATCGCAGGGGTCAAAACCCATTAAATTTAAGATTTCTTTATATCATTGGAAAGTTCTTGGAACTTAAATGTTTAAAATGGGCTCACATGACCCATTCGGGTATTTGAAACACAAGTTATGACTAAAAGAAAGGTCGGGAGTCAAATCGACAATTTCACTTCTGACCACTAAAAGTCAGGAATTGCCCCAAATTCCTTGCGTGAAGGTGGCATGCCACATACCATTGGAAAGTTCTCAATGAATGCTACAACTTTGCTTCATATCTCACCTCAATTGGAGGTCTGCACACAAAGTTATGGGCCTCCAAAGTTGCGAAAGTTTCAATTTCAAGAATTTCGGGATTCCCACTTGGGAGTCTCGGGACAAAATGACATTTGGGTGCTGGCCCCATGGCCAGACAAAGAGAATATTATAAGGGGGAAGGTGATTGCTTCCCCTAAGTTCGGGCCGTGGTGAGTTTTATGAATCTGTGTTTGCATGAATCTGTGTTTGCTCGTGGCTTGTGAGTGCACCAAAAGTGCTCTACTCTGCACTAACCAACTTGTTGTTTAGTTTGTGTAGGTCCGTGTGAATAATTGAATTGGTTGTCACTCATCCTAATCCCATCCCAGAGCTCCAACACGCCCCTCTACCCCCAAAGTGCTACAAACCAAGGAGCATGACCCAACTTTTTCTCCTTCCATTATTTTCACCATTGGACTCACAGTTGAGTCCATCAAGGAGCTTGGGGGTGCGTCAACCCTTGTGGTCTTCCTTGTTTCTTTTTTCTAAAGTTTTAATTACTATCACCTTTGCATTTTTGTTTTTTTTATTATGAACTCTTTTACTTTGGTTTTTTCCATTGCTTTCATTTTATTGCTCAAGTATGATCATGTTCTTTTAGTTTTCTTAGGTCCCAATGGCTATCACTTTCATGTTTTTGATCCTTTGTTTGTGTTATATTATATGTCCCAATTACCTTGGTGGTCTTACCCCTTTGAATATGTTATTTTACTCAACTTACTTCGTAATCATCATTATTTTCATGTCCATGTTTCTATGTTGGTTTGTTGTTGTTCTTCATATGGTTTTCCCCCCGCTTTCTTCCAATCCAACACCCTTTCTTCCCCCCCTTCTTTTCGCCCTTGCATGATCAAATGGAATGTTACATAGCCTTTTGGGTGACCATGCATTTAAAATTTTCCCTTTATTTAGTTGTCAAATGATTTTATGTTGGTGAAATGCGGTTTGAAGGTTGACACCACTATAACCTAAAGGGTGTGTTTGTAAGCCCACTTTGAAGTTTAAGTGAAATTATTCACTTGCATATTTATGTTTTAATTGATGTTGCAAACCAAAGTTGTTCAAATATAGTTTGCATTGGTTTTCATTGAACCTTTGAGTTTTTTGTTCAACCTAGCAAGTATATCTTGTACCCACCTTCACCATAATTTCTCCTCCCTTTCCTTGGCTTTATGGTCCCTAACTTTCTTGTTTCTTCGCACTCCATGGCATTTTGCCTTAAAATTATTAAGTATTATTCTTCTATTGTGCCAATATGTGAATGCAAGTACTCTGTTAATAAATGAAACTTCATAGGCCAAATTTGTAAAACTTACATCCTTTCCTCTAGGAATTAGGATCCTTTAAGTTAACTACTAACTTTTTTTCCTCTTGAATGCTTGCTAGGATGACAAGGAAACTTGGTGGGTACAAGCAAGGTGAAATAGACATTGAATAAATACTTTGGTTAGGTATTGAAAATAAAATGGATAGTAGGTTTGAAGGCCCATTTTGAAAAGGTACATTTTGAAAAAAGGCTTATTCAAACCCCATGTCTTAAGGATAAGGTTTAGTAAGTCTTTCACTTAACCTATGTTTAACACATTGTCTACCCTTCACAAATAGTCTCCTAACGAAAGCAACTTGGAAACCAACAATATTACAATGGTGGGTTCAAAAGCACACACCATAACTTGGAAACAACGTAATGGCAACTTTGAGGGTGAAATAAATAAATAAATAAATGTGTCATTTGCAACAACTACATTGGAAATTAAAACGATGTATCTTTTGTTTCATTTCAACAAGGGTTTCATGACCTAAATTAATCTTCAACCATAATTTGGGTGGGTTTGCAAAATCCATTATAAGGTTTTTTTTTATAAAAATCTCAAAAACAACTTTCTTTTAAATGTAAGACCAAAGTTTAATGCCTCAAATTAGGATTAGATTGGTTGGAACTTCAAATAATACTAGCCTCATATCAATTTTAGTACCAAGTTTATACCTACCTCATATGGGTGTTGGCAAGTTACGGTCTACACGAAAAATTACCATAGTATGATAGTTCTCAATACCTACCCAAGTTTCATGCATCATGATGGAAATTTGAAAAATAAATTTCATTAAAATTTTGTAATAGATGATGGTTTATATCCCAATCTAACATTATGTTGTGAAATCAATGCACATATGAATGATATAATAGTCCAACAAAATATTATTTTGATTTGGAGAGCCTTGCCACATTTTTGCAATTCTAACAAAAGGACTTAGAAGTACTACATTTAATAATAAATTTTCCATGAAATTTTACACATACATAAAAAAAAATCATAAAGAACAATCTTTCCCATCAAAGTTTTCAATTTTTCTTAAGGTTGTGGAATTTAGATCAAATGATTTGAAAATGTTCATTAATACATTATGATATGACAATGGTGATGATTATAAATTTTTTAGGTTGAAATTTTTTTTTCCATTGAAGATTTACTTGGGCTAAATGTTTTTTTAATCATTTGACCAAACTAAGACAAAGTTTAGAATTTTTTAAAACTAGAAAACTATTGTCAAATAAGGGTTTTTTTTAAAAACCATTATTACATGGTGTAAATTTACAAAAATGTACAATTATGTCTCAATTCCATATTCATAATTCTTGTGATTTCCTTTAATTTTGAAGCCCAAATCATTTATATGTGATCTTTAAAATTATTCAAAATGAGTGAAATCTTTCATGTTGCTACTTTTGATACTATATGTAGTTCCAAATTTGCCTCAAATTGTGTGGACCATAGCTTGCCAATACCCATACCAAGAAAAAATCAGCTTTGGGCCCAAGACCAAGACCAAGCTAATATGAAAGTGTTAAAAAATGATGAAAGTATTCAATATCAATACACACTAATATGTGAAAAAGGACATGCTAGTACAACACTGATAAAAGTATCTTATTTTCAAATGATATTGCGAATAACATTGCATTGTTTGATATATTGTGCAAAAATGGTTTGGCATAAATTTATTTAAAAATCAAAGCCAAAAAAATTGGAAAAGTATTTGATTACCTTGTTGAAATTTCTTAAAAATTGCAACAAAATGTTGAAATACAAGGGAATTATTATGTTTCACCAACAAGCTTTGATTACATACACATTTCCTACACCCGCGACCTCCCACATTTCTCTTGTTCTTCAACACATCCCATGTTCACTCATAATCAACGATGTGACTTACATTCTAAAAAAGCCAAAATGCCAAACTCAATGTTCTCTACCGGTTGGAATAAATCTTCACATTCACAAACATTTTTGCCCCAATTTAAGTCTGTGATTTCTTGCCTATAGCTTGTTCCTCTTTGTTATTTTCAAACTGTTTTTTAAAAAAAATAGCCACGCTCTAAAAGTGTGTTTTGAATAACAATGTCATTTGTTGTTGTGTAGGGGATGCTTTTGGCACATTGTTGCACAATTTTGAAAGTCGTTATATGAAACTTGATAATGTGGGAAGTTTCCTATGGTGCATAATGGTTGCATCATGGAGGAGGGAATGTGAAACCTAGGCTAGCCTAATGTCACAATGTTACAGTGTGCTCCCTTGTAATGCAAGACACCTTCAAAAACACTAAGCATTGCCTTCTAGAGGTTGAAGGTGATGGCACTATGGTGTGTTTGTATATGACTTGCTATGACTTCAAAAACCCTTTTGTAAAATATTTACACCATTTATTTCTATTTTGTTGTCATTTTTTGTTCTTGTTTGTTTTACACAAGCTTGAGTGGCAAGGCCAATGCACAATGTTGGTTTCAATGTTTTTATTTTCAAAATTTTGAGATCAAAATAGTGATGGTACATGTCAAAACACAATATTAAGAGTTGTTGAGATTGTTCTAGAAACTAGAAAATCGGCAATTTGCAACTTTGTCCCCTTTATGCCAGTTTTTTTAAAAAATTATTTTGCAGGAGCTCTTGAGAAAATCATCATAAGCACACCCATGGCAATGGGTTTTTTTTCTTTAATTTGGTAGGTTGATATTTTTTCAAATTTTTGTTAAATGTTAATGGGAATTTGCCAAAATTTTGAAAAAAAACTTTGAGATTCAATAAAATACCCAAAAAGCTTTATAGGACTTTTCTTTTTTTGGGGAGTGAAAATGGTCATCCATGGGAAGATGCAAAAGTAAAATTGCAATGTTCCTTGGGAAATAAGTGCTCTAGTATAAGTTTTTGTTGAATTAATTTTTTCCAGTTAAAAACTGTTGAATTTTCAAATAGTATTTTTTTGACCATCAATCATTACCTTTCAAAAAGTGTATATGTATATTCAGCATGAAAGTGCTGAACCTGCTATTCTGGTACAGTATAATACAATTATAATTACACTTCAACTAACAGTTATTACAATATATCTAGGTAGTAAGGACTTATATTAGAGTTATCTGTAAAGTAACCCTGTCTTCACCCTGTGTTTGGGCCTCCTTTCACCCCCTATCCTCTCTTTTAGTGGTGTCGGCAAAGTAAAGACATTTTAATAAATCTTGGTATTCAGTGCTGAAACTCAGCATTTAATGCACAAGGTTCGAAAGTAATTATAGTAGTTGTGTAGTTAGGAGCATGAAAATATATGTAGCAACCGTCGAGGCGCTCAGGAAAAAGGACATGAAACTTAGTTTACTACCAAAATTGATGGCTTTCTGAGTTTCACCCCCGACCCCCGCGCCCCCTAATTGAAGGCTAATGTACTCTTTTGCAAGTTTTTTTTGAATCTCACCCTCTATATATGACCAAACTCAGGGTTCTGGTGCTGTGTTTTTCTTACTTTACGGGTAACTCTATTAGTCAACAAAACAGTAAAATGGCAATCTCCGGGTGCATGATCAAACTGGGTGTAATAATTGGCTACTGAAAAGGTAACTTTAGACATGGTGGTGCAATGATTATAGTTTAATACAGAGGACTTGTTACTCCAACAAGGCGCTAGGGCTCATACCTTAGAAATTGCAACGCAAAGTAGAGGACCTCCAATTAGGAACACTGTATTTGGGAAATCGTAGGGCACCGTTGATAACGTTTTATCCCACCAACTCAGTACGGAAGGTATCTTTGGGAAATGGCAAGCATGTGTTTCACAAAAGTTTCAACATGACCCCTAAAATGTAGTATTGACTTGTAGCATTGTAGTGATTCTGACGCTCAATGCCACATATGCAGGGAGCTACCTTATAATAATTATTCTGACCCCACCCTATGTTCTGAGAAGAGTTTCAACACCGCCTATAAAATATTGTATATTAGCTTATGGCATTACATTATTCCAGCCAAATTGAATATTTTTGATCAAGGTGAGTCACAAGTGGCTCATATGGCAGGGGCAGTAGCCGATCATGAAAATGTTTTGCCATTGAATTGGCTTTTCAGGTACTGGAAGGATTCCCAACGTCTTGACTCTTTACATGCAGCAAGGACTAAACAACACTGGCTCAATCTCCAGAGCAAAAAGTACACAAGTTTGGGTCTCCACGCTTAGCATGCTAATGGTGTCCCATACGAAAGCTTTCATCAAAAAGTATGAAGTACCAGATTTTATGATTAAAGTGTATATTCTCTTCCAAATTGATTACATGTCAACGCATGACATGTGAACTTTGAAGCCGCGGGTAAGGAATCAGGACCGGTGTTTTATTGTCAACTTTGTGATGTAACCAAATTGGCAATCCTACATACGAAAGGTTTAGCCAAATCTAGCTATAAATAAGATATGAATGTTTTAAAATGTAAGCATATTTCTATAATTTTTGGCTACCTATTAGAACCAAATAGAGAAATCTGGTGATTAATTTATTTTGGAACTCTGGCAATTGAAAAGCCCCCAAATCACACAAGTTTTCATTTCTAATTTCTAAATTCCCTTCCTGGCAAGAGTTTGCCAGTTGGAAGCTTTTACAAGAACCTTTAGTTTCAGTTTGGATTCTTTTAAGAATTTGACAAAACCTTGGAGGCAACGTTTAAACCATGCAAAAACTTTCTAACAAGGTTATTGCTGCCTTTCCAAAACAAGGGCATTCTCAGGTAATGGTTTTGTTTTTCAAAAGCATCATCGATTATTATTACAGTTTTGAATGAGTGTAATTGGTCAAAATGACAAAATAAAAAATGTTTTGACTCATTTTTACTAACATAAGAACACTAAATTCATAATTGTTTACAAAATGGCCCATCATTTTAATCTATATAGACAAATAATGTTTAAAATATCAGCACATTGCAAATATAGTTTCAAACAAATCACATGTGCATCAAAGTATTTACAAACGTTTCAAACTTGATCAATTCCCAAAACTACTACTTTGCCTATATCTAACATGACCCATGATGGAGCCATGTACATTGCATAGATTGCCCAAACATTTTTAAAAAATATTTAATCATAATTAATTGTTATTCCAATCATTTTTTAAATCATGCTACATGCAATAATGAATAAGTTGTTTCCAACAAACAAAGGAGCTAGAGATGAATTTTAATATGGCATGATGTTGTGTGTGTTTTAATCCATGTCTTGCAAAGACTATGATCACAAGTTGTTCACTACAAACCTAAACTTAAATCCATGTCCTAAGAAGCTCACAATAAATAAGAGTTGATACTCACACTTTTACATCCAAAGTACGCATCATAACCAAGATGATGCTATAGATAGAAATAGCCTCAATAGGTGGGGCATTTAGTTTATGACACAATGTGCCCTATAACTATGTGGTTCAAATGTTATTCATTTGTGATTACTATAATTAAAATCCTAAAAAATTTAAGATTTTGAAAGAGAATTACAAAGAAAAATCTTAAAACAACAAACATATATGGATTAAAATCATGTAACTTTTATTGAAGGCGACAAAATGTAATCACGCACCAATGTTTATAATGTAACCACAAATCACAAACCACAACCTTTCTTTCACTAAATTTTTTATAAGATCGAAAACATGCCAACCCTAACAACAAGAGTTGGTAAGACATACTCGGAAATCATAAAAAGCAAGCATGCAAACACAATGTTATAATGAGCAAAAGAATCCAGCACATGATATTGGGAAGAATGAACCTATATTACAATAGAATATGATTTTTCTAAAGTAGTGGGCTTTGGTTCATTTAACTAATGTAGCATTATGGTTTCACCATTTCAATGTAAAATGCATGTCATATCCCATAGTTGACATTAGTGTTCGATGCACCCCAACTAATGCCATTTCCAATTATTGTTATAATTTTTTTAAAAAACATTTGTAATGTTATAAAAGCCTATTACATATGGTAGGCAATGAAAAAGTTCAAAAATGCAACATATAATTTAAAAATTGCGTTAAAGTGAATCGAGGCCAACACTAGTAGAAAACCTCCGTTTTGCAATTATGGTTTCAACTATTGTTCAACTATAAACCAAGTCAAAACCCTATGTTGTAACTATGTAAATTGAACATTTGGCCAATGGTTTGGTGACATGTGGCACATTCATAAAATATGGGGTCAACACATAGTTAAATGACATGTGGCATGCTCACAAATTTTGGGGTTAACAAATAGTTAAATGACACGTGGCACATCCACATCAAAAGTTTACGCCACATGGTGCCTAATAATAGGTTAGTTTTAAACCTAGGCACCTAGGTTAAACCTAAACATAGGCCATTTAATCTAAGCTTAAATTAGGGCTAGATCTAAGCACCTATGTTAGGCCTAAACCCAAACCACATGATAATTAATAAATGAAATTTTATTTCATTTGGTTTAGCCTTTAAAGTTGAACCTTTTTTATTGGCTCATCCCAAATGGCTATTACATTTTCATTTTTATTGTGTTCTCTAATAATCCTAATGCACTCCTTTATATAGTTTGGATTCATGGAATGGAAACCAAACAATATGGATTAAAAGTTTGAATTGTAACCTAGGGAAAACACACCTATCATTGAACACTTAACGATATTGGATCATTATAATTCTCTTGTCCATGGTTTATTCCTTTTTAAATTTAAAGCAATTTTGTAATCCTCCACCTGGCGTATCCAAATCCATAAAAAATGTTACAATCTAATGGAAAATGAACAAGATATGCCCTCTTAAAGTGAAGGGGGGCTACGCTTTGGATTCTTTCATAAGTGTCCAGTATGATTTTCAAGCTTCAACTTTTGAACTATTTTTTTTTAATTTTTCACTTTGAACATGTTTTATAGATTTTGAAGTAGCGCATTTGTAGCCTTTGAAATCGTTCAAAATGAATGAAAAATGAACAAGATATAGTTGTTAGAAGTAAAGGGGGTCTAAAAATGAAATATCACTCTTTCTCTTCCTATGTTCTCTATTTTGTTCCTTTGCTTTTGAGGTTCAAAGAACATTTGTAGCTCTTTGTTTTGCGCTTCCAATGACATAAAAAATGTTCAATTTGATGTAGAAATGAGGGAAAACTTGAAAATGTTCGATGATAGAATATCCTTTGTTGTTTACTCTAATTGTAACACAATTGCAACTTAATTGCAACTCAAATAGTTGTAATGTAGTTATACAAGTTAATCTAAGCTTTATTAGGCCTAGACCTAAACTAATAATCTACCTAACCGAAGTCTAGTTACTTATTTTAATTACCTATAGTAATTATTCATCAACTATTTTTAACTATATAGTTGTATAATTAAACAATTAAACATATTATCATTATTTATTAAATAATATGGTGATTAGTTTTTTTCAAAAAATCAGCAATTAAATCTATTAATTTATTAAATAATTAATTATCATTGACTATTTTTTTAATTCGAGATTCATTATAATGTTGTGATAATTAATAATTAACTACAAAAATAACATTAATAATAATATTGTAACTAGTAATTAGGTTAGGCTAATTGTTGAATTATCTATATTCGTGTTTTTATCTAACCTATTGGAACTATTAAATGACCTAGTATAATAAATATTAAATAGGAAAAAATATTTTATAGTATGATAGTGTTAAATAAAAATAATTTCTGAAATTATATAATAATTTATTAAATATATTTACTCATTATTCTTTAAATTATTATAATTTAATCATAAATAAATAAATAAATAATTCTAATAGATGAAAACAATACACATGTATTGAACATTTTTTTTTTTAAAAAACTTAAATATCCTTACTTCATATGTTGTAAACTAAAATTGAATTTACAGAAAAATTATAAATCATGCATGTATTGAACATACACATTATTAAGTTGATTTATATAGAAGAATTTTTTAGAAATTTATTTTCAAATTAAAGTGTTATATTTATATGCACAAAAAAATTCATCATACATGTAATCATTCATGGATACAAAAAACATTTACCTTAATAATTAATGAGTCTTTATTGCAATTTTTAGAAATATTTTAAGACATCATACGTATAAAAATGAATAAACATTTAAGTTCCAAGAAATTATGAATTATGTATCATTACTTGATTTGTTGTAAATTAACATTTGATTTACAAAGAAATAATAAATTACATATATTGAACTTACATTATTACAAACTCATATTTTTAAAATTTTCCTTAAATTTTATTTTGAAATTTTATTTTTATATTTATATGCATAAAAAAAAATTGCATCATACATAAACATTCATTTCCACAAATAAAATTTACATGTAGTTTAATGTTTAATGAATTTTTATTGCAATTTAAAGAAAATATTGAGATATCATGTCTATAAAGATTAATAAACATTAAAGTTCCACAAAAAATATCAACTATGTATCATTATTTCATATGTTGTAAATTAAATCCAATTTACATATAAATAATAATTAGGTGTATTGAACATGCACATTATTACAAATTTATATTTCAGAATTTCCTTCAATTTCTTTCAATCAAATTTTATTATTTGTGTGCACAAAAAAATTTGCATCATACATAACCATTCATTTTATACAAAGATAATTTACAGATAATTTAATCTATTAATGAAGGTAGATAATTTTTTTTGTTTTATTCTATCACATTGAAATTTCGTAAACCAAATTATTTCATATAATGCTATTGATATCTTTGAAAAGCTAACAATGAATAGGGGTGCAATGTCTTGGGTTGAAATGTTTTGGAGCTACAATGCAAAGGTTATTGATTACTGAACCATTTTCATAATAAACATTAATAAAATCATAAATAGGAATTTTACCTGAATCCAAAGGTGTACTTGGTGTTGTTGGAAAATAATCGCTAAATTAGATTTAATGAAATATATTTCATAATTTTCATATTTAAGGTGTGGAAGATATTGAATTTTGAATGAATTTTGTTGTCGAAAATTCAAACAAAATACAACAAATTGGGTTTAGAAGGGAAAATGAGTTGAATGTGTTCACATTTAGGGCCAACAACATATGTTACCTTATTTATCCATGAAGGAAGGTAGTTTGTTTTGTTTTTTCATAATGATATTTCCCAAATCACAATGTCTTAAGTTATGCTATGGAACTTGTCATCAAAACATTCTCAATGAATAGGGGTGCAATGACTTGGTTTAAAATGTTTGGAGCTACAATGTGGAATCTATTGATTATTGAACCATTTTTTCATTGAATTTTTTGAAAAACCAAGATTGTAAAATTATATTGGAACTTGGGGGCATTCTTGATATTACTGGAAAGCCCTCACCAAGTTCGATTTAATAAAGTTTATTTCCTAATTTTGAGACCTAAAATGTGAACAATATTATTGAATTTTTGGTGGGTAAATATTGTTGTTGGAAATTCAAACAAATTGCAAAAAAGGGTTTGCAAGGAAAATTCAATTGAATGCATTCAAACTTGGGCCAATGACATAGGGTACATTAATGTTTAATGAATTTTTATCATAATTTTAAACAAATATCATGTGTATAAAAATGAAAAACATTATAGTTACACAATATTATTAATTATGTACCATTACTTGATATGTTGTAATGATTTACATAGAAATAATAAATTACATGTGTATTGAACATAAACATTAGTACTAACATATTTTAAAGAATTTTTTTACTTTATTTTGAAATTAAAATTTAATATTTATACGCACAAAAAAAACCATTCATTTATACAAATAAAATTTACATGTAATTTAATGTTATCGTAGTTTTAAATAAATATCACAATATTATATGTATAAAATTAAAGTTGCTTATTAGTTGTTTAACCTAGTTGAAAGAGATAATTACAAACAAGATTGTATTTCATCCATCCTTTAATACATTTTATCATCCAAAATAGTTGAATGCTAGTTAATGACTTGAATGTGTGCCAATTAAAGAACCCTAGATGTCAAGAATATTTTAGAAATGACCGCTAAATTGAAACATGCTTCACATTGTTTATTAACGTAATTGGAAGTTCAACTTGGAAACATTATTAATGCCAAGAATATTCGGCAAATGGCCACATAATTGAAAAATGATTTCAATTATACACCAATATAGTAAATGAATCAACTTAATTGGTGATTGCCATAATTTTATTTTAAAATTTTAAAGAATCCAATTGAAACACAATTGCAAATGTCATGTACTTGAAAACTTTTGGTTAAAAAAGGCGGTTTTTCTACTAGTGCAAAGAACTCAAGCTTATAAAGGCCAAATCACTCAAGGGTAGGAATAACTTGACAATAACGATATTAACAATGTAGTAGCACCAAAAAAATGTAGTACAAAAATAAATTTCATACAGAAGCCTAAGGCTTTAGAAAATAAATTTGGTAAAAGGCATTCAAGCAAGATTAAGTGTAGTGGAAATACCATAGTACATGGCCCAATTGAATAATTCATTATCAAACATATAATGAATTTTCCAAAATTCAATTCCATTTTCAATTAATTATTTTTATATTTTAAAAAAATTGATATATTAATTAGCAAAACAATAGAGGTTGAGTATTAATGTCGCAACCCCACTTTGAGGGAATTGTGAGGTCGCCATTCACACTCCCGGAAATGGGACTTGGGAGTCCTTCGGGACTCCCAAAAACTCAGAGCACAATTGTAGGGGTCAAAGCACCTCACATTGAGGCGTTCTTTATACTGTTGGAAACGTCTTCAAGTGTAGATGTTCAAAATAGCCTCGCATGAGCCATTTGGACATCTGTAGCACAAGTTATGGTCGAAAGAAAGGTCGGGAATCAAATTGGCAGTTTGACTCCCGACCACTAAAAGTCAGGAATCGACCCGATTCTGGTGCGTGCAAGTAAAGTGCGACACACCATCGGAAAGCTTTCAAGGAGAGCTACAACTTTGGTTCAGACCTCGTCTCGATCCGAGTTCAGGGCGAGAAGTTATGAGCGCCCAAAATCTCGGGAGTCCAAACCGGGACAGTTTCGGGACTCCATTTTGGGAATCCCTGGAAAAAGAGCCATTTGGATGCAAGTGCAACAGAGACCTGCAGAGAATACTATATGGGGGAAGGTGGTGGCTTCCCTTGAGTCCGGGCCGTGGTGAGTCAAGTGAGTCCAAGGTAGCCCATAGCTTGTCCCAACACCAAAAGGGTGCAAAATGAATTCTAACCAACTTGTTGGTTGGTTTAGGATGCAGGACCGTGTAATTGAGTAAGCTTGTCCCTCTTCCTAGTCTATCCTGGAACTTTCATCACGCCCCTCTCACCCCCTTTAGTCCTGGAAGCTGGGAGCGTGCCCCGAGTCCCAGAAATTCCGCAACTTGAATGAGTTAGCCCAACTTGGGGCTAACTAAGGACTTGGGAGCGCGTCAATTAATGAGCTACAAATTGATGTCAATTGTACCTTTATGAAATTAAGGGGGGTTGAATATTTTATTTATAAAGTAGTGCAAGAGTCATTATAACTTTTTTTCATCAAGTTGCTAACTTTTTCATGTGCACATGGGTCCGTAAGGTAACATGAGCCATTTCAAGATGTAACCACTACTTAATTTCCATTGTGGTATGTGATTACTTAAATGGATGTTAAACATTTTGGATGACTTAATTATACAATATAATATATATTCGCCAAATATTCTCGTAATTTACATAAGGGACATTTTCTTGGGTCACAAGAATTTAAAACAATTTAAAGTTGATTTGTAAATCATGATTTTAAAAATAATAATATATATATTTTTTAAAAACACAATCCTTGAGGCAAGTGGCTCCTATTAACTTGTTTGGATGCACATGTTAGAAGGTCAATTGATTTATTTGTGAAAGTATTAACACAACGTTGAAACATGACATTTATAACTACAAAATGAGTTGTAAATGCCATTTGCAACTGGTTACAACTACATGACTTCATAGTCCAAATGACCACATTGTGAATGCCACTAGTTGCCAAGATGGTCATAGTTGTAACCACCATTACAACTACACCTATGACTACAAAATATTATTTATATATAATATTCTATATATATATTTGTGTATATAATAAAATTAGGTATATTTATTGTTTATATACAACCATATATAACATTATTGTATTATATGTCATTATACATACCATTGGTCAATGTTGACTATAGTCAATGTGATCAAACTGGTCAACATGGTGGGAACAAGTATAGATCCTTGGACCTCTTTAAATTCATCGAAAGCATTTGCTATCCTCCTACCACATTACATGTGGCACAATGTTGTAACATAAAAAATTTATCATGTTCCACTGTTTGAATGTATAAAAATACAAAGTTAAAAATTTAGTTTATTTTGTAATTTTGAAATATGAATATAATATGATATTATTAATATATTATATGTATATATATTATGTCTCGTATGTATATAATATACACATATTATAATATATGTATACATATATATGCATATATATCAATTTATACTTTATATACGAATATTTAATTTTCATTATATCATTTAATTTAATAAATAAATTATTAAGTCCAATTTTATATTTATTTTCAGTATATTCTAAGTTAATTAATACAATTGATATTTAGAAAAAACTATCTACCAATTAATTTTATTATATTTATTAAAATCTACATATTAATTACAATATATACACATACATGTGCAATGTTATATTTATAAATATATTCACTGAAATATGTTTTAAATATATACAAATTAAAAAATTGTAAAAAACTTTAAATTTAAAAATTTGTAAATTATATTTAATAATATTTTTCTAAAAGGTCACTTTATATATAGATATAATATGTTGTAAATTTATGAATCCTAAACCCATAGATAAATTTGGTTAACTTTGTTTGGTTTAAATAGCATGAAATTGCTTGAAATATGTTTTTTGGTTATTAAAATAGGATATTTAGATTAGACTTGGCTAGACTAAAACTAAAGTTGATCAATATTGTTTAATTTTAATTAAACTAATATAAATGAAGCTAAAGTAGATTATTCTAGCTAAAATAGGATAAAGTTTTTTATATTTTGATAAACTTGGCTAAAACTTGGTTAAGTTTGGTTCAATGAAGATAATTTTTTTAAAACTAAATGATTTTGGCTAAACCTATCAAAATTTTATTTAAATTTGATTAATTTTTGTTGAAATTGAATAAATTTGGTAAACCTAAAAAACATTAAGTTAAATTTGGTTAAAATTGGTGAAATCAAATCACATGGAATCACTTAGGTTAAACATGGTCAATTAAACTTGGCTAAATTTCAAATTTTTTGGCAAATAAATTTTTTTAATGTATTTTGCCAGAACAAAAGCCAACTAAGTTAAATTGAGTTAATTATCTAAATTTGGCTAAACTTGGCAGAATTTAAATGTTGTTAAAGTTGGTTACAATTGGTTAAACTAAACTAAATTAATTTACGTATGTTAAAATATGTTACATTGAGTTAAAATATAATTTTTTAATATAATAAATTAGGTTATTTAAGATAAATTATATAGGCTACTTAGGGTGAATTAACCTTAAGTGGGTTAAATTAGGATTGGATTAAGTTAAACTAAATTAATTTAAATTAAAATAATTTTAGATTAATTCATATTAAATTATTTAAATATATATTAAACCTAGGAATTATTTAAATTAAATTAAATTAATCTAAGTTAGGCTTTAATACAAATTCGACCATGTCAATATGTACTTTTCTTTTTTTGTTAAAAGTCGTTAAAATAAGGTCAAGTAATTACTTTAATATGGTTACATTACTCATGTAGTCATATTTGCAATCATAGACTCACAATTATGATTATAGTTGTCAAAATGACTACAACTCAAATCCATTTACAACTTCATGACTATTTTTGGCAATAATCACAACATGTCCTCTTCATAGAAACCACATTTTGGCATAGTGTAAATAGAAAATAAAACCTATTCAATGGCAGCAAGGAGGGGGGACACAAGGAAGGAATAAAACTTTTGACATTATTATCAAATATTTATCTAGAAAATTTAAATTTTCACAAATGATTTAATTGATGTCAAATTGGCTCAAGTACTATGGTAGTAATAATTAAATAAATCAAATGAAAACTGTCGCAACCTCACTTTGGCCAAGTGTGGGGGTGAAGCCCAACACTTGGAAAAGTTGGAGGTTGGGAGTCTTCCGGGACTCCCGAATGTTTAGAGCTCGACAGCAAGGGGCAAAACACCTCGCATTGGGGTGTT